>Ga0115572_10002797_pt1 | contig 13852 bp, 13 predicted proteins | sample COGITO_mtgs_1206_FD_88681 | JGI IMG/M metagenome (GOLD analysis project Ga0115572, IMG submission 88681) | Pelagic marine microbial communities from North Sea - COGITO_mtgs_120607 | ecosystem: Environmental > Aquatic > Marine > Epipelagic | place: Germany:Helgoland, sampling site Kabeltonne... | reverse complement strand
GGGGCGCTACTCGGCTTCTGGCAAGCAAGAAGAACAGCAGTGCTGCTCCCATGCTGGCAATGACGAACGAGAACGAGTTGTAAACCAAGTTGAATTGGTTTTCACTCAGGGTCAAATCCATGGACTACTCCTTTGAAAAACGATGTCGCTGCGGTGCGACTCTCGGAGGTTAGCGTCTTTTAGTCCTAATTAGTTTTATTTAGCACTATTTTTAGCGGAAGGGCCTAGTGTGGTGCTGTGAGAGACATCGGCGGCGACCAACTGGAGCTTCGCGAAGCAGCTGACCTTCTAGGGGTGCATTACCAAACCGCCTATCGGTGGGTCCGACGCGGGCGGCTCCCGGCACAGCTCGTCGATAGCAAGTACGTCGTGTCTCGCCGGGACCTCGAAACTGTCGATGCTGAACGAAGAGCACCCGCAGCACCCACTGCTCCAAGCCCTAAGCGCATCGATCGGCAGGCGGATCGCATGCACCGCGCCCTCGTCGACGGCGACGAGGCTGCCGCTGGCCAACTCGCCCGTCGTCTAGTCGACGAAGGCGCAGATGTCGTCGAGTTGATCCAGTTAGTTCTCGCACCGCCGCTGCGGCGCATCGGCCAAGACTGGCATGACGGCCACCTGCCAATCTGGATTGAACACCGTGCGTCGGCCATTGTCGAGCGCATCCTCGGTGAACTCGCTCCGAATCCGCGGGGGCGTCGCCGTGGCACGACGATGGTCGCCGCCGTCGCCGGGGACCAACACTCGCTGCCGACCACGATGGCAGCCGTTGCACTACGCGCATCGAACTGGCACGTGCACCACCTCGGCGCGAACATGCCCGGCCAAGAGCTCATCCGCTTCTGCTCCGAGTACGACATCGACCTCGCCGTGATCTCCGTGACCAACCCAGACGTCACGCACCTGGCCGACGACACCGCCAAGCAGATTCGCGCAACCAACACTTCGACGATCGTCGGAGGTGCCGGCCGATCTCTCCAACAGTTGGTCGAGCAGGCAAACTCACTGAGGGACGCAGGGACGCCAGCTGCGTAATGGCGCGATCCGCACGAAAGAACGTGAACCAAATCTCTAAGACCTGCACGGCATGTGGGCGTAAGATCGAATGGCGCAAAAAGTGGGCGAACAACTGGGATAACGTTCGCTACTGCTCAGGCGCCTGCCGGCGGCATGGTCTCCGCACGATCGACAACGACCTGGCCTTAGCAATCAAGTCATTGCTCGATGGGCAGCCACGCGGTACCACTATTTGTCCCTCCGAAGCCGCTCGCCTCGTGGCGCGTGACGACGGCTCGGACCTCGATGGCTGGCGCTATCTTATGGAACCGACGCGGTCTGCGGCTCGCCGACTGGTCGCCGAAGGACGTCTTGAAATCGTACAACGAGGCAAGGTCGTCGACCCGTCGACAGCCAAGGGACCGATTCGGCTCCGACGTCGGAGCGCGCCGTGACTTTGCTGCCGCCACCACGGCCCGGTCGCGCCGCAGCCGAGGAGTTCGTCGCGCGGCACCTGGGCCACCTCACCCGAGACGAAGTGCGCGGTTCCCAGTCGTTCAGCGGCGGCCAGGCCACTGCAGATGCAGCACTTGCCGCTTTTGATGTCTCGGGCTACGCCAACCGCCGCAACGAGGTGTACCCGACCTCGCAACGCGGTGCGTCTCGTTTGTCGCCGTTCATCCGTCACGGCCTTCTCACGCTGCCCGAGGTCTGGGACCGAGTGGCATCGGGGCCGATCCGCGATGTCGAGAAGTTCCGCGACGAACTGCTTTGGCAGGAATTCGCGCGCCACTGGTACGCTCGGCTCGGCACCCGCACACGTCAAGGCACACGTCATGACCTGGAGGTGTCGGCTGATGTGGGCGCCGGCGAGGGATGGTCGCGACAGCTGGCGTGCCTCGATGGTGCGCTCAACGAACTCGAAGACGACGGCTGGCTCGTCAATCAAACCCGAATGTGGCTGGCCGGTCACTGGACTGTTCGCGAGGGTTTGAGCTGGATGGACGGCGAAAACCTTTTCTTCGCACATTTGCTTGATGGTTCACGCGCCGCCAATCGACTGGGCTGGCAATGGGTAACTGGAGCTGGTTCGTCGAAGCCATACGGGTTGAGCCGTCGTCAGGTAGAGCGCCGTGCCCCCGGTGTATGCGCGTCATGCGAGTTGCGTAACAGCTGTCCGATCGAGCAGTGGCCATCAGATCCGATCGTCGAACCAGTCGTGCGGGTTGACCTCATGCGCCTTGACCCGACGCCGGACCTAACGGCCGGGCCACGGGAAATCGTCCGAGATGGTGCTGCTTCGGCGGTCTGGCTTACAGCCGAGTCGCTCGGTCGGCGTGATCCTGCGCTCGCCAACCATCCTGAGTTACCGGTGGTGTTCGTATTCGACGAGCCCCTGTTGGCGTCACTCCAGCTCTCGTCCAAGCGTCTGGTTTTCTTAACCGAGACCCTGGCTGAACTTGCGGTCGACCGGGATCTCGAGATCTACCTGGGCGATCCGGTCAAAGTGTTGCAGCATCGATGGCTCGCCGTGACGTTTGCGCCGGTGCCTGGCTTTCGGCAGCGGGTCAGACTTCTCCAGATCGCTGAGATGCACGCGTGGCAGTGGCTCCGCCGCCCGGTATCAGGGTCGATCGGTTCGTTCACTGCGTGGCGCCGTTCGCTGGAGCGATGATTCGCCCCAGCAGTTCACGGGACGTCGGTCGCCGGCGACAGCGTACGGCGACGCGTTCTTGTCGAGGACCTGGTCCGCAACCCGAAAAACTACGAGCCCGCTAAGTCCGACCGATGGACAGTGTTGCGGTACTTCGATGAATCTGTCTCGACTCAGGCGACGGTGGACACTCTGGCCGACAACTGCTGGCCACTTGATCGCCTCCGATCGCCCACGTTCGGTTGCGACGTACCGTCCGGACTCGTTCGGGCGGAGGCATTCGTCACCAGTGCGGGGGTCCGGCTGAAGGTCTATCGGCATCTGGGGGATCGCTGGGCCACCGTTCCGTCAGCCTGGCGGGCGCCACATCGGCATAACGGGCGGGCACCCTGCCGGGAGGTTGAGAGCTCCTCGGCGCTCGAATCCGTGTCTTGCGTAGAACGCTTCGTTCTCTGGCTTAGTGTTTTCCAAATACGCAGGCAGACCCTCTTGATCGCAGCGGTCCAGCATCGGCTGGATCACTGCAGAACCAAGGCCCTTGCCCTGGTGTGTATGGCTTACGCCAATTGCGAGCAAGTAATAGTGAGGCTCTTTTGGATGTGCTTTGTCCATGGCCTCAATCATCCGAAGAAACCGAGGGACTCCAGTTCGAAATGATCGCACCACTGACGGGAGCCCCTTAATCAAGTCGATCGTTGCGATTTCGATGTCGCCGGGAGCGTCCCAAACAGCGTTCGCATTATTGTGTTCAGTGGTGAAGAGCAGCGGATCAGACTTGCCTATCCGCAAGTCGATAACCAGCTGCCAGAGGGGGACCAGACGCTCCCGATCGTCATCAAACTTGCCCGCCCAACCCATTGCGGGATCGTCGCCGAATGCGTCAGCCAGCGATCGTGCCGATGCATCGACGTCGCCTTCCCTCATAGATCTGATCTCATCCACAAAACGACCCTACAGATCTTTGGCTACTGCCCCTGACTTGTAGTCACGGCAACATTTCGCCCGACGGTTCAACAGTCGGGAAGGCAACCAAGATCCGGCTCGGCCTGCTCAACTCAGACCGGATGGTTCAGGTGTGTCGACTCGATTTTGGTGCACAGACGTCCTGTTCATGTCCTCAGGTTGACAGCAAGCCCCCGTGTCCGTACGCTTTACGCCGATGTCGGCTAATTGTGAGCACCGACGTTCGTTATCTCAAGGATGGGTGCCGTCACGTGGGCAATTTGTTGATTCAGTTCGTGCCGCTTGCGGCCGGCGCGATTGCGCCTGTGATGATCATGGCGGTCATCTTGGTCCTGAGCGCCGAGGGCGGGTTGCCGAAAGCGTTCGCATTTATCCTGGGACGCTTCGTGGCCTACGCGATCTGGGGCATTCTGCTGCTGTCCGTGTCTGACAAGCTCTCCGACGGCAGCGGCGGGACGTCGACCGGGTCACTTGTTGTCAAGGCCATCTTGGGCTTGCTGCTGCTGGTCATGGCAGCACGGAACTTCGTAGGCGAAGACGACCCCGATGCTCCCCCACCCAAATGGATGGCGAAGCTCAACAGCACGACGCCACTGGCGCTGTTCGGCATTGCAATGGTTCTCTCGGTCGTCCAACTGCGTTACGTGGCTTTGATGATGTCGGGGGTCACGAGCATCGTCGACGCCGATCTGTCGTCGGGGCTAGTGGTGGTTGCGCTAATTCTGCTGGTTCTCGTAGTAATCCTGCCGCAGTTGGCCCCAATTCTTGTCTACTTGGTCATGGGCAAGGGCGCCGAGTCCGTGCTGACGTCGATGAACGTCTGGCTGACCCGTAACCAGCGGATGGTCAACGTGGTCGTGCTCGGACTGTTCGGGGCAGTGCTGTTGGCGCAAAGCCTCCCAGAACTTTGGGGATGAACCTCAAGCACTCTCCACTTAGCGAGGTCTCGGTCACCGAGGCCCTCCGTCAGGGCGACCGACTCGCTGTTCGCAGGCGGCCTTAAGCCCGGCGTTAAACCGATTGAAGTCACGTTGCAAGCTGCCCTGCACCGTTTTGTAGCTCGCCCGTGCGTCGGTTCCGTGAAACGTCTCGTAATGGTGGAGATCAGTTCCGTTCGGTGTCTCGGTAAGTGTCCAGACGTGGCGCGTTCGTAAACGCTCTCTGTCCGGCACACCGACCTCCCAAACAAGTCGACGCGGTGCGTCAGCCGAGACCACGTCAACGTCGTAGGTCAGTTCTTGGTCGGCACCCGTGGGCCGTGTCGTTACAGAAACCCTTGACCCAGCGCTCACACAACCCCGTGCCTGCACGATGTACGGATTCCAGTCGCCGTAGCGATCGAGGTCGGTCAGCACGGTCCAGACGTCGCTGACGGTCGCATCGATCGTGGTCCCGGTATCGATCCGAAGCAAAGCCTCGTTGAGCACCGTGTCCTGCGCGAAAATTGCGTTCGGATCGACCAAAATGTCGGCGGACCGGTCGAACGCCTTCTGTGATGGGTCGTGGAACCCCTCCGACGCTTCGGCGACGCGTGGGCGCACAAAGGTGATGTCCGGGGTGTCTGAGATTACTTTGTGCGGGTACGGGTCGTCTCCACTTACCGGCACGATCGTGCGGGTGTCGGCGGTGCCGACTTCGATGCCGTGGCCGACCTGCCACGGCAGGAGCGACCACGCGTTCATGTAGTGGTTGACGAGCGCCATTCGTGTTCCGCTCGACCGGTTTCGAAACGAGCGGTGCAAGAGATAGCCGTTGAAGAAAACGACGGTTCCGGCGGCAACCTCGACTGGGATGGCGTCGGAGTCATCGAACCCGTAGGCCTCGTCGCTGTGATCGAATTCGTCGGGTCGATCGTGCGCGCACGTCGGGTAGATCATGCCGGTTCGGTGTGAGCCAGGCAGCACCCACAAGCACCCGTTGTCGACGGTGGCATCGTCAAGTGCGATCCAGGCGCCCACGAGTGAACGGTCGCGCGTCGGAATGAACCGTTCGTCCTGATGCCAAGCTTGGCCTTGTAGGCCGGCGGGCTTGAAAAACAGCATCGACTGCATACATTTCGTACGGCCATCCCAACCAGGCAAATGTGCGCCCGCGATGGTTCCCACGACATCGGCGATCCCTGGGTGAACGACTGCGTCGCGCGCCACCGGGCTCACCCAGTGTGGAAAGTGGACGGCCAAGATGTCGCCATCATCGGGCAGATTGCTCACCGGATAGGTACCGTCAATGAATCCTGCGGCATCCTCAACGAGCCGCTTCCTTTCGGGGGCCGTGACCAGATCGTCGACGATGACATATCCGTCACGAACAAAACGCTCGCCGAGGTCGGCCGGGACGGGACGCAAGCCTGCTGTCGAATCGGCGGCCGTCATGTCGGTGGCTCCTTTGGCGTTGATGGTTTCGAACTCGTCAAGTTTGGCGCGTTGACCATCACACCATCGGGTCCGACACGCGTGTCGCGCTATCTGGCGACGTGTTTGCTGCGCGATCTCCATCGGTCCGCCACTGAGACCAGACTGGCTCGATGGCGTATGAAGGCCCAACCTACTGCGTCGAGGAACGGATTGGTGAGATCGAACTTCGCCGGTACAAGGCATACCTGGTGGCCGAGACACTGGTGCGGGGGCCGCTGGAGGACGCAGGGAACGACGGCTTCCGCTTGCTCGCTGGCTATATCTTTGGTGGAAACAAGACGGCCGACGGAGGCAGCTCGAAGATCTCGATGACCACCCCTGTCACCCAGGACCGGGTAGGCGACCAGTACCGAGTTCGCTTCGCAATGCCGAGCGAGTACACCGGCGATTTGCTCCCTGTACCGAACGACCTGCGAGTCACAATCAGCGCTATAGCGCCCCAATATCTCGCAGCTATTCGCTACCGGGGACGCTGGTCACGGAGCAGGTACGAACAGCATCTGCGAAAGCTGTCCGAGGCCCTGCAGCGCTCCGACCACACGGCAGTCGGGGAGCCGATCTGGGCGCGCTACGACCCTCCGTGGACGCCTTGGTTCCTGCGGCGTAACGAGGTACTGGTCGCCATTGACGATGGGTCTCCCGAGTCGTCAGCCGAGTAGCTGCGCTCACTGCCTCAGCGCATCGGTGGCAGACAGCCTGGCGCTAGACGTAGTCCGGGCACCATCTCGAAATAAGTTTTCCACAACAGCTTTGCCCGTTCGACACGCACGAAGCCCGCCAGTGCGACTGCGTTCGGCCACCACCGTCATGAACCCGTCCTCCCGCCATACTCGGCCCAACCACTCCACCGACGTACAACACCTTGCGCAGACCTCAAGCGGATTCAAAGGCAATGTCACCAGTCGACATCTGTCAGAGGTGTTGCTGTGTTTCCAGCCTCTCGAATCGACTGACTCGATGGATCCCGAGGTTTGACTCGTCGTGCAGTGCACGCAGAAGCGTGACGCGGTGCTGGAACCTCTCATCGAATCGAGCCTGAAGCTCTCGTTGCCGTTGTTCATCGCCGACGTGCTGCCACGACTCAATCGACTCCCAAACAAACGTCAGGATAATGCGGCCAGGGTGCGCATCATCCAACCACACCTCCTTCGACAGGAACGGAATGTGATCAAGGCCCATCACGTCGGCTTCGCCCAACGTCCAGACCTCGTGGTCAACGGCGAGGAAGGCGCCGACATGTTCGGGATCGACTTCGAACACAAGAACCTCGACCGGCAGGCGTTCATCCGAGGAATAGCGAAAGTCAGCGGACACGTAACCGACCGTAGTTTCTAGACCATGCGCGGCCGGGTTCCGCAGAACGTTTTGCTCCTCGCACCGAACAAAATATGCTCGTTGGCATGGCTAGCGGAATTCAACGATCGATCCTTCCAATTCCCGAGACGAAGCACGTGGGTCTGACCACCTACGACGCAAAGGACCCTGCGACCAAGTTCCCGCCGATCCGAGACATCCGACCACCCAAAGACGCTCCCAATGTGATCGTCATCCTGCTCGACGACTGCGGATTCGGCGCGTCAAGCACATTCGGTGGACCCGTAAGTACGCCCACAGCGGAACGGCTGGCGAGCGGCGGGTTAAAGCTCAACCGGTTCCACACCACAGCGCTGTGCTCACCGACGCGTCAGGCGTTACTGACCGGGCGCAACCATCACTCCGTAAACATGGGCGGCATCACCGAGATGGCTACCTCGGCTCCGGGGTACACGTCGGTGCTCCCGAGAGACAAAGCCCCCCTACCGATGACTCTCAAGCTCAACGGGTACTCAACCGCGCAGTTCGGAAAGTGTCATGAGGTGCCGGTCTGGCAGACCAGTCCGCTCGGGCCGTTCGACTCATGGCCGACCGGCGGCGGCGGATTCGAGTACTTCTATGGCTTCATCGGTGGCGAAGCGGATCAGTACTACCCATCGCTGTACGAAGGCACCAACCCAATCGACCCTCCCAAGACGCCCGAGGAGGGGTACCACTTCACCGAGGACATGACCAACAAAGCAATCGGTTGGGTGCGCCAGCAAAAAGCCTTTATGGCCGACAAGCCCTTCTTTATGTACTACGCGCCCGGCGCAACGCATGCTCCCCATCACGTGCCGGACGAATGGATTGAGAAGTACAAGGGCAAGTTCGACGCCGGGTGGGATCGGCTCCGCGAAGAGACCTTCGAGCGCCAGAAGGCGATCGGGGTGATTCCAGCTGACGCTGTTCTCACCGATCGACCCGACGAGATCCCTGCGTACGACGACATGCCCGACGAGCTCAAACCGATCCTGGTTCGTGAGATGGAAACCTACGCAGGCTTCCTCGAGCACACCGATCATCACATCGGTCGACTCGTCGACGCGCTGGAGGATCTCGACATCCTCGATGACACGTTGATCTACTACATCATCGGTGACAACGGCGCCTCCGCTGAGGGAACCCTGAACGGTTGCTTCAACGAAATCGCGGTGCTCAACGGAATGGCGGGCATTGAGACGCCCGAATTTCTAATGAGCAGGATCGACGACTTCGGTGGCCCGGAGGCCTCCAACCACTACGCCGTCGGCTGGGCGCACGCGATGGACACGCCGTTCCAATGGACAAAGCAGGTTGCCTCACACTGGGGTGGCACTCGCAACGGAACAGTCGTGCACTGGCCGAATGGAATCAACGCGCAAGGTGAGATTCGTTCGCAGTTCTCCCACGTGATCGATGTCGCGCCCACCATTCTCGAAGCTGCAGGGATTCCAGCGCCGACGATCGTAAACAGCGTGCAGCAGGCACCCTTCGAGGGCACGAGCATGCTGTACGCGTTCGACGATGCTGGCGCTGCTGAGCGTCACACGACTCAGTACTTCGAGATGTTCTGCAACCGTGGCATCTACCACGAGGGGTGGACGGCGGTGACTCGGCACACCGTCCCGTGGAGCGGCCCGTTGGACCAGTCGTTCGACGACGACGTCTGGGAGTTGTACGACACCAACACCGACTGGACCCAGTCGAATGACTTGGCGAAGGTGCATCCCGAGAAGCTTGCTGAGTTGCAGCGGTTGTTCCTGATCGAGGCGACCAAATACAACGTCGTACCGCTCGACGATCGGTCCTTCGAGCGTTTCAACTCGGATCTGGCGGGCCGCCCGCAGCTGATCAAAGGAAAAACGCAAATGTTGTTCGGTGGCATGCATCGGCTGCAGGAGCACGTTGTCCTAAACGTCCACAACAAATCGTATGCACTGACTGCCGAGATTGAGGTGCCTGAATCTGGCGCCTCGGGCGTTATTGTCTCGCTCGGTGCCGGCATCGGGGGCTGGAGCCTGTACGCCCACGCAGGCAAACTTAAACACTGCTACAACTTCTTCGGCATCGAGAAGTTCTTCGCTGAGAGCGAACGGGACATTCCGGCTGGACAACATCAGGTCCGACTCGAGTTCAATTACGACGGAGGTGGCCTGGCAAAGGGCGGCGATGTGGCCTTGTTTATTGACGGCGAGAGAGCCGGTGAGGGTCGCGTCGAACGGACGGTGCCGATGCTGTTCGGCACCGACACCTGCGACGTCGGAAGCGATGCCGCGTCGCCGGTCTCACCCGACTACGGAGCAACGGACAACGCATTCAACGGAACCGTGAACTGGGTGCAGATCGACGTCGATGAGAACGCCGAGGATCTGGATCACCTGATCACGCCAGAGGAGCGATACAAGGTTGCGGTCACGCAGCAGTGATGGATGCGGTTCGGCCCGGTACACGGCGGCCGACCTGCAGACCACTAGGCCGATGCTCGGCCTGATCCATCGCTCGCGTCGCTATCCGGTGAGACCGAGCCCGACCGCGCGGGCGTTGCTCTCCTCGAGCATCGACGCGGCGTCGTCGGGAAGGAGCCAACCCTCAGCGACCGCCATGTCAGCTGATCTCTGCGCCGTGCTCAACCAGTCGCCAAGACCGGCGTAGAGCGAGGCGACGACCTCGCCGGTAAGCGGCAGGGTCTGTCCGAACAGGAAGCACGCTCCGCCGTCGGGGCCCGGCTCGCCCGACAGCACGCGTAGTGGTGCATCCACGACGGGCGTCCGGATGCCACCAGTGGCAATCCCGAGGGCGTCGCGCACGAAGGTGTCGCCCTCGACGTCCAGCAGCGGCGATGCGGGTGGTGCGGTTCCGTCCGCCACCCACGCGACGAGGTGGTGCACGGCTGCCGACAACGTCTCGTGTTGCGGGCCGTCGTTGATGGGCGTCTCGCATCCGATGATCGCCCCCGACGAGGAATCGCGGGGCAACCCGTTTGCGAACAGCACGTAGGCATCGGCATGTGCGGTTCCGGCCACCTCCCAGGTGCGAACGGTCTCCGAATCGGGCTGGCGAGCAGCGATGAAGCCGAGTTCGAAGATGTCGGTCTCGGTCTCGTACTGGAGCACGGGCACGTCGAGGTCGGTGCGAATCCGCACGACGTCGAGGCCGCTGGCCCCACGCTCGCCGTCCGGGCCGATCCCACTCCCGCCCCGACTGTGCACGAGGAAGCCGTCGTAGAGATCGACCAACGGGTGAATCGCGTTGACGTAGCCCGTCATGAAGAATGCCGACTGCGACTCGCCGAGAGCGATCATGTTGCGCACGGTGAGTTCGCCGAGCACGCCCGCTTCGGCGATCGCGGCGCCGGCCTGGGTGAAGATGTCGTACGCGAACTGGTCGCCTGGATGGTCGACGCTGTCGTAGCGAACCGGATCCTGGCGGGCCAACCCACGCGTGTCGACGATGCCGCCCTCGAAGAAGCCGCCCTCATCGCCCATGATCCCGGCGAATTGTGCCGACACCGCCACGTACGCGTGGCCTTCGCGCCCGATCATCTCATGGAGCAATCCCCAGTCGGGTGTGGTGTCGGTTCCGGAGGTGACGTTCATCCATTCGACGAGCACCGTGCCGCTGAAGTCGTCCGCGGGCGGCATCCGGACAATCATGCGGCTGGTGTACGGGGCAGACGTTCCGCTCTCCGCTGCGTTCCACATCCCATCGGCATCGAGCACGTCGGTCGCCACGTAGCTCGTTGCTTCACCCGAAAACGCGAGCTCGACTTCGCTGAAGCCATCGGGCAGCGGCGCCGACGCCAGCGGGGCAATGGTGCCGTCGCCGGCGTCACCGAAGGCTGCGATGGCGGGGACGCCAACGACGGCTGGCTCGGGCTCTGGTTCGGGCTCGGGCTCCGGATCCGCCTGGGGTTCGAGATCCAGCTCCGGTTCTGGTTCGGGTTCTGGTTCGGGTTCTGGTTCGGCGATGGGCGTCGACGCTCTCGGCGGGTCGGTCGACTCCGATGACATTTCGTCGCTGCTGCACGACGCCGCCAGCAGCGCGATGCCGATCCCGAGCACCGACATCCGGACCGGTTGTCTCCCACGATCGAGCATCTCAACACCCCTTCGGTCGGCAATCTAGGGGGCCTGGCGGCGCTGGCCCGATCCGAACGGATCCGATGTGGTCGACCTCAGAACTGAGGTCGCGAAGGCGGGTCCGGGTACGCCTCGTAAAGAGTTGTCGAGGTGGCACTACGCAAAGTTCTCGAGACGGTGCGCAACGCAAGCGACGAGTTCAGCTCGTTGAATCCGATGTGCCCGGCGACCCCGATCCCCAGCAGCTGGAGATCGACCCCACCTGCCTTGGCGAGGATGAATTCGTGTTCGCTCCCCGACGTCTGGAGCAGAAATCTTCACGCACGTCATCCGACACGTCCGGGGACTCCGTAAAAGGAGCAGGCCCTGGACCAAGCCGGTGGTCAATCGAAAGGAAAGCCCATGAAGAAGATCCTCCTCGGAGCGGCCGCCCTGGCCGCCACCGCACTGTTCGCACCTGCGGGCGCCAGCGCGCAGAGCGCTGACGTCGAAGTCATGCTGCTCCACGGCATTCCCGGCGTCGACGTCGACGTCGCCGTTGCCGGCGACGTGGTGATTGCGGGCTTTGCTCCCGGCGACATGCAGGACCTCTCGGCCTTTGCCGGCCAGACGCTCGAGGACCTCGAGGTTCGCCTCGCCGGAACCGAAGACGTTGCCATCGGCCCAGTGGACGAGTTCCCCGTGCCCGACTCCGGCAGCTGGACCGTCGTGGCCCACCTCGACGCCGAAGGAACGCCCACAATCACCCCCTTCGAAAATAACACCGCTGAGACCGCCGACGGCCAAGGTCGCCTCACGGTCCGCCACACCGCTGCTGCGCCTGCCGTCGACCTCGTCGTCGGCGACGCCCGCCCGATCGAGGGCGCAACGAACGGAGCCAGCGCTGACCTCGAACTCCCTGCAGGCGAGATCGCCGGCGCCCAGCTCGCCCCAGCCGGCGGCGACCCCATCATCGACGTGCCCACGGTGAACCTCGAAGCCGGACAGAACCTGATCGTCTACGCCGTTGGATCGCTCGAAGATGAAACCTTCACGTTCTACGTTCAGGACCGCACGGTCGGCTCCGCCGCTCCCGCAGGCGGAGCGCCCGCAGGTGATGGCACCCCCGCACCCACGCAGGTGAACACCGGTGACGCCATCCCGGCATCGAGCTCCAACGTGTTGCTGGCTGGAGCGCTCGGGCTACTGCTCGTCGCCGGTGGCGCAGGAATCGCTTCCACCCGACGCACCAACGCCTGACCACCGGCACCACTAAACCCACCGTCGACCATGAGTACTCGTCCCGCCACCGACACTCCGCTGCCGCAACTGCCGCAGCGGGAGTCGTCCCAGCCTGGTCGGGTACTCATGGTCGTCTCTGCGTTCTGCTCTGTTGCGGCAATGGGCCTCGCCTCGGTCTGGCTGCTGTCGTCGTCACCGGACGAGGCGGCCGTGTTGGACGTGAGCGACACCGTCGCAGCCCCACCCCAAACCGTTCCCCCTGTTCGAACGGAGTCGGAGGAGGCAGCTCTCCAGCTGCCACCGGCACCCACCCCCGTTCGCCCAGCCGAGGCCACCCCCGCTGTCGCCGACAGCGCTGACCCATTGTCTCCGCTCGCCGACTTACTCGGTCCGACCTACTCCGTGATTCCCGACATCATCGAAGATCGTCCCCGGCCGGTCGGGATCACGACATCTTCCATCGACGTCGATCGGTTCCCCGTTCGTTCCGTCGGACTCGAAGCAGACGGGCAGCTCGAGGTTCCCGACGAGACCGAGATCGGGTGGTACCGCTACGGCGCCACTGCCGGTCGCCCCGGCGCCACCGTCCTCGCTGCCCATGTCTCCTGGAACAAGACGACGGGCCCCTTCTTCGAACTCGGTTCGATGGAGCCCGGCGACGAGATCAACGTGGCGCTCGACGACGGCACGGAGCGCCGATACCTCGTCACCGAGCGCACGATGTACGACAAGAACGACCTGCCACGCGAGCGGATCTGGCGCACCACCGGCGATGAGCAGCTCGTATTGATCACCTGCGGTGGCGACTTCAATCCCGAGATTCGCAGATACCGCCAAAACATCGTCGTGTACGCCGCTCCCATCGGCTGACGGCCCGGCGTGGTTGGACGGGATGAGAACTCACTCGGTCAACAGCAACTTAAGCCGATTGTCCGGGGCTTTCCGCGCTGTTGGCGACGTGGCTGTTGGAGGGATGACAGGCAGACTGCCTCCGGTTCCGATGGAACTCGCTCAAAGCAGATGTGCATCTACCCAGCCCCAAGCGCTTGAGTTGATCTCAACCCCGGTGCTCGGCCATACTTCAGCTCCTCGGGGCAAAGGCTGCACCTGAGCTTTTACTTGCGATAGAAGAGAGACTCGGGAAACAAAATGATGAACATCAAGGTGGCATTAGGGTCCGCAACTGTGCT
>Ga0115572_10002792_pt1 | contig 13860 bp, 9 predicted proteins | sample COGITO_mtgs_1206_FD_88681 | JGI IMG/M metagenome (GOLD analysis project Ga0115572, IMG submission 88681) | Pelagic marine microbial communities from North Sea - COGITO_mtgs_120607 | ecosystem: Environmental > Aquatic > Marine > Epipelagic | place: Germany:Helgoland, sampling site Kabeltonne... | reverse complement strand
TCACCATCGAGCAGGTGTTGGAACGACGGAAACTTCGACTGGAGGCGCGAGAATTGGAGGCCATGAGGCGCGAAGCCGCGCGGGATCGGAGGGAGAATGAGCTGCGGAGAGTGAACCGCGCAAGGGAGGCGGCAGTGGAGAGCCAAGAAAGAGGGTCGATGACGTTGCCACGCATGATTCGGGGGGTTTGATTTGTGGTACCATTGGCGTCTTTGTTGTATGTGAAAAATATTAAATTGGTGGCCCGTGCGACAGGGTTGAATCAGAAACGCACCCTTTTTAGTTAAACCCAACAATGAGTCCGCTAAGTGCGCCTGCGAGGGCCCCAGGCACGCGTGTCTCACCCCGCAATCGCTTCTTGAGCAACTCTCGAAAACGCGTGTCTCGTATGAGCTGTGTGTTTGAAATGAATGGATTCATCCAGCCGGTGACGTAAAAAAGAACGAGGGAATTGATCAGTTCCAGCTCTAGTACCGGTTCATCCGTTAAGCGCAGTAGCGTGTTGTCTCGTTGGTTCGGGTCCTGGTTTTCCTCATCGACCAGGGTTGCGTAATATTGGCAGCCCGTACCCGCGTCAAACGACTTCCAACCATTACTCGATCCCTCTCCGACGAGCATGTAACAACAAAAGCTGTAAGTGAGAGCACGGCATATGACGGCCCTTCGAGCATCCGAAAAGTAGTTGTTGTCACGTGCTGGCAATCGGAAGAAGCTTTTGTCGGCAGAGTCGACCAGGTCTGCGTCCGTCCGTCCCAAAAAGACGGGCTTGTTCGATTTGCTCGAATTCTCACCGCGTGTGCACAACACGCATTGAATCAGATCTTCGGGTGGAGTTCCGTTCAAATACAATTGGTCTGCGCGCACATACCAACTCTGTGGCACCACATGGTCAACAGATACACTGGTCCCATTGACGAGGGCTGGAATCTCTCCCGAGTAGGCCGAACCCAGCTGATCCGAGATGCGAGCGTTCGCCTGTGCCTGTCCAGATCCTGTTCGTACAGCAAACTGCACACCACGTAGCCATTCTATCCATTCCGTCGTCCTAACACCTCGATTCCGAACGAGGTCGTTTTGTTGATGAATTCGAGGCGGTCGGCAGAATTCGTGGTGCCACGACGAGCCTCCATCGGCGAGGTTCTGTAATGCGTCGCGCCCAATACCGGGGTTTTGCCCGGAGAGCAAATCTGTTAGGTCGGCTACTCCGTCCGCCCGTCTACGGTCCGTTGCCTGCTTGACTGCTGGTAAAACGACCAACAGGTTTTCCAGTCGAGGCCGTTCGATGGAGGCGGCGACCGCGAACGACTGCTGCTGGGCGTTCATCTCGCTCTCGATGCGGGAGAGTTCTCGAGTCCTGAACTCGTCTTTGGGTAGCAAATTGGCGGCCTGTAGCTGTGCCGCCGCTAGGTTGATCTTTGTTTGGTAGTAGTCCTTCTCCAGTCGTTCCCGTTTCATGTCGAATATGGAGGACGCTGCACGTTTGATCACGGCATCGGAAAGCGCCGGTCCTGCCCAATGTGTGCAGTTTAACCGGAACAACGAAGTGACCAACAGCTCTTCCAGGCACGGAAGCAGCCACTCTGGAGGCATGGGTAGTACTTGCGTTGCCTTGAGGCGTTTTATGAGGCTGAATCGGATCGTTGAGGTGTTGTGGTCGTGCACGAGTATGCGGCCACCTGGGAGAGCACCACCTGGGCTTTCATCGTCGTTCTCCTCCGTCAAATCTCCAGACAACACCGAAACGAGATCGGAGATGGACTGCTGAAGTTTCTGTGCTTCGAGGCGCACATCGCTGCCCGCAGATGCTCGGTTGGGCGCAAAGACAGTCTCCTTGGCCTCGAGTGCATACTGGGAGAGCTGAACCCGCGCTGCCATGAAGCGCCTCTCGTCCTCGTTTAGCACACCGGCGCGTACGGCACGGCTCAACGCTTCCGAGGCAACAGAGGCCGCAGCCTCTGCGGCTCGATAGGCGGCGCGCGCCGCTTCTGGTGGCGTGCCGACGGCGTCGAGGGCCAGCAACTCCTCCGTCTTCGAAACGAGATTCCGGACTGCTGCGAGTGCTTGTTGTCTGAGATCTGCATCTCTTGGCGTGGAAGGAGGATTAGATGAAGGGTCTGGGTCACCTCCGCCGCCGCCGCCACCGCCTCCTCCACCACCACCGCCACTGCCGTCTCCGCCACCGCCACCGCCTCCACCGCCATTGCCGCCTCCACCGCCTCCACCATCATCAAAGGTGTCATCCGTAGAGTTGCTTTCCTGGCCTTCTGGTGACACATTGCTTGACCCAACGTCTTCCAACACAGTTGGGTCGACCCCTCTCGCCGCCCGATCGGCCCAAAACTCCTTGATTAGATCCTCGCTCACTTGTGTCGTTCTCTCGGGGGGCCATTGAATCTCGGGATTTGGATCGATGAATTTAACTAACCAGACGCGCCGCCTCTGTGCGTCTCGGTCCGGTTCCAGTCTCAAAATTCGTTCCACCCGCCATTGCCCGTCGGCCAGCTGGCTGTCACTCAAATCCACGGTTGTGTCGTCATCGTCGACCTGGACTGGTTTCGGTTCATCTCCAACACGTCCCAGTTTGGCTTCCAATGCCCTCATCACCCGTCTCGCGCGGTCGTATTGTCGTGCCCACGATTCAATAGTTTTCAGCATTCGTCGTATCGCAATCCTCAATTCGTCACCACCCGACGCGGCGGGCTGTCTGAGTAAGTCGTATCCCCGCTGCAGCATCGCTGATAACAACCGCTCACGCTCCTCGGCGCCACCCGTGCGAGACGTCCTTGCCCTGGAGGGCGCCGTGGGGTCTTGTGTTGGCTCGGCATCCATGGCCTCCTCCGCCTCTCGCAGCAGGTCCGAATCATCAGCTGGCTGCTCGTCCTCAGCACCGTCATCGTCACCTTCGTCGAATGTGGGTAGTTGAGGTGATGACTGTGGCGGCAGTGGTGGTGGTGGCGGAGGAGTTGGTGGTGTCGGCTGTGGCGGCAGTGGTGGTGGTGGTGGAGGAGTTGGTGGTGTCGGCTGTGGCGGTCGGGGAGGTTCATTCAATATTGCAATTTGCTCCCTTAATCGCTCGAGAACGCCAAGTGCGTCTGACCATAATCCTGAATTAATGGTGCCTTCAAGCGCCGTTACGACGGGCTCGAGTAGCTGTTGCAATTCGATCAGGCGGGGTAAGTAGCTGACTCGTAAGGCAATTTCTGCCCTTGCAACGAGACCTTCGGCAAGTCTGTACAGCTCAGAGGGGTCTGTTGGGACGATTCGTCTTATTTTGCCGTCGCTATCTCCAACTACGGCGTTCGGATCGCCTTTTGCTTCAATCGTCAATGGTATAAAAGGAAGCATTTACCACTCAACAGTCACAGAATTGAGCACACTATATCAACGCACACACATGCGCATTGCGCGCATTACCGCCCTGTCTACAGGAACAACAGTAGCTCCAGTTTCCGCAATTTTAACAGCACACAACGGTCGTTCGAACACCCATGCACTGTTTTCGGCTACGAATGCAGACGCGATGCGTCGGTAGACAGCGCTGCCCACAACCACACCGTTTGGTCCTAACAGGAACACCCTCGGCGCAAACCAAGACCCACCGCCTCGTTTCACTTTTGCTATTTGCACGTCGGTTGAGCTGGAGCGCACACGCGCGTTTCCTACAGGCGATTCGTCCGTTCGCTCCACGACGCCGTTCGAGAAGAACAAAGCCCCGTCGTCTAAGATGACATCGGCACGGGACGACCGGATGCAGCCGAAAAGGCGCGAGTGCATTGCCCCTTGTTTGGCCATGATGCTTGCTGACGCCGTTGACATTAGCGATGTGCGTACATCGGTCTTTACTCGACGAGGATCGTGGAGGATTTCGACACCCGCGCCTTCTTGGGCGGCTTGTCCAGGGCGGGAGTCTTGAATTTGCGCTTGCAGCCGGAAATGAAGGCGTCCAAATCGATGCCCGAATCGGTCAATGCGGCTACGAGTTCTGCCTTTCTAATGCTTCTGCTCCTCATGTTTTTCCATATGACTCCCAACCCGAGGTGCTTTTCGCCTTGACCGGGCATGCATGCTAATTCCACAGTCTTTGGATCCACCGACTTTGTGTGCACGAGGATGATCAATCGCTTCAATAAACTATACACGCATACCAGGCACGTACAAAGGACTCTTCTGAGACAGGGTACGCGACCGGTGATGTACAATGTTGAGTGTGCGAACGAATGCATGTGGACGGTGAAAGACACGGTCGTGTCTCAGAGACCACGCGTACACGCCGCGTACACAGTGATGCTAGTTGCTGTATGATGTGTGTACTTGTTTGTCCGCGCTAATTGCAAACCCCAAAGCTCACCACCATCTCACACACAAAAAGAGAGGGCCACCCTCGGCCGTCTCACCTCAGAACACCATATGGAAATGGGTTCGTAGCATCATGGACAGCGGTAGTTCGTGCGGCGACCCAAACGAACCAGTGGAAGTCCCAGGGTTGGGAGATGCGGGGGAGGATGAAGAAGAGTCGCCGCCACCAGAGCCGCCGACTGTTGTACAACCACCCGAATCGGTACCAGACGGTGCTCAAGACGTTGTCACGGCTGATCGTGCAGTAGCATGCCGCCTCGATCCCATCGTCCGCAACGAGGCTGCGTTGGAGAAGATACGTGCAATGGCTCGCTGGATGCACGGAGTCCGACGCGATGCTTACGAATTGATCAACCACCACGTGTTCAGGGTCTTGGAGACTGGAGGCACATTGCCGGATCTGCACGAGGATTCTGTCGTCTACCGTTTCCTGGTTGCAGTGACGACGGCCCCAAGCGAAACGAAAGCGTATTCCGACCTGGACACGGAAATTGCCACAACGCTGTCACAGTGCATGCCTGGGTTTGTTCGGCACATTCCACTCACAGGAAGTCTTCCGGTGATGCAACTCGAACGCATTCGGTACACGTCGCATCTAAAGACCCAAGTGCACCGATCTTTTCGTAAGCGTGTCGGGCGAATCGTGCAGCTCCGTCTCCGGCTGGACGACGCGGCCGCGGCGGCACTGACGAGGGAGGAACGAACGAGGCGCAAATGTATGACGAAGATTGCAATGATTTCTGCAACGCGACCGCGTGGATCTGCTGGGTTGGAGGGCGAATTCAAGGCGGTGGTTGACGCCGTCATTTCCGACCTCAGAATCGACAAAATCGACCTCAAGATTAAGGACGTTGCCAAGTCCATTCCATACGTGCTCAAAGCCAAACCAACACGGTTCCTCCCTGCACTATGGCGCATAAATCTTGAGCTGGAGGCAGCGGGTGAGACACGATTCGGTTTGGTTCCACTGACCACATCCAACGTTCCTGGCTTCATCGCACTCGACCAAGGCGTTCTTAAGAGAATGGGGTTGGTCGACAAGCAAGCCCAGGTCGAGATTAATCGACGTATCAAGATACGAACGACCGCCGTCGCACCGTACAAAGCTCAGTTGCGGAGCTTGCGCGCCGAGATCAGCAAACACGAGTCGGAATGGAAGGACGCCGATCACAATCTGAAAATGGGGCGCTACCCCGACTTCAGCCTCCGGTGGATTGTCAGCGATCTGATATCACAGGTGGAATTCGAGGCTGCGGCCGCGGCTACTGCCTCGAATGGTAAGAAACGTAAGCGCGACGCGTCCAAACCAACACGGGCTCGCAAACGCCAGGCGATGCCCAAAACGGCGGTACCGACAGCCGAACAAAAGCTCATAGACGAAGCCGAGTCCGAGCGACGCGCAGCCACCCTACAGCCATTTCGAGACGAGATTGCTGCCATCGAATCGGACCCCATCTACCTACAACTCGTCGACGACGCGTCCAATGAGAAACGTGACACCTTCGAGGCGGTCTTCGACATTTCCAAGACAATGCGCCACCCAGAGCAGTGGTCACACTCGTTCAGCACGGATGGCTTCTCGGCACGCCTGATGATGCGTCGACCGCAGAAATCGCTACCAACCTACACGAAATCGACGGATGGCTCCAAAACGTCTAACAAACCCAAGCTCACGGCGATGCCCAAATGTGGCATCTTTCCCATAGAAGAGATCAAAGGTTTGTTGACAAATGAGGTTCCCATCGAGTCGGTCGAGGCGAGACGGCTGTCGGCGCTACCACCACTTGCGCTCAACAGTGAACTCAAAGTGAAACTAGACAGGGCACATGGCGTCTCGTGCCCGTATCTCATCATGGGGGTCGATCCGGGCAAGTCCGAATTGGTCGTCATCACTGATCCCGACATTGCCTTCCGCAATCACAACGAGCGCCTTCAATTCCCACTCCCATCAACGGAGCGCGAGCGCAAGTTCTGTCCAGAGACGCAAGCGGCTGTCCGCTACACATCAAAGCAGCGCAAGTTCGAAACGACACCCGGGCATTACATTCTCAACAAGAATGGACACAGAGACCCAAAGCGTGTCGCGTTGGCGGTCTCTGCAAAGTCCTATCGTGATTCGACCAAACCTACGGACCCAGAGCGCCTCAAAGCCGCCATCGCCAGCCTCTCGTTGCACTGCAAGAACGCAGCGACGGGTTCTGGCTTCAGGGCCTACACGGACGCGCGTAGGACAGCACAGCCGCTCCTGGATGCGACGTACGCCGACGACGACTTCATGCACCGTCGGTTGCGATGGAAGGCCTTCATCGACAAACAAAAGTCGTTGCAGGGCCTCGTAAACAGACTCAAGGCGATCGAGCGGTCTACGGGGAAGCAGATCATACTTGCGTACGGGTCTTGGGGAATGCACGCGGGAGAAGCGGGGTCTCCGGTCAACAAAGGCTCACCACCGTGCCTCGGTGTGGGGTTGGCGCGGCACCTCGCGCGTTCCTTCGTTGTCAGTTGGACGCCGGAGCATTTCACTTCCAAGACGTGCTTTCACTGCGGTTGTCACGAATGCAAGAACCACGACAAGATTGCAGAACAGCATCGTCCAAAGCGCGATGCCAGGGCGCTCAAGCGACGCGACGAAAGGCTGGCGCATTTGGAGACGTCCGGTGGAACGCAGGCGGCCAAGGACAAGACGGAATCGATCTACCAAAGGACCATCTCCGCGGTCCCCGAACTTCGGAGCTTGCGATTCTGCCCAACCTGCACTCGCTGCCTCAACCGCGATCGCAACGCCGCCAACAACATCGGGCTGCAGTTCAAGCGTCTCATTTTCGACTTGGGGACCATCAAATCGATGACCAAATCGGAAAAGGAGCTGAACGATGCTGACGCTGAGATTGAGGGAGCTGACTAAAACGTGCCCCTATACGGGGAGCCCAGCCGTCACCTTTTGGTGGGCTTCGGATTTAAACTGGGATACGTTCAATCTTTTACACATTGTACATCACATGTCGCGTATCTGGTCTCAGAGGAGTCCTTTGTACGTGCCTGGTATGCATGTGTAGTTTATTGAGTCTTCGGGGAAGGTGAGGAATCCATGCACGTCGTCACGCTCCATTCCCAAATTGACGTTGTGTGTCACGCAATCCGCCGTAAAATCCAAAAAAGAAGTTAGGTCGGCCCGGTCGAGATGTTTGTGGTCCTTGTCCTGCAAGACAATCAGCCCACCGTTGTTCCTTCGCTCCAACATCCCGTCACCGCCGCGCTCGGTGTAACCACACTTGTCCGGGCGCAGCGTTGAATCGTTGAGAATGCGGTTGTACTCCCCGACTCCATGTCCGAGGTAGTCGACTTTGGCGAGGATGCGCGCGGGAACGGCGGAGAATGGCTTGTAGAGCATGCACGCGTTGTCAGAGAGCAACCGCGCCACCGGCGATGCCGATTGCAAGGGATCGAGAGGCCGTGCCAGGCTTTGTTCGAGGCACTTTTTGGCGAATGCTTCAAAGGGGCGCCCAGAGCGCCTGGTCTCTCGCCAAGGAATGGTTTCTGTATTCGACGCACTTGCCGACGACTTTGGGCTGCCCTCTTCGGCCGAACTCATTTTTGGGGTTGTGTTCTGGAGTCGCACCCTCAAAGACTGGAGGTTGCGGACCGTGTGCTGTAGGCTGTCCTGCCAGACCCACACACACAGCCAACGTACCTACAAACGCCACTCCCTGCAAAGACCCACGTTTTAAAATACACGATCTCAAATTTAGACAGTCTTCTTGTGCGGTATGCCCGTGTTAGCACTGTGATTTTCGTGGCTCTTGGCGCCGCACACAAAACACGCCCATCCATATCTGCGTATATAGATAAGACCTTGTGACAGGAACATGAATGGGAACACGTATTATGGACGATAGTGACGCCGAGTCCGTAGACCACGACTCAAACACAACCGAGGGGTCGCCCCCATGGGAAATTTGGGATCTCTTTTCGGGATTAGGTGGTTTTTCATTGGGAGCAATCGACGCAATGGTGAGTAAAGGAGTCAAAAGCGTGGTCTTGCACTCTGTCGAGTGCGACGCGGCCGTCGCTGCCGCTGGAAAAAGAGCACTGGAATCGTACGCCAAGAGGGTTGGACTGAAGAACTTTACAGTCCACAAACACGTTGTTGAGATAGGCAAAGACCCCATTGATTGGCCAAATGAGCACGAACGTCTGATCATCCACATGAGCCCACCTTGTATTGCATTTTCGAGAGCGCGAGCCGGCAAAGACTCGAAGCTCAAGACTCTCGCAGACGAGAAGTTGGACTCTGCGAGGCTGGTCAAATTTTGCCTCGACAAAGTCGTCGAGCGGGGCTACCGAAGGTTTACGCTCGAAAACGTGGACGTTGCCGAGACGCGAAAGTTGGTCAATTCATACCACGAATTGCATCCATCGATTTTTGGAAAGGCTGCCGATTGTGCATTCAATGCTCGGGCCTGGGGCTGCCCCTCGGATCGGAGGAGGTTGTTTGTAACCAGTCCTGTCATCGCACGGGCACTGAGGCAACAATGTCCATGCACCACAGTCTCTGTGGAGGATGCCTTCAAAACCCATGGCCTAACACCACGAAGTAATTATGTTTCGAACGGCAATAAAACAGCAGGTGTGGTGGACAAACGCGCAGTCAGCTGCACAGCCTTTACAGTGACCTCGTCTCATCCGCCACTCTTTGTAGAAGCGGACGGCTCCACCGTGGAATGCGGCTGTTTCACCCCTGAAGAATCCGCGTGCGTGCTCGGCTTTCCCAAAGGAGTCGCCTTGCCCACAAACAGGCGTGAGGCGCAACGGGCCGTTGGGAACGCAGTCAGCCCCTTAATTGCCAGGGCGGTAGCCGAAGTCGAGCTGAGCCTTCCTACAAAGGTTGAAAACACACCAGTCGCCACCCCAGCACAGACGCTCGAAGAATTGATGACGCGGGTGTCCGAGCTCGAGAAGGCGGTTGCCGGGCTGAAGAGGGGGCGTGGTGACGATGGGGGTGGCCCATAAACAATTTTGGGTTTTGGAAGTAACTTCATTCTAGAATATTTATAACAATAACAACTTCTACTTTACACACCGCACAAACTGGCAATTGGGTACCTTGGCCCTCTGATTGGCAGACACACATCCTTTGCAAATGAGGTTGCACTCGTCTGATTGGTCGCCGAGCTCATCGAAGCATATGCTGCACTCATTGCCAAAATCAGCCGAGGAGAGGCCGATCTCGTCAAACTGAATCTCGTGGCACGTGACAGTGGATGACATTGATGCTTTTTGTTGTTTGTCATCAAAAAGCTGTCACGATTTCAGCCAGAGTTGAGATCGAGCTGCGACACCCCCCCCATTTTTCTTTTCGGGCCTGATGAAAAAACGACCCAAAAAGAGCCGAGGAAGCGAAAAAAGCAGCGAGAGAGCTGCGCAGCAGCGTGCCTCGGCGTGCAGGCCGCGCCGCTCCTCGCCTCGCTGACTTCCTGTGGGCCGCTACGCCGCCGCGCTTGGGACGCCGACCGGCGGGTCATCCGAGTGGCATCAGGTGCGCCGTATGCGCTGCTCAAACCCGCCCGGTTCGCTCGTGGAAGTGCTGCAATGTCTGGGCAAAATGGTTCCTGGAGGCCGAGGCAGGATCATGAACCTGGGTACTTTCCGCACGATCCTCACACGATGACGACCGGTTTGGCCGGGCACGGCGGACGCTTTGTCGTGCTCCTGGCGACGTCGTTGCAGTCGTACCGATCCGTGGAAGCGCTGCAAAAGTGTGCCTGCACCTGTTCCTGTGGCGCATGCCAGGAATGTGAGCCATGTCAGCACTGCAGCGGGCCACGATGGTCGGTTTTTCTTCCCGTTTCTTCGCCGTATGTCCGGAGTGCATCACGGACGGCCAACTCGGCGCTTCCGTTCCGAAAACCAGAGCTCTCGTGCTCGTCCAGGTGCTCCAGACTGGCCCAAATCATCTCATATACTGTGCTGGGCTTACTTTGGACCTCTTCGTAGCGCCCGTACGTGCGATTTTCGGCCGAGAGGTGCTCGTACATATCGGAATGCATCACATACGATGGCCTCGTCGCGAAAACCACGACCTCCGAGCGCTTCCCGGTCTCCGTTTGGCCGCCCACAGCCTCCATACAGCCAGTATGGCCATTTCCAGTCACCTTCAGCCCTACTCGGTCACTTCACACCTGTCCGGAACCACCGTGGCTACCTCGAGCGGTGACAGTGGGGTTTCTCTGGACGCATACGACGCGCCTGCGGGCGAAAGAGCCGTCTCGGAAGCGTCTCGTGACCACCCGGGCCACCCGAGCAGCCCCAGTGAGCACCATATGGGACTATACAGCAAGTTCAGCTGTTCACAGTTCATTTTGGCGGTCGTGTGGATGGATTACGATGACTTTGCGAAGCTCCCTCCCTCCTCACAAATCCCTCTCCCTCTCCCTCTCTCTCTCTCCCAGAGCGGCCTTGACCGGTTTTGGTTTGACTCTCGCCTGCGCAGCTCAATGAGCGATGATGATGACTTTGGAGAACTACCTGTGATCATTATTCCAGAGCAAGCACGGGTGTTGGCGCACGTGCAGGCCGGTGGTGACCTCTTTCTAATGGACCATCGTTGGAGAGCCGATCGAGAAATCGTCCTCGCCGCCGTCACACTCGACGGAAACGCGCTCGGCTTCGTCGCCCCCTCCTTGCAGAGTGACCCAGTTGTGGTAGAGGCAGCTGTGTGCAGCGTACCCACCGCCTTCCGCTTTGCAAATCTACAGTTCGATTCGACAGCCGAGGATCATATCGTGCGTCTGCTCATCGAGGATGGGAAAGCTCGTTTAGCGCTTCGCTATGCATCCAATCGAGTACGTGCTGATTCCGAGCTCGTTATGATGGCAGTGTCAGTCCAGGGCCAGGCCATTCAATTCGCTCACACAGAGCTTCGAGGCAATGCTGCTATCGTCCTCGCGGCTGTTAACAACGACGGCTTTGCCTACCAATGGGCCTCTGATGAGCTTAAAGCCCGTGGTGACGTGATCGAGGCGGCCATTCGACGCACACCGCAGGCTCGGTCGATGGTCGAGCCAAATCTGCTGATCCCTGGCTTTCAACACCTTAACTTGAACCCAACCCCGTCACTCACTGGAGCCGACGATGCTCGTGCCGAGGCGGAGCGCACCCGAGCCTTGCAGCGTGAAATGGAAGGCGAAGAGGGCGATACGTCTCCGGCGCGGAAGCGTGCTGTTACCGGCGTGGTCGACGATACCGAGCTCACGAGCCAGCACGCCATAGCGGGCTCCATGGGCGGCGAGGGCGGCTCTGGGGATTGTACGCATACCTGCACATATACCCACACACACACATCCAACTTGAGATTGCTCTCACCACCCCGCGTGCCGTGTGCAACAGTCACCATGGAAGATGCCGACGCTGGTGGGCCGGATCCCTCCCCTCCGGCGGCCTCACCGTGCGTCATCTGCCTCAGAGACTCGATGGTTGACCCAGCGACGGCCAACTGCGGGCACGTCTTTTGCAAGGAATGCATCACAAAGTGGTGCACCCGAGACGACAGTGAGTTTTTGCCCAACTCATGCCCAACGTGCCGCGCTACCGTCTCATCGATTACGACCGCCGCGGGGCTTGAGCCGATGGCCACTGTGGCGAGTAGCTCGGGTGCCCTTCCTGCGGGGGATGTTCAGGCGCAAGAGGATGCGTACGTGGCTGAGCTACGTGCGTTCCAGTCGTTCCGCAAATCGGAGATGGCGGAGCTGGATCGCATTCGCCAGGAGGGAGGCGACTCTCGTGTGGTCGACGGCGAGGTCGTCCAGCCTGCCCAATCATCGAGATCGGAGAGGGGTGAGGCGAGGGCGGAGCGGGCGGCGGCGGCTGGGGCGGCGGGGGTGGTGGTGGCGGCGGGGGCAATGGAGGTGGAGACAAGCGCCGCCACATCATCGCCAACCGTCCTCTTGGACGGGCCGTTCACCTACCGAGAGCTAAGCAAAACGGGCAAGCCAAAGGCGGTGGATAAGAATATCGAGCACGGGCTGTTCAAATCCATCGAAGCCAACCCCCTGAACTCGACCCGAGCGGACGTTCAGACGTTGACGGAGGCCGTTCCCACGTTCAAGAGGCACAACGTCAAGACCAAGCGCAACTCGAGCAAGGCAGTGATGTTTGAGCGTGGGCAAGTGCACTTTGGGCTTACCTGCAGCACGGTGTGTAAACGTGCCTGGAAATCACTGCTCTTTCTCTCTCTTCTCATTCCACCCCCGACCCCACCTCCCCCAACGACAGGAGAACGCAGCCAACCTCGAGATAGAGCTTGCCTTCCTCAAGACGAGCGGCAAGCTGCTCACCGAGGAAACGTACGCCAACCTTTCCCCACAAGACGTCAAGAAGGTGGACTGGCATCCGTTCCCATGGGCGCTCAGCGGGCAGGGCGTGCTCTCCGCCAACCCAGGCGTCCGAGACGTCGTGTTACGCCAATGTACGGCGCTTGACAACCTACTCAAGGAGCTGGCGCCACTTCACCACGCCGACATGGCGAAGGCGTCGGAGGCGGTGGAGATTGTCGTTCCGCCCTCGATGCTCGATGCTGTACGAGACCAACTTGGCGCCGATCATGAGAGGCACCTCGTGCCCGTAGAAGGCGACATCCACTGCCTCGACGTGCGTCTGTGTGCCGGCGCGGTCGTTGACAGGGGTGACCTCGAGGTACTCGAGAGTGTCGAGGGTGATCCGGGCGATGCGATCGGGTCCGAGGCGCCAGGCGTGCTATGCAACGGAACCGTCAATTGGACGAGGCTGATCGCAAAGTTCCTCATCGACCTCGATCCGACCACACTGTCGACGGAGGTGCATGGAGACGGCCAAGATTTCAAGGCATTTGGCAAGTTCGCTGTAGGCGGAGCGAGCATCACTAGCCCCTTTTTCAGTTCCGAGAAGCTCACCGCCGGCAACTTTGTCGGATACCTCGACTCGGTCACGCTCTCCGAGAAGCACACCGTGCCGAGTGGCCATACCGCTGCTGGAACGCTCTACGCCCTCGCACACGAGGTCCTGACGGCGTTGCTCGCCGATGGAGTGGATGTGGCGAGTCTTACGGCGGAGGAGCTCGAGGCGTTGGTCCGAGGCAGCCTGATCTTTCAGGCAACTCGCATACACTCAAACGCTCTCTTTCTCTCTCTTTCACTCTGCTCTCTCTCTCAATCTCTCTCTAGCTCACCTTTCCCCCTCCCACAACCACTGCGTGTGGACAGAATCGACACAACCTGATGGTCATGCTCGATCGGCTCCGAGCCACACCGAACCCGAAATTCTTCTCTCGTGACGTCAAGCGGATCGCGTTCAGGGAGGGCAAGGCGCAGTTTACCACCCATTTTGCAGACGTATGGCTCGCAGAGTACGAGGACGTCGATACCGGCAAGGACATCGACAACTGCGTCTTCTGGCGCCAACACCCGGCCGCGTTTCTCAATGCTGGAGGTGAATTGGAAATCAATCGGTCGATTCTCAGCAGCCGTCGAG
>Ga0115572_10002783_pt1 | contig 13879 bp, 11 predicted proteins | sample COGITO_mtgs_1206_FD_88681 | JGI IMG/M metagenome (GOLD analysis project Ga0115572, IMG submission 88681) | Pelagic marine microbial communities from North Sea - COGITO_mtgs_120607 | ecosystem: Environmental > Aquatic > Marine > Epipelagic | place: Germany:Helgoland, sampling site Kabeltonne... | reverse complement strand
TTTTATGGGCGCATGGCTGACAGAGGTTTGGACCTGTGAATCAGCAGGTTTAACGAAGCATTTTAGCAACGTATGTTGCGGCTCGAAAATGCGTAGAGGGCGAAGCAATCCTGTCGGCCCGACCATGAAAAACGTCAACTTGTTGGCGTTTTTTTATGGGTGCTGGCCGCCAGCGGTTTGGGCCTGCGAACCAGCAGGTTTAGCGGAGGTTTTTCTGTGGGCGATGGTCGTCACCAGTTTGGCCCCAACTTTGATAATTAACTCCATGTATCCGAGTCAAAAAACCAAGCTCGTTACACGCCAATAATCTGAGACATTTAGCATCTTTAAACCTCTTAATTTTGATTGTATCCAAACTCTCGGGTCAGAAGAACTCGCTTCCACCAGCTTTCCTTGGCACGTATCATTTTGTCATCGGTGCTCGACTTGAAAATGTCCAAAATGGAATATTCGAAATTTTGTTTTATGTGCTGGGAGGTTACTTTTTTGAGTTCTACATTACCGCCGTGTCCTGTTGCGATGTATGAACGCCAGCGCCCTAATATCATATTTTCCCCATATGCAGATCCAACATACATTTTTCCATTTGATATATCAGTGATAAGATACACTCCCTTTTGATTTTCTAGAGCAGTTTTCCAACTTTCTTTCCTGACCACCCTAGACATCTCACTCCAAGAAAGTCTGACATTTTCGTAGCCTGGGAATATGTCGTTCTCAAATGTATCTGGTAACAGTTGAACAACCTCACATTGATCGATCACCGAACTAGCGAGACGTATCATTGTCTGGGATTTGTTTTGGAATTTAACAATCAATCGGCCGATGTATTTTTCGTATTCAGGGAGACTCTCATAATCGTAACCAATGCCATCATATTTGTTCAAATCTTTGGTCACTATTCCGACATGAAAAAGAAGCCACAGATCGTCGTCGTTAAGCCTGAGAAACCCGACCGTGATCTGGCCTTCCTTGAAGGACTTTTTCTTACTGTAATTCCAATATTGGCCCTCAAGTAAGGTACTGGCTTCTGCATTTTTGAAAATTTCGATCGGATTCCAATTACCCTTAAACATCAAATTGAAGCGCACCTTCACCATGGAGATATCTTCGAAATTTAGTAGGTCATTGAGTCGAATTTTATTGTGCTTATTCATCTTCTGTTCTTCGAGCTTACAATCTTTTGCAAAAACTACAGGATACCATTTAGGGGGCTTGCGAACAGTATGATTCCAGTCTTAAATTACGTGCGCACTGAAAGCCACTTGACAACTGATGCATACCAACTCTTTTCGATCAACTTTTGGCATATCACACTACTGCCTCATCAAGGGTATAGGCAGCAACCAGATGACAATTATCTGATAGATCTAAGGTTGCCCAGTTCCCGTTCGAGTTCGGCTTTCTGCATCTGTAATTCACGGAGGCGGCGGGCACGTGCCTCGGCTGCCGCTCTCTCCTGCTCAATCCGCGCTATCTCGTTTGCGAGTTCCTCTACCTCATGCTTTTCACGCAGAATCTCAGCGTCAGAGACCGTTCTACCCACGAGTATATCGCGTCGACGTTCTTCTGCAGCTCTGCGAACTTCTAGCTCGTATTCACGCTGCGCATTTCGTTCCTGAATCTCTCGCTGACGGTTGTTTTCGCGATTGGCTAAGATCGCACCAGTCACTGCGCCCACTCCAGCACCAATCGCCCGCTTCTCGGAGCGGTCTCCACTCATCTGATTGCCAATAATAGCGCCCGCTGCCGCACCAACGCCGCCATAAGTGATGGCGCGATCTCGATCGGAGTTACCAGTAATTGGGAGCGGAAACGCATCGCGATAGCTCTCGTAAGCATGTGCGCTGATAACGGTGATACTTATAAAGATCGATATGATAATATTCTTCATGGTGGAGTGTGGATAATGTGCCATGGTTAGGTTACGATGCATAAAATAAAACTTGCTAGTGATATATAGCGACTAGAGCGCAAATCACAAGCTAAACTAACTAACTTTAGGGACTACTAATAACCGGCGATGCCACAGCCGACTACGCCGCAGAATTTGCAATTCCCACCACTGGCGCTGCCGTAGCTGCCATTGCCAGTCACGTATTAGCGGCAGACCTCTCGGTGAGTTTTGCCGGTGCTGCTAATCAAGAGGCCGCCGTTGGTTTCACTGGATTGGGCTTTGGCTGCATCTTCGCCCGCAGCCTTGTCTCCCCGATCGATGCCGGCGGCGGTGATCCACTGATTGCTGGGGCGGGCACACTCAACGGTTTCGAAACAGACGGGCAAGTCCGGAAAGAAGTCGAGCCCAGTGAGTTGTTCGATGCGGTCTACGCTGACTTCATAGGTGCTGATGTCGTTACTCTGTGGGTTCTGCGGGAAGGCGAAGGCGGCGACGCGCAGGGTCTGGGTGCCGGGCGGTTGGTCGACGATGATCTTGAAGCTGCCCTCAGGGATTGAGACGCCGCTGGGCATGCTGTTGGACCGATCCGTATCAATCGCTCCAGTGATGACCCATACCTCTTCAAAGGCGACGCCCATCCTCATTTCCAGTTCCTCGATCTGGCGCCACAGGCCACGGCGATTGAGCTGCGGGGCCTGCGGGATGATGTTGGTCATGAAGAAAGTCTCGCGCTGCGCAGTGGGGCCAAAATAGGAACCAATGACGGCGTTGCTGGCTAGATGGCCGCGATCGTAGCCACTGTGGGTATAGTCGTGGTGCTGGTGCTCGCCGTGGACGCTGGGGTCGTCGAGGAATCGGCTCGGGCGCTGGGCGGTGGGGTATACGGGGGCACCGCGCAAACGGTAAGCAACCCAGGCGGGGTTACGGGTTCCTGGACTGTAGCCGACAAGGTAGCCGATGCGCTCAATGAGCTGGACGTCCTTAACGGCCTGCGGGATACCGCCGATAATGTGGTCCTCTGGAGCTGCAACGGCTAACAGCGAGGAAGCAAGGAAAGGTAGTAGGTGTTTGCCGACGCGAGAATACATTTGGCTCGTATCGGCAAAATTGTTATTCAGAGTAATTTATTTTATAACTCCGAACAGCTAGCACTATCGACATAACCTAGCGCCTCCTGCCTCCTAATAGCTTAATTCTACTTGAATCGAGTCTGCAGCTTCAAGGACGTCATCTGCAAGCGCTGTTATAATCTCAAATCTTTGCTGTAGATCGATCAGTGCAACTTGGTTTTTATACACGCTTCCTGAGGTTGCTGAAATTGTACTGAACAGGGCTGTAACAGAACCTACAGCTTTATTATTACCACCATTAATAAATCCCTCACCAACGATCAAACTGCTAGAAGACTGAATATCCCGCTTTAGACTATTTTGCTTACCGGCTGAAGTTAAATAATCCTCAAAAACAGTTTCACCCATAGAGTTAAGGACACGCAGATTGACAGTGGGCGCCTCTACAAGCCATCCTATCGTCCCAGTCGCTAGCTTCGCACCTTGTATTCGTTGAACAAGTGCATTGAAGTGTGCTTTCGGCAATGCGTAGAGTCTTGCCTGCATCGGATTTATATAGCCGCCTGCAGTCAAACCTGCCCTACTAAAAAGTCCACACAGTCTTCCTCCTGAACTACCATAGATCGCGGTAGTAGAGCCTGAGTCGTCGAGCACCATGTCTGCGAACAGTAACAGAAAAAAGGTATCGCTGTGGTTGTACCCCTTTTCATCTATATCAATGGCCTTAATCTGACCGCCCTTGTAGCGGCCCACCGATGTTTCATCTAAAATTTTGTACGCATTTTCGAGGAAGTCTTGCTTTATTTGCACGGTAACAGGAACTCTGACCAAGGTCTTATTATCAAAGTTTATTTTCGCACTAGTGGCAGCTCGTTCAATTTCGAAATCTTCGACAAGCGACACCTCTCCAATTTTAATATCAACCGCTTCATAGTTTCGAGCCGGTGACAGTATTTTATCTACGACTAATTCTGCTAGATTATCACCCTGACTTTGCTTCACTTTAGCTTTAGCAAATAGGCCTCCCTTTACTTTAGCTTCACCCAAAGCGACCTCTCTGATGTAGCGCTTAAAATCCTCGACTCGAATGGTGACACGTGCGGTGACTTTTTTCATAGACCCAGTATCTGCGACATCTAGGATCGATAAGGACTCGACTGAGCCTTGCGAATAGCTAGAAAAACTCGAAGAGATTGTTTTGCTGGTCTTTGAGACGGCATTTTGAATTTTGGTCTTCTGCTTGATGGAATTCTCCGCATCAATGAAACTACCGACTACTTGCGTGAGTGCGGACTCCACTGCGTTTTGAGTCGCTTCATTCACATCTTCACCATAGCCGATTGCTGTAACTGTTTCTAACTCCTCGGCAACCATCACGTTTGGCATGAGTAGAATGCTGCTGCAAAAAAAGCAGATCGAATGCTTAACGATTTTTAATTTTATTTTCATAGTTGATTTATATTTAGGCGCTAGAAAGTTAGCTTTTAACGCTTGGTGGTGGTTGAAGTTTTAAGCAAATAAAGTAGTAATAATTTTCAAATAATCTAGTGAAAGGCGTAATACTGGGAGATATTAACAAAAGACCGCGTAGGTGACTGTGTCGTAAAAAGCTCCAAAACGTAGGCACTTAATCCTCCGCGATGACGATGATCCAATCATTCGCATTCAACTGGATCTCTTTCGCTTTTGGTATCGCCATTTGGACGACATATTCAGCATTTGCCTCATCAGTACGCAGCACTCCGATAACAGTTTCTTGGCGACCACGCCCAGCTTTCACTAAATCACCATACTGTAGCACTTTAGTACCTCCAACATACGACTGGCACTCGCGCAAATGAATTTCGCAACCATCTGAAGTCAGCAGCTCATCCAACACGGGTTTGAGGTTAGGATTTTCAGATAATTGTACCAAAACTTTGCTTACAAAGTTTTCACTTGCGATGAAATCATCCCTAGCATCACCAATCGCCAGCAAGCGGTTTTCACTTAATTGAAGCTCTGAGGTGACCTTCACTGCTAAACAGCGACTCTTGATCAAAGCACGCAAATGCGCCAAAGTTAACAAGCTTTTGTTGTCTGCAACGGTCGGGCTTAAAGAGTCCCGGTAACTAAATAGAATGACACTGGACACAGCGTTCAAATCAATCTTTTCAAGCTCTTTAAAGCTGCATGTATCAATCGCTGTAAAATTAATACTCAGATTGGTGAATCGCTCCGCTATCATAACATCTGGGTTCTCTACCAGTTTTGGATCATAGAAAACATTCACCACCGAACCTTCTGCGAGAAAGTCTACAAGCTCTTGGAGAAACAGGTGAGACCACGAATGCCAACCAATAATGACAATCTTTTCAGCCTTAGATGGCTCTTGATTCGACGCATCGAACACGATCTCACTAGACCGCAACGAGACAGATTTAGATAGATCGATCAACGAGTCATCTTCCGCTATAATAATAAGCTGATCACCGTCTTTGATTTCTGGATTATCTATTGCATTCAGACTAGTAACGCCTGCTTTTGTGTAGATTCCAATGAGGGAGGCACTGCCCAGACATAAGATCAAATCATCATATCTGCGACCAATCATCGACTCATTCTGATAAAAATAAATCTCTACCCCATCAAAGGAAAGTAGTTCATCGTAGACCGCAATCAGACCACCTCTCCTGGCCGCTTGAACCATCATTCTGGTAATTAATTGGGCTGGTTCTATGGTAATTACATTACTGCATTCAGCAATTGCCAGAGCGTTATTGCTATCATCAACCTCGGCAATAATCGGCCCGATGGTCTCCGCGTCAGAAAATCCCTTAGATAGGGCTAAAGTACGCTTTAGGATATTAGCATCAGAAAACTCGGTGCCGTCACTAAATAGAATAATTGAGCGAGCGAAGTTAGGACGAACCAATGCAAGTGCGGCATAATCTTGCGGCTCTCCACTACGACAAATGATTTTGGTATTTTTAGTGTCTGCTATGTGGTCATTGAAGTAATCAACCATTTCTGACTTATCGCGGTCTGCAAGCACGGTTATCACCGGGCTGTTACGACTTTCATTGGCAATGATGAGTTCCTTCACGGCGTCCACCATTTTGGACGACCACCCTAAGATAAGTGTATGGTCGGCCACATCGACGACCGATCGGCCCTTCCTTAATTCGGTCACCACCGCATCGATTCCTGCCGTGAGCACACCAATGAGTGTACCCACAATAAGAATGCCAAAAATAGACACGCCTAACATCACAAAGCGGTAGGCCCATCCTATTTCATAAACCCCACCTGGGTCCATCGCTAGATTCAAGGCCAACCAAAAGGACTCGACCAACCCAGCACTTTCGAAATCAGCTGAATTACAAAAACCCGAGTTAAGCACGAGAGAGGCAACTGCAACAAATAACAGAGTCGCGATTGACAACCAAAACAACAAGGCGCGTGTTCCATTTTCAAAAATGGAATGAGCGCGATATTTAACTTTACTCGTTAGGGATAAGGAATGGCGATTCATGAGCAATAGGTGAATTTGATATTTCTGGTTTAAGTGAAACGTGAGTTTTACTTAAATATGAGGCAGGTCGCAAAACATGCCGAGCACTCGATTTTAGTACTCTTAAAGCTTATGGACATGCGTGGGACTTATGCATTGATCGTATGCAGTGCATTCTCTAAACAGCGCCGCGTGATTTCCTGAAAGTACTCAGCAGAATCGTTACTATCAATATTAGCCACAGCTCTCAAAATTGCTAGTGACTCTCCTAACTGAGATGGCAGAGCCGCGATCGTAGCTTCGACAGCAGCCTGCTCTGCGTTAACTATAATGTAGCTAGCGGAGGGGAGAGAGTCGGCAAGTATACTTTCGTCAGAAAAAAGTTCATTAATGAAGAAGACATTCTTATGGCCAAAAGTCTCTTCGAACTTACAGTACACATGCTCTTGTGGCCGCTGCTCGTCAATTTCGCAACGCACCGTAATCACCTCATTAAAGTCGAAATTAGGCTTAAATGGGTGTATCCCGATACGTGAACGCTCCACTGAGAACGTATGGACTTTCTCGATAATATAAAAAGCCATACCAGCGTATACCAGAAGAGTTAAATCAAATAAATACGGCGTGTAACTCACTGATATTACAGTAATCGCGACCGCAGCAGATTGAGCTATCCAGAAAACGACATCAATAATCGTGCCACTAATGCCGCGGAGATATAGCAGTGCCAGCAGCAACAGAAACAAACAGCCCATCAGAGCCTGCATCCACAAACTAATAGGCCTTAAATAGGTGTTATTGATCGCATCATCGATGGCATTTGCGATGATCATATTATCGTCCGCACTACGGTCAACAGGCGTCACCTTAGGTATTGCAAGACCAGGTGCCGTTGCGCCGATAATAACAACTTTACCCGCAAGGCTGTTCATATCAAATGATTCATCCGCGCCAGTTAGACTCGCATAAACATCTACAAAAGGGACCCTCTGGTACGCACCCCGCTTGTTACGCCAATTAATCAAATAATCATTTGGCATTTCGTGCGGCACCTGCCCGAGGTGCTCGATGACACGACTGGTGATACCAGCCAGGCTGAATCCTTTGTCTTGATATCTAAGAAACGATTTACGGATGATGCCATCATCTTCAATAATGAGGTTGTTGACTCCTAAATGACCGTGAGTAGTTTCGAAATAAGGGTAAATGACTGCAACCGTACGGCGACCAAACGACTCCGTCTGATATTCTGCGCCCTGTAGCATCCCAACTTCAACTTCACTCTGATCATCATTTTTTTCAGGTAAGCGTGTAATTGGATACACGACTTGTTTGAGTTCAGATGCCGCATATGCAAATAATTCATCCGAATCTGGATCTTTGATATCTGCATCACTAAACATCAAGTTGAAGACGATACTTTGTGTCCCGATTTCATCCAGCGATAGGAGTAACTCAGCAAACACTGAGCGTGGCCAAGGCCAACGCCCGTATTCCTCTGCCATTTTTGCCAGCGATCGCTCATCGATGTCGATAATGACAATATCGTCCGACGGTGCAGGTCCACTAAACCTATACTTCATTGCTGAATCGAGGGTACCCGCATTGTAAGGAGCTCCTTCACCCCCACTAGAATGGTCCTGATACAGCACGTACCCGACCAAACCCATCGATAAAATAACACTCAGCCCAAGATAAAAACGAGCGTTGATACGCCTAGAAAAGTGGCCGTAAGCAACCAACCACCTAAACAGCGGTTGCAACAACTGCATCAGTTTAATCATGTTATTATTTGTGGGCAATCAGCCTTTTTTAATGAGCGTTACATAACCCACAGTAGCTGAAGCTAGACAGCATAGAGCCACTCACTGTCGAATCACTGGCTGAGGCTTCCTCAGTGGGCTCGAGTAGCGCTTGATACTGCAGGATGCGTTGCGCATACACCGAATCGACCGCAACGTCCTCTAGGGAGGGGTTGCTTATCAGGATTTCTGCGAGCTCATTTATTCTCTTTTCAGCAGTCGGGTGTGTTTTATATAAAAAGCTCACATCTGCCCCACTACCAGCTGCACGCACCGCAAGTGATTGTAAAACACCGAAGGCGCTGGCGCAGTTATACCCAGCGATGGCAGCGTACCGTATGCCGTGCTGATCAGCCTCGAACTCGCCGCCACGATCAATACCACTGAGTATCGATTGACGAATAATACCTTCCAGCGCATTGAATGCCGCCTCAGAGGCCCCTGAGCCAGCATCTACCTCGGACACTGCAATATCCGCGACTCCTGAAATTAGCTTCTGCTTCTTAATAATCTTCCAGTGATGTTGCAAAACAACATGGGCAATTTCATGCCCTAGTACCGTGGCGAGTTGATCCTCGCTATCGAGCATATTAAACAAGCCAGAAGTTAGTAAAACCTTCCCCCCAGGTGCAGCAAATGCATTAACTGTCGGCGAGTCGATGACTCCGAAAGCCCATGGAAGTTCAGATCTTTCCGTTTGAGCTGCGATATAAGTGCCAAGGCTCTGCACATATGAAGCGACCGCTTCATTCTGAACGAGAGGCGCAGCACCTAGATAGAGTGCGGTCACCGCGTCGCCCGCAGCGATCTCTTCGTCGTCTCCCTGGCTCGACATTGCGGTCGACAGTAGTGAAAGCCCTTTGCCCGCGGTATCTGAATCAGACTTTTTGGAACTGGATTCTTGTTTGCTTGATCCAAGGTCCATAGGCAAGCCCTTGGGTATTTTCGGCAGGCCGAATTTAGCATGGGCATTGATCGTCAGCGCGAGGCAGAGACCAGAAAATATTAAAGATAGAAGACACAAGCGGCGGGATAAGTTAAACATAATGGAAATTCTCTAGTGATTAAAAAGTAAGGCAGGTTAGATTAGCGACGTTTCTTCTTCTGGTCTTTTTGCCGCTTGGATGCTTTCAGCTCAGGGACTTCACGGGTTTCTAAATCTGCAAAGAACTGCTCCGCATCAATCGTCGACTCGAACGCCTTTAGTTTTTCGAGCTCATCAAAGTCAGGCTGCGAAGTCTCGAGCAACTCAGTACCAAGGCCCCGTGCACCAGAACTGGCCACGCTATTGCCAGCTGCTTGACGCCCACTGGCTAATCCGGACAGACCGCTACCTGAACTCTTTTCCTTGAATTTAACCTCGGTCACTTTAAGCCATCCAGCGGAAGGCTCTTCGACCTTGAGCCATAGCCCCTTTCGTTCGCCGATCATTAATGAAGTGCCCGACTCGATACTTTCCAAAGATTCTGCTTTGGCGCTAGCGGTCGCTCGAAGCGAACAATCTCGCTTCGCTTCAGCTTCCAGTAAAGCGCTCGCCCATGTCGAGCTAAGCATGAATGAACACAGAAAAATGAGACAAGTAATTCGTTTATATTTTGGCATATCGGATAAGGTAGACTAATTATAAATTAACAGGGTTATGATGATTGAGGGTTGATAAATGTTAGTTAGGCTTCGGCTGGGCGAGCAATTGACTTGCTTCGCGATAAGCCCATTGGCCCGGCGAAGCATGCAGGCAGGCAGCAAGGGCCATGCCTGTAGCGAGTTCATGCTTCGACAGCGTTGCATAAATGAGAGCTAAATTAGCCATCGGGTTGGGCGCCTTCGTGTCTAAACGCAGCGCCTGACGAAAACAGGCCAAGGCACCCTGCAAGTCTTCACTCTGCTTGAGCAAAACACCCAACAAATTCCAGGCCTCAGCGTGGGTGGGGTCACTCTTCAGCGCTTCAAACAAGTCGCGCTGGATCGTGTCAATTGGTTGCCCCTGAGTAAATTTACTTTCCGCTTTGCGGTAATGCAACTGGGATGCGCTACGATCCCAATCGCCACTGAAATTAACAAAGCCCTGCTGCTGTCGCACAGTAGAGACAATGCGCGGGTATGTCGTTTGCAGGGTGGTCTCTAAACGCAGCGGATACTCTTTTAACGCTGCGTTAGATGTCTTTTCGATAGTACCCTCGAGTTCTGAATATAAGACACCCTGATCCCCCGGGCCTGCCAACATCATGCAATTGATGTATCCAGTGAAATCATAACCCACCAAATATTCTCGACCTAAACATGCGAAAACTTCAGGCAAGGCAGGAAAGTCAATTAACAGCATTTCGGCCTCGGCAAGCTCGAGTCGCTGCCCTTTAAGCTTCCTCATCTGGGTCTTTAATTTAGCATACCAGTCAGCGCTGAATTCGTCCCCCAGTCGAGCGCTATAGTTTGCGACTATGCTGTTTTGATTCATCTGGTGGTTATGAATGGATATTGCACAATCAAAGGCATGTATGCTGTAATAGAACAGAGATGCGTCCGAAGTTTGCTGAAGTCTCAGCAGTAGTTCACTGGTCACTGCTTTTAAAGACATCGGATCATTGACTGCCTTTAGCTTCCGCAAGTCGCTCTTACGCAGGGCTACGACGTAATGATAGTCTCCTTCGTTTTCGTGGTTGAACACAACCCATCTGGGTAAATTCTGATAGGCAATTTTGTTGCCTCCTAAACCGAGTTCCGAAGCCAGACTTTCAAGCCGACCCTGCTGTATTGCTGCAGTTGCGACCAAGCTCTGTCCTTGATGCCTTAAAACATATCTGCTGATCAGTTCTTCTACGGCCAACATCCCGTCGCCCTCACCAGAATCCATCGCATCACCCGAAAAACTGAAGAATACAAACTGGCCTATCTCGACTTCAGTATTCTCGAGTATTCGATCACGATTCTCAGAGAAAACCACAAGCGCACTGGTGCTACTCACATCAGCCAATGAAGGTGACACGAGTAGCATCAATACCGCTACTGAATTGAGAATTAGCTTCAAAATAAAGGTTTAGAAGTCGTCGTCGATATCATCAACACCGCTCAAAAAGCTTCCACTTTTTACGGCTCCAGGCCGTGAAGGCGTCGCTCGGAGCTGGCTGCTCGGGGATACAGCATTGTTAGCAGCCGCTGCCGGTTTTGCATTTCTAGCAACATACTCCGAGCTAACTGCAGAAGCGCCGTCTAATTGACCAGCACGTCGAGCTGTAGGATCATTCTTCTTGGATGCGGCGACAGCCTGCATCCCCTCAACCTCACCTTTTAGGTAACTTTGATTTTCATTTATTTCAGTCAAAGTGGCATATGTATCCTTCATTAGCTCTGATGATTGAGTAGCTAAGGCACTGTTCACACTCGCAACAGCAACAAGCATATTCCTGCCAGAAGCTGGATGCACAACCTCCTCGGTATGGACAATTTGTAATCCCCTTACCTGCATATTATCGACTGAATTCCTTAGCTCAACCGACATGTCCTTAAGTACTTTTTCTTTATTATTGCCATCAGCTCCCCTCACAGTTTGACGTAGACGCTCTGCTTTTTTATAACTAGATACATCACCAGCTAAGGAAAGTATAGCGTGAGATTTAGCCCACAATTCAGCCTCCATTGTGACTTCAGAAATCGAAGAGAAATCATCTGGATCATACTCTACCGCAGATATACCAACAAAATTAGTGCTGCCATCCTTTGACAGATAACGTCGAGAACCAACCATTACAGATAAATCTAGATCCCTCAACCACTGATCAAAACTCTTTTTGTTTGGTCGTGGCTTCAGTTCTGTATTACCGAGCAAAATCGAACGGGCTTCTAGCTCTAATTTGGGACTCCATGCTACGAGTATTGCGACTTTGTATCCTCCCCTCAAATCATCGTAAGATTCAGATTGTGCGACAGTCACAGCCCCAAACAATGGCATTTGTGAAGTTATTTCAACCTCACTTCTTTGTTGCTTCTCTAACGAACCCTGCAAATCAGCAACTTCCTTGTCGATTTCAGACTTTAATTTTAAGGCTGCTTGCTCTGCCTCGTTTGCCTTAGATAGTCTGAGTTTAAGATCTTGGATGCGCTGTGCTTTATCCTCGCTGATCTGATCAGTCGTATAATTCTCATCTAGCTTCTTTATCGCGGCATCTAAAAGAGCCTTAGAACGGTCATTATACCCTGCCCCAGCGATCTGATCCGATAACGCTTGGTCTACACCTTCCGTTAATGATTGAGCCTCGGCTCTAGCTTTTGCTAAGTGTCCCTGGGCGTCTTTTTGCTTTTGCTCAAGTGCTTTCTGTTTTGCTTTCAACTGCTTAGCAATAGGATTACCCGGTATCTGTAGTACATTCTCAGCTGAGGCTGTAGTCAAAAAACCCTCAATGATAGAGGCCTTTGCTCGCAACTCTGCCTCAATATAAAGTGATTCACGTATTGCAGTGAAATCAATAGGTTCTGATGCATCAACGTTAGCACCGGCCTCAACCAATTTAAAAATTCTGCTCTTCTCAGGATCCCAGTAGAACTTACTCATTCCCTTTGATGTAGCCCATTCAGTAAGTTGCTTCCTCGCGGAAACGGCAGGCCTAGGTGCGACTGGGGCAGCTTCTTGCGCTGTAATCACAGCCTCCAAGCCTCCGTCATTATTAACGCTATCGCCAGCGCCCGAGGCACTAGAATAATCCTGAGCATACGCAAAAGAAGCACCCAGTAAAAAAATAGGTAGTATAAATTTCATAGTTAGTTTTTGGTTGGTTGTTATTTAGTTTTTTAAAAGTCGTAATTTAGTCGAATGGTAGTTTCACGCCGCCATTACCTTGAACTTGGGTGCTGCTCTTTCGCCAGTTTGGGTTTGAGCCAGGTTCACTCACTGCAGGAGCACGACATACCAGCGTCTTCGGCGCAAATACTTCGGCAAATTCAACTTCCTGCTCGATGATGTTGGCTTGTGCGCTCTTCGGGTTCACTCGGCGCACTTCAATCGTGCCGATGTAGAACTCTTCTCGTCCCAAGCTCTCCTTGGTGTAAGGATCAATCTGGCGTTCTCCGTATTCGAACACCTCGAAGACGTCCCCGGCACTAAGTAAGTCGCCGCCCTGATTGAGGTATACACTGTTGCCACGCACCTTGGTGATTAGCATCGGATAAATGGCACCCATAATTTTCTGTGTGATGCGCTCGGCGGCGATTTCGCACATCGCCGAATCCACGTTCTCGAGACGACTGCTCTGATCGATCTGAGCGATATCGTCCCGACTGATCTGTAACCTCGCAAAATCAGCAAATTTAATCTGCTGCGTAGCTATATCAATAATCCGATAACTGACCTCAAAATTGCCCTCCCCAACTTCAGAGGAACTACCGGTTAATTTAGAATGCACAGTCTGCGTCGAGAAATTTACATTTTCTAGACTACCGACGATTAAATAGTCGGCAGACACTTCGACCCCCAGGCGGGCGATATCCTCCATGCTGGCATTCGTGCCAGACAGAACACGGTTTTTTTCGCCTACTATTTCAACCATGTATTCACGATCCAAAACTGTGAACTTGCGCGTTTGCACCAACTGGCTAACGAAAGACTGACTGAGAATACGATTCACTT
>Ga0115572_10002767_pt1 | contig 13921 bp, 11 predicted proteins | sample COGITO_mtgs_1206_FD_88681 | JGI IMG/M metagenome (GOLD analysis project Ga0115572, IMG submission 88681) | Pelagic marine microbial communities from North Sea - COGITO_mtgs_120607 | ecosystem: Environmental > Aquatic > Marine > Epipelagic | place: Germany:Helgoland, sampling site Kabeltonne... | reverse complement strand
TGAAAGATGCTTCGATATCAATCTGAGTAAATTCAGGCTGACGATCGGCACGTAAATCTTCATCACGGAAACATTTAGCAATTTGGTAGTAACGGTCAAAACCAGAAACCATCAACAACTGTTTAAACAGCTGAGGAGACTGCGGTAAAGCAAAGAAGCTGTGTTCATGAGTACGAGATGGTACTAGGTAATCACGTGCACCTTCAGGGGTTGCACGCGTCAAGATAGGCGTTTCGATATCTAAGAAACCATTCTCTTCTAAATAGCGGCGTAAAGTAGAACTTACCTTTGAACGGAAACGCATTTTTTCTTGCATTTCAGGACGACGCATATCCATATAACGGTACTTAAGACGAATATCTTCGCCTACATCAGTATAACCATCTAATGGGAATGGTGGTGTCTGTGCTTTGTTTAAAACCTTAATCTCTTTACCCAAGATTTCGATTTTACCAGTACGCATAGTGTCATTTGTCGCGCCTTCTGGACGACCACGAACACGGCCAGTGATCTGAACAACAAATTCAGAACGAACACTGTCGGCAACGTTAAAAGCGTCAACGGTATCAGGGTCAAAAACAACCTGAACAATACCTTCACGGTCACGTACATCTAAGAAAATCACCCCACCGTGGTCACGGCGACGGTGAACCCAGCCACAAAAAGTGACGGTATCGTCAATCGAGGTTTCGTTGATATCACCACAATAGTGAGTGCGCATTACTTAATCCTATTCATTAAAAAGAGATAGATGGATATTAAAATATATAAAGCCGAGCATTATACCCATTTTCACGCAATTGCCGACACCTGATCACAAAGTTTGTATGACTTTAATAAAATAATGACGAGATTGATTCAATAATGACGGGTTTACGGCCGAATTACACCTTGCTGCGCCCTTAGACTCCTGTAATCTTATTGTATCAAACAGTGCCTGATTGTTTTTTATACAGATAACATCATTCACTAAAAATAAGAATAACAAACATACGTATTTAAGGGGGTTACATGCACTCATTTACTGGCAAAGTTGCCGTTATTACCGGAGCTGGTTCAGGGATTGGCCGAGCATTAGCACAACAGCTTAGCTCAGAAGGTGCACAACTTGCGCTTTCCGACGTGAATATGAAAGGCTTAGAGGACACTAAATCTTCCTTGCAAGGAAATACGAAAGTACTCCTAACCCAATTGGATGTTTCAGATCGAGGGGCTTTTGAACAATACACTCAAGATGTGCTCGATGAATTTGGCCACGCCGATATGTTAATCAATAATGCAGGGGTAGCACTTTCGCAAACAGTTAATGACTGCAGCTACGAGGATTTTGAATGGCTAATGAACATTAATTTCTGGGGAGTGGTTTATGGTACAAAAAGCTTTCTGCCACATATGTTAACGCGTCCAGAAGCTGCAATTGTGAATATTTCTAGTGTGTTTGGCATCATCGCCCTGCCCACACAATCGCAATATAACGCAGCAAAATTTGCCGTCAGAGGCTTCACAGAATCACTACGTCAAGAAGTAAAGGACACTAACCTGTATGTTGGCTGCGTGCACCCGGGGGGAATCAAAACTAACATTGTTGCTAATGGTCGAATGCATACGTCTATGGTTGGCGAGCAATCTCACGCACAGCAAATTGAAGAGTTTAATAAAATGGCACGCACGACCCCCGAGAAAGCTGCAGAAACAATTTTAAATGGCGTCCGTAAAAATAAACGTCGAATATTGATAGGGCAAGATGCAAAACTCATGGATCGCATTCAGCGCATATTCCCAGAGAAGTACACTGGCATTCTTTCTTTTTTACTTAAATTACTGAGTTAAATCCTGTTTTTTAACTGATATTGATAAAAACACTATAAAAATAGGGTTTTGCACTTGCAGACCCTATTTTTTTGCTTTAAAAATAGAGCTAGTAAGCAGGATGCAAGCGACATCAGCATCTCGATTTATAAATAGCTTACTTCAATTTACTTACCATGAAAGGAAATAACATGGCTGCTAAGAAAAAACCTGTTGCTAAAAAAACACCTGCAAAGAAAGCCCCTGCTAAAAAAGCTGTTGCCGTTGCACCTGTTAAAAAGCTAACAGCTGTTAGAGAAAAATTCACAAAAACTCAGCTTATTAATGAGCTGGTTGATAAAACAGAATTAAGTAAAAAAGAAGTGGCCAGCGTATTGGATGAACTAGGTGATATCATTGAACGTCACGTTAAAAAGCGTGCAGTTGGTGAATTTACTTTACCGGGCCTTTTGAAAATAAAAACGGTTAAAAAACCTGCTCAGAAAGCACGTAAAAACGTACCTAATCCGTTCAAGCCTGGTGAATTAATGGATGTTGCTGCAAAACCTGCCAGCACTAAAATTAAAGTATTACCACTTAAGAAACTAAAAGACATGGCGCTTTAGTAATGGACTTAGAGTGATGCGTTCAAAGTGCAAAACTCTAAACATTTATTGAGCAAGTTGTCGTTTTACAACTTGCTCAATAAAATTGATTTTAGAATTACTAAAAAAACACGTATCAAATTAAAGATAGAATTTGAGATCTTAATTTATCCGCGTCGTGTAACGCACTTCCCTCTGGCCCCATATCACTAACAATAAGCCCTTCCTCTTTTTCTACTCCAGGTTCCAGTGATCGACAAGTAGGCCAGATAATATGATCCAGTTTTCTTACCCCGGCCGCTTTAAATAACTCAAGCTGCTTAGTAAAGGTTAATGCCTTACCTGCTAATATTTCTTGCCTAAGATTAACAACAAGGATCAAAGGCGCGGAGGCTTCATTTATAGCCTCAACAATATTGCTTACCAATAAGCTCGGCATAATACTTGTCATAAAGCTTCCTGCACTCAATATGATTGCATCTGCAGAAATAATAGACTCAATGACTTCTCGCTCAGCGTTAACTTCAGGTTCAAGATATAAATACTCGACATCTTCATTGCTATCATCAATTACAATTTCCCCGACTAAAGTATTACCTCCACCAAACTCTGTTTTAACCGTTTTGGCCATCAAAGTTGTAGGCGTATCAGACATAGGATAAAGATGGCTATCAATGTGCAACATATCGCGCATAACTTGAATAGCATCCGTTGGTCTAATTGATAACTGCTCTAAGGCAAACAAAACAAGATTTCCCAAATTATGACCATTAAGGTCACCTTGCGTCTGAAAGCGATAATCAAACAACATCTTGCCTACCGTCGGGGTCGCACACATTTGAGTCAGGCAATTTCGAAGATCGCCCCAAGCAATGGTTTCAGCTTCTTCTCTCAAACGCCCTGTAGAGCCACCGTCATCGGTTGTTGCAACAATGCCCGCTAAGTTAGGACCTGCTTCTTTCAATGAAGCCAATAATCTACCTAGACCATGACCCCCACCAATGCATACCAGCCTTGTAGCTTCTATCAAGCGCATCCAGCTTACCTATTAATTTTTATTGCTATAGTATATCAGCTTTTAACTACGCCCAAATAATCTAACTAGAACACCGCCCCTAACATGAAAAACAGTAGAGCCACGTTAAAATTTAGTCTAAATATTCGCAAGGCTATTGCTTCAGCAAGCAATGAGAGTGAAATACTAAAAGATATCAACTATACGGTGGACTGGAGTAACTTCCCCAACAGCCTGAAAATGCAGTGCTTAATTTATCAAGAACAGCCTGAAAATATTGAGCTAACTGAAGAGAATAAAGCTAAATCCATCAAAATAATTCAACTTAGTTTTTTAAAACAAGGAATAAAATTTCGAGATATTCGTAAGAATATCGAGTTTGACTTAACGACAGATAACCCCTAAACAGTTGACGATTAGTCAAATTCATCCATTGCCATTCGTATTTTTTGCTCAGCTGTAAGTACGGATTTTGACCTTAAATCGCACTTAAAATCATTAACCTTATTTGCTTTTTTTTCTTGCTCTATAACCCACCGAAGTCGAGGCTCAAGCCCCGTCTGGTTAGCCATTTGAATAGCCAATCCAGGTCGAGCATTTAATTCTAGTAACAAAGGTCCGTAACGTCGATCCAGTACGATATCAACGCCTAAATATCCCAACCCACTAACATCATAAGATCGGCTAGCTAGCAACAATACTTTCTCCCAACTGGGCACCTTTAACTCCGTAAGTACTCGCCCTGTATCTGGGTGCTGCTTGATCGGATTGTTATGTTGCACTGCACCAATGGCTTTACCAGTCTTAATACTTAACCCAACACCAACCGCTCCTTGATGCAGATTCGCCTTACCATCAGAAGCATGAGTCGACAATCGAGTCATCGCCATCACGGGATAGCCTTTAAAAAGAATAACTCGGATATCTGGCACACCTTCATACGAAAAACCGTTAAAGTCATCAGTAAACTGAACCATATCTTCAATTAAAGCATTATCTGTTTTGCCCCCAAGGCTGAATAATCCACTGAGTATATTAGAAACATGGCGCTGTAATTCTTGATGACTAATTCTTACACCGCTCGGTTTTATGAAACAGTTCCCATCACGCCCACTTACAACCAATATTCCTTTCCCGCCACTTCCTTTAGCGGGCTTGATAACGAATTGATCGTAAGGCTTTAAAAACTCGATGAGATCCTTAGTATGCTGCTGAATACGACAGACACCCAATAATTTCGGTACTGCTATATCGTGGCTATGGCACAAATCCTTAGTCTGTAACTTATCATCCACTGTTGGGTATAAATGGCGAGGATTATGTTGGGCAATATAATAAACATTACGTTTATTCATACCGACAATACCCAAAGCACGTAATCGCTTTGGTGATGCAAAACCCCACATCTTAAAGTCTTTCCATCGGTTCAAAGCGACGCAAGTCAGATAAGCGATATCCACTATAGCTACCAATTGCAATAATAACCGCTAATACAATTAAGAGTATTTCTGGAAATAAGAAAATGGTATCCGCAATAGTACTATTACTCATCAACAAATAGGCAAGTGAGGCTGTTAAAAGACTGCCAACACTTTGAATAAACACTTCATGACCACCCTCTTCATCCCATAGGATAGACATACGTTCAATGGTCCACGAAAGAATAATCATCGGGAAAAAAGTTACTTTCAACCCCCAGTCCCAGCCCATTTTAAAGCTTAAGATACCAATAGCGGCATAGATAATAATGACAAATACTAGAACGGAGGCAATTCTAGGTACTAGTAATAAATTTAATCGACTTAGATAAGAACGCATAATTAAACCTACACCTACCACCAGCACAAACAATACAATACCTAAGATTAAACTAGTCTGTAGAAAGGATAAGGCAATTAAAACGGGCATAAACGTACCTGACGTTTGTATTCCGACTAAATTACGAAGTATTACAACAACTAAAGCACCCAAAGGTATCAACAACAACAACTTAAAAGTATTTTGCTCTGCGATAGGCAGACTATAGATTGAAAAATCAACCAAAGGATTACTATCTCGCTGAGCAGATGCTAACGCTGTAGTAAACGAAGATCGCTGATCTTTAAGTGTAGAGAAGCTTACTTGTGAGTTTTGACCACCGAAGACATCCAGTAAAGGCTCATCACCTCGCTGCATGATAATAACACGATCCCAATCGACAAAATCTATTTCTCTAGCGTCAAACAATAGCCATTTATCATCAATTTTAATTTCAACTAAATGATGAATACTTTGCTTACGACGCATATCTTCTAATAGCACACCTTGTACTAGTCGTGTTTCATAGCCTTCGAGCATTAGAAGTTGTGATAACACCCATTGGCGACCACGTCCTTCAGAATATTCATTTAATAATACGTAAGCATTTTCATCCGTGACTCGATTTAAGGCTAAAGCAATAGCCCTAATTCGGGTTTTCGAATCTGCCGTTGCTTCATTAACCGTTAAAAGAAGTGCTTTTGCTGCCTGAATAGCAGCCCCCTCCCAAACTAAGGAGGCAAGTGGTTGATCTACATGGGCCACCTCTGACGGATCACCAAGGAAATAGGTTTGCGAGCGAATATAAAGCGTCTGCTTACCCACAGCATTGCTTGTAGACCACATTCCATAGTCTGTTCCAGACTGATTTATAAGCTCAAACTGATAACCAGGAGAAAATACTTCAGAAAATAATTCCTTACGATTTAAGGTAGTTTCAGGCAAATTAAACATCAGCCTGGCATTAGAGGAAGTGGCATCAAAGGTGATTTTTGTTTCTAGATTCCAGACTACCTCTTGCTCATTACTGATTAGTGGAAAACCCAAGACCAAGTGCTTATAAGCAACAGCTCCGATACCTAAAGATATTAGCAAAACAACCAAAAATAGAATCTGACGAGCAGATGACATAATAGAATCCATCAAGTACAACCAATTAATTGGCAGTTGAGCTAAAGTTATTAATCTAAAGCTATTTATCTAACATTAAAAATTTATTACTAACATCTACTCTTATATCGCCATAGAGAAAATTACGACCAATAAGTACAGGGAACTCGAATTTGGAACGATCAGTTAAGCTGACCTCAACTTTCTTCTTAATCGATCCAATCGCAAGAGTCATCTTAACCACAGGTCTTCTAGCATTCTTAGCACCATGGCGTTTAATTAATACATTTCTAACAATTGGCTTAGTAAACTCAGTGACATTCCCAGAGGGGCGCTGAAATACCTTAAACTTAGCCCAGGACTTTCCATCACGTTCAAAATATTCGATATCAAGCGCATCAATTGATGTCGTTTCAGCTCCTGTATCAATACGTGCTTTTTGTCGTATACCCTCAGGAAATATGTCGACATATTCAACTTGACCAACCGTCTTTATATCAACATAGCGCTCATCAGCCCCTAAAACAGCTTTAGGAACGTTCGACGCTGGCTTTTCTATATCGGGCGCAATAGTATTATCATTGTTTTTTTGAGCTATATTACCGCCATCTTTTACGGGAATTGACTCGACAACTGGGTCAGATTCTTCGATAACTAGCGAATTTTCATCATCTACTTGCTCTTTACCATCGCGCGGTAATAAATTTGTACAGGCACTTAAGCAAGCTACAGCGACTACAAGCAAGGTGTAACTATGCTTCACATTTTATCCTCAGCCGATTAAATCAGCCGTACCTTACTGCTCTTCACTCTTTATTTCAACAACGACTAACTCGCTTGTAGACTTGATCACAATTACTATATTTATTTGATATTAGGGAAAATAAGACAGAGGCAAAGTATAGAGATAGGGTTATGGGTCATAAAAGGTAAATAGCACCTTCTCAGCTAAAAGTTTTTACCCAAATAAAAATAGAAAGTTTCAATATCAGTATCGGTTCGACCATACCCCAGCGCTATTGGCCCTAACCGAGTATCAGCACCAATATAAGTTGAACTTGATAAAATGAGGTCCTGGTGATTTATTCCTTGCCCTTCTTGCCATACATTTCCGGCCTCAAAACTTAGCCCTAAATACAGTGGGAATTCGTCTAAATCTAAAAAACTTCTTCCTAAATCAAATTGATAAATACCCGCAGCAAAAACTTTCTTAGCACCCGAAAGAGAGTTCTTTTGATACCCAGAAAGGTTCAAAAATCCTCCAAGATATGAAATATAAATACTTTCATTATCATCCTGAGTGAATGCTTCGGAATAAGACGCTTTTGCAACCACAGCATGATTACCAAACTTAACCGCTCCTTTTAAATTAACATCAACAAGTAAGGAGCTAATAAAATCAGCATTATCAGCCTTTGAAATAACAGAATGATCATCGACTTCTTCGTTGCGTAAAAATGAACTGAAATTTATATAGAATCCTTCAGTCGGAAAATCAATACTATTAAGGCTATCAAAACCGAGTTTCAAATAGCTTCCATAAGTAAAATAATCAATTGTACCCTGTAGAAATACAGGATCACTAAACTCTCCGACATCAACAGCTACACCTACTTCAATAAAACCAGGCTGAGAATAGTTATATCCCAACCCTTGAGTCAATGAATGAAATTGCTGATCAATAGGCACAGGAAGAACATCCTCTACAAAAATATCCCATTCAAATGAAACAAAGCTATAACGGCTACGACTATAAAATTCCCTTTCGCCATCAAGCGGTAAATAAAACTCAGTACTAATAGAACGTTGAGTCCCAATCTCTAACTCAGACCGCCACTCACCGCCATACTCTGTCAAATCACTCATAATATAAGCAATATCGAAGTTCAGATCCGAGTTATTATCTAAATCATCTTCCCAGCCAATACCAAATTGCAAGAAGTTTGGTCCCCATGATTTATCTTCTGCAACAACATGCAACGTCTTCTCGTCATTTTGCATAACGGTATAAGCATCAACCCGTTGAAATTCATCCATCGAATATAAACGATCAACCGCACCATTTATATTATCAGCATCCGCATAATCGCCAACAGATAAAGCCAATCGGTTAAGAATAAGCTCATCAGAAACTGACGTTTTTTTATTCAACTGGATATTAGAAATAGGTTCATTTTCTTGCGCTAAAATTTTATCTCTACCTTGCTGCATTTTCAGTAAATACAATTGGTAAGACTCAGCATCTAAACTTAAAGAAGTCAGTTTATTCAATTGCTTTTTAGCCGCAGTTTTACCACGGACATAAGCTTCACTAGCAATAGCCCAATCGGTTGTCGACAAACCGTCAATATCAGGAACGATAAGGAAATCGTTCGACGATAATAGTTTTTTTTGAGCCACCACATTATCATTGGTTAAGAAGTTCGATAATTGTGAAATAACATCGAAGGTGCTTTTTAATGCCTCTTCGGATTGCAAGCCACTTCCAATATCAACCGCAATAATAATATCTGCCCCCATAGCAAGAACCACATCAATGGGTAGGTTTTTCGTAATACCGCCATCTACCAATAACAAGTCATCAATATATTCAGGAGCAAGGGCTCCTGGTACGCTGGATGAAGCGCGCATTGCTGCAATCAAACTCCCTTTATTCATTATGATAGTTTCATAATTTACAAGATCAGTTGCGACAGCTCTGTAAGGTATAGCCAAATCATCAAAACTATTAAAATTGGGTAATTCGCCAAGAGTTTTGCGTAATAATTTGGTAACCGAGTGGCCATACATAAGACCACGCGGCATTTTCAACTGGCCATTTTCAAGGCCTACTTCTAATGGAATATTGAACTGATCATACTGCTGCTTAGCTCGCCACGGTAAGTCTTCCCTTGGTATTCGATCGGAATAACCATCATCCCAATTCGTTTCCAACATAATCCTTTTGATTTCATCTACCCTAATTCCCGTGGCGTACATACCTGCTACCACCGACCCGATACTGGTACCTGCAATGTAATCAATCGGCACTCTATTCTCTTCAAGCACTTCCAATACACCTACGTGGGCAGCGCCTTTGGCTCCACCACCACCAAGAACCAAACCAATTTTAGGACGAGCATCGACTGTTGTTGATAAAAGAAAAGAGACAACAACCAGCAATTTTAAAACTATTCCTTGCGGAAGCTTCAATTTATCTAAGCGATACATAACGCCGATTCCAAAGAGTCTATTATTTTAATCAACCAGCCCTTCCTTCTTAAGCTTCATCCGAATGCATAGTGCAGAGTATGCATCATTCGCAGCATATTTAATCTGCTGATCGGTTAATTGCTTATTTGACCAATTAGATTGCTGTGCTGATTTAGAAAGTCTAGCGCCTAAAATCATTGCAACGGCGGCTTTTGCGCCTACTGGCTGTTTTTGCTGAGAAATAGGAATGAGGTGCTGAGCCAAGTCAAAAGTATTTCTTAACTCAACATCATATTTCTTACGAAATAGCGATTTATCATCTTTAAGCCCAAAGCCTACTTTTTCAATGTTGCTACAGTTCAATATCTGAATAGCAAAATCCAACCCAGGTTTAAAGTACGTAGGAATAAGATAGGCATGGTTCATAGTGCTAAATTGAATCAAGTGAGGGCCTTGCGAAATTTCACCTTTTACAAAAGTTGGTTTACTTTCTGTATCAAAACCCAGACGATCAACGCCAGCAAGGACGTCTTTGGCTTCCTTTAAAGACACCTCATTACTCACGACACTGATATTTGATTTTTCAATCCCTGAAAATAAAGGTAACTCCCTTACAGCTTCTTTGCTCAATCGCTGATAGCGCATTAATTATCCATTTCATTTTGATTGATACCCAAAAGAGGGCCCAAAGTTTCTTCTGCGGTTGTATAACCGAGTTTAATAATTTCAGATGCGCGGTCAAAATCGAAAGTACCACAGGCATTACGTGCTATCTCAACCGTATAATCTGGTGGATAAGCCGCTAGTTTCAACCGTGCAATTGTTCCCTGCATGGCATCAAATGCTTGGTTTGCAATATCATACGCACTTAAATCTATAATAGAGTCTGTAATTAATGACGATTGGAACTTGCTAATATAATGGCTAATTTTAGCCGTGAAAATAGACGTCTTTTTCTCTTCTGGCTCAGCTTTTTTAGGCTTTTCAAATCGCGCTGGCCCACCCAAATTTACAGCAATCGTCATATCCGTATGATCACCGAAAGTGGGAGCAATCGGTACAGGGTTAAGCACACCTCCATCGATTAAATCGACCCCATTTATTGCAAATGGAGTAAAAAACATTGGCAATGAAATAGACGCACGAATTGCATCGAACAGACTGCCCTTTTGTAACCAAACCTCTTTTTCACCCGTCACATCAGCAGCCACTGCCGTATAAGGGATTGGTAATTCCTCAATTTGTTGTTCACCGACAAGATCTATTAAAGTGTCAATGATTTTATCGCCCTTCACCAATCCATTTTTTCGCCATGAAATATCCAGTAACGCAATAATGTCCAAGCGCTTAATCGCACGTACCCATTGCTCAAACTCATCCAATTTACCGGCTGCATAAATGCCACCAACTACAGCGCCCATAGAACAGCCTGATATGGATTTGATTTCATAACCATTTTCTTCTAACCAGCGAATAATGCCGATATGCGCTAAACCCCGAGCTCCACCTGACCCTAAAACCAGAGAAACTTCTTTTTTACTCTCAGACATCCTGTACAACCTTTAACCACTTTAAAATATAAAAAAACAAATCTAACTCTATAGCATGAGTGAGTGATAACATCTCAAAACTAATACTTTATACCTATAGGCTTTGAATGTTACGCGTTCTATCGATACTCACAATACTATTACTATCCCTTCCATCCTATTCAGAAACCGCTTCTTCTTCACAAAAAACAATCAGTTTCTCAAAAGCAAAAAGATTACTGGCAAATATGTATCAAGATAACCAGACAACTTTCTACTGTGGATGCGATTATTTTCGCCAAGGTAAAAAACTTATACCTGATTTACCTAGCTGCGGCTATCAAGTACGTAAACAGTTAAAGAGAGCTTCACGAATTGAATGGGAACATGTCATGCCAGCATGGAACTTTGGCCACCAAATGCAATGCTGGCAAAATGGGGGTCGTAAAGCTTGTAAAAAGGATAAAAACTTCAAAAAAATGGAGGGTGACATGCATAATCTAGTCCCGAGTATCGGTGAAGTTAATGGCGATCGTTCTAATTATCGCTTTAGTGACTGGAATGGAACAGCCCTCCAATATGGACAATGCGATATCGTGGTCGATTTTAAAGGTCGTAAAGTTCAGCCTCCCCTACACAGCAAAGGTCAAATTGCCCGCACCTACTTATATATGTCGGATCAATATTCAATAAAACTGTCGAAACAAGATAAGAAGCTATTCAACGCATGGAATAAGCAGTATCCAAGCACTTATTGGGAATGTGAGAAAAACCAACGAGTAAACGCTTTGCAAGGTAACCTAAACCCTTTTATTAAAGGCTGCTAATACCTGCTAATCCCACACAAAAACAGACAGTATTAATACATTCAGTTCGATGAGGATTCCTAGCAATCAGGCTAGGATACCGCTAAAATCGCCCCTCAAAATTATAAGTTGTAAATAGCAGTGAATCAGATGAGTAGAAAGATCGAATTATTAGCCCCAGGTGGCGACGTTGAAGCCATTAAAGCAGCCATTGTTGCCGGTGCAAATGCCGTATATTGCGGGCTCGATACCTTCAATGCTCGAAATAGAGCCTCTAATCTTTCCTTTGATGATCTCACCGGTATTTTACGCCTAGCGCACAAATACGATTGTGAAGTGTTCTTAACCCTTAATGTCGTGATTCTCGAACAAGAACTGCCCACCATGTTCAAACTACTGAACAAGCTAGTGAATAGCGGCATTGATGGCATTATTGTACAAGACCTTGGCATGTTTAACTTAGTTAAGAAGTTCTTCCCTACTTTAGATATTCACGCTTCCACTCAATTAACCACACACAATGAAGGCCAATTGCATTTTCTAAAGAAAATCGGCGCTTCTCGAGTCAATTTGTCGCGTGAACTTAATTTGGGTGAAATTAAGTCCATGACAAAACTGTCCCATGACCTAGGCATGCTGACTGAAGTATTTGTACATGGCGCACTATGTATTGCCTTTTCTGGACAATGCTATTCCAGCTCCGTAAGTGTTGGTAACTCTGGCAACCGTGGACGCTGCAGCCAAGCCTGTCGTGAAGAATATGAAGTCACGGCAACGGGAAATAAATACCCGCTCAACTTGAAAGACAACTCTGCTTACTTTGATTTGCCTGAACTAGTAGAGGCCGGCGTTGATTCATTAAAAATCGAAGGTCGCATCAAAGGTGCTCACTACGTCTATACAGTTGTCGATACTTGGCGCAAAGGCATCAATGAATTTATTGAAACCGGTAAGCTACTGCCCGACGAATCTAATCTTCACAAGGTATTCAACCGCGATTTTACCAATTCGTTTTTGCGCGGCAATTTAACTAAGGATATGTTCATCGACAGCCCTCGTGATTACAGTGTTCAACACGCAGTCAATAACGCGATAAACAAAAGTAGCGATACGATTTCAGTGGTTCAGATTCAAGAAGCAAAAGATGAGTTGTATATCGACAAGAATGCTTTGGGCGCTGAGTTAAGAGACAAAATTGAACATTTGAGCACGGCAAAATTACCACTTAAAATTAAATTCACTGGCGCTATTGATTCACCACTAACAATTACAGCAATTGTCGGCGATGATTCAGAGACAAATGGATCAAATAGCGATGATGCAAAAACGATCATTATTAAATCAGAATCGTTATTAGCCTTAACCGGAAAATCTGAGCTGGATGAAAAGACGCTTTCAAAACGTTTCAAGAGTTTTGATAATTCTGAATTCACTCTTAATTTCTGCTTTGACAACTACACAACTGGCCTAAGTATTCCATTCAAAGAGTTAACAACGTTAAAGAATCAATTAGCATTTTTATTGAATAATTCTGTTGAAGTCGTACCCAATGTCGACGTACCCCCCTTAGACAAGAGTCATTTAAATAAAAGCAATAAGTCTTCTGGCAACTCTCTTGAAAGATCTAGCGATAAAAAACACAGCTTGTCGATTTTAATTGCCGACGAAAAAGATTTTCACCTTTGCGATTTAACCGACGCCGATGTGTATTTCAAAATACCGGAAAGTTTGAAAAAGAATTGCAATAAACATATCGATCTTTTAAAGGCTAACCCAAGACTTATTCCTTGGTTTCCTGCTGTATTGATCGGCAAAGACTATATCGAATCTGTTAGAATTCTTGAGCAAGTTAGACCTAAGCGTATCGTTACCAACAATACCGGCATCGCTTATAAAGCTTATGAAATGGGTATTGAATGGGTTGCTGGCCCTCTGTTAAATACTACTAATTCGTATGCCCTTCTAACTTTAAAAGAAGAATTGAATTGCGCTGGCGCATTTATGTCTAATGAGATTAATCGCCTGCAGTTAAGAAATATTGTCCGCCCTGATAATTTCAAGTTGTATTACAGCATCTAT
>Ga0115572_10002760_pt1 | contig 13932 bp, 16 predicted proteins | sample COGITO_mtgs_1206_FD_88681 | JGI IMG/M metagenome (GOLD analysis project Ga0115572, IMG submission 88681) | Pelagic marine microbial communities from North Sea - COGITO_mtgs_120607 | ecosystem: Environmental > Aquatic > Marine > Epipelagic | place: Germany:Helgoland, sampling site Kabeltonne... | reverse complement strand
TGTTCCAACCTGATAAAATATCAGCATCTTCAATTAGTGTTAAGAAAGTGTCAATCATTTCACTTTCTTTTTCAAATAGCATTACATTATCAATACCTTCGAGTTCAGCTTTAGCTTGATCCATTGTAAGGGTCTTTGGTGGAACAGCCAAGCATATCATTGTTTCTAACCATTGTAGATAAACTGATATTGATGTAATTGGCATAAAAGGATCACTAGGATCAGCAAAGCCTCGCTCTGGATCAAAATCAGTTTCGATGTCAAAAAAACAAATGTTTAACTTTGGTGCATCTTGGTTAAGATAGTTTTCACTTAAACATTGAAATATAGGATTAATATCACTTTCAAATAATTCTTTATCTCTATTAATTGCAACTTCTTTACGAAAGTCTTTAGTATTCTTACACACTACCCGTGTTAGAGGATCGCCATAGATACTCTTATACTTTCCTTTAACATCTTTATAGTAAAATGTATATTTAGATTGGTATTCTCGGTACAATCTCTTACCGTCTTTACGTTCAACTACTCTAATAATATCAGAGTCTCTGTCAAAATAACCATCGACGTATGCCATTTACTCTCCTAAATACTTATTAATTATGCGTCAGAATCGTAACCGACTGTTGCAACAATAGTCTCAAGATCGTCAAATTCATCTTTTACTCTATTCCAATCACGTTTTTGTGCAACTTTAATTGCTTTGTTGATCAAACTAGGTTTAATATTTAGTTCTTCGGCTACAGCCTTAACAGTATCTTTTAAAGAGGATTGTAAATCCTCTACTTCTTGCATTACGCTAACTGCTTCGCTTACAAGTCTTTCAAGTTTTGCCTTTTCGTCGACGCCATATACACGGTCGCTCATATAGTTCCTCCATTAGTTTAAATTAATTATATAACATAGATCAGTAACTGTCAATGTTTTTATTTAACAAACGCACCAATACGTCCGTGTATGTCTGGATAATCTCTATATGTATATCCTGTGGGAGGGATTATACATTCTCCCTCCCATACTGGTATAAATTCATCAATATTGCCATCAAAGTCTTCATTATGTCTAAAGTGAATTTCTATTACTTTGTTATCTATGTATTCAACATTAATCCATTTATGATGTGCAAATGTACGCAGTTCAAATGGTAACGGAATATCATCATTGGTGCGTACCCATTTATCCCAATGAATAAATGTATCTGATTCTTTGTGGCCTTCGACACACAACTGCTGTACGCCGTAGTGATAATCAATACTTAGGTGTATTCCTTCAAACCATTCACACCAAAAATGTCCAATAGGCAGATGCATTGTTTCTTTATCTAGCCATACTTGCTGTGCGCCTAGACCTAATCCTAGCATATTAACACAAGGTCGTACAATATAGACACCAGCTACTGGAACGTCTAAACCAGTAGGTCCACAATTGTATCCTAATTTACGAGACAGTATTAGTTTGTCTAATGCCCACAATTCGTTAGCATCAATATTACGCCATACATGATCTTCAGCACTATCTTCCATACATTATTTATACTACCATTTTTCGGTTGCAGTTATTACAGATCGTTTTTGACTGTCGACAGCATCTTTTATGCGTCTTAATTGATTAAGTTTTGCATGCCGCGGCGATGAAACTGATCTAACACTATTAAATGTTGAACTATTATATTCTTGGTTAAACGCTTCAACAATTAATTTATCTAATACTGATAAATCATGCAGACTTAAATCATTTATCTTACTTGCCATTATATGCTCCTTAATACTTGACGTATTTACATAATAGTTACATGTTAGGCGCTAACATTGACAGTTATTGTAGTTTTTTTAATTTTTTAGATAACTTGGTTTTATATGCAGATATATTAGATTCACTCATGGTAACTAATGGTGTTTTTTTAGATTCTGACATACTTGATTGATCATAATCTATACTATGATAAACAGAACTAATATAATCAGCTGCTTTGGTAATTTTAGATTGTTGCCAACCTTCCATACCTTCAGCTTCACTTACATGCTTCAACATTTCGTGTAGCTTAATAGCATATTTTGCAAGTTTGTACAAGTCGGCTCTTGCCATTTGTACTTCATGATCACGTTCCACAATATCAGCCATACTACCAAGGCCTTCGTTTGTTAGTTCTGTTTCTGTAAATGATTTACTTTTATCTAACATTACAAGTGTTGGGCCAAATTTTCTTGTGCTGCTTTCACTCTCTACCCAGTTACGGAACTTGCGATACAAGTCAGGTTCCATAACAAATTGTTTTAGCGCAGGACGATATGCTTGTAACATTTTTTTAGCAAGTTTGTTTCTTGGTGCCATGTCATTTAAAAAATTCATTATATTTCGATTATCAACTGAAAAATACTTTATAGTTTTTTCAGGATCTTGACGACCTTTGCCTTTTGGTTCTACGTGTCCGAACGGAACACGTTTTTTGCCTGGGTTGCCGCCGCCTGGATTTTCAGGCTTTTCGTCTTCGGGTCTATATTTTACTTCAACTTTTTCAGCATATGCTTTGCTACGTAAAGTATCTAGAGCTTTGTCAAGATGGGGAAATACTTTTTCAGCAATTCTAGGATTTTCAATATATAAAACTAATTTTTTAGGTATTCTAGTACCTTTAAATAATGATCGAACAGCATCTACAATAGCTTTATCAGTATTCAAATTCATAAATCTTACAGTTTCTTTGTCAGCATCTTTTACATCCATTGGATCTTGTCTAAACCCTGCATAGGCCATTAGTTTGCCTTTACCTTTGTCCATAGTCTGTATTTTTTTAGCCTTGAATCGCATGTACATTATGCTATCGTTGTCTTCGTCTAGGGTTGTGTGTATTTCGCTGCTCATAATCATTACTCCTACAGTTATTTATCTTTTTAGAGTTGTGCCAGTGAATAAGTTTGTATTCTTATTTAATGCATTATCAGTTGGTTTTTGCATTTTAGGTTTCTTTTTACCCCTTGCTACTATAGGATTAGCAACACTAGCAACAGCACCTGCTGAAGTTCCGCCTGATGTAGCAGTTTCGTTTGTAATTTCGTGTATCTTCATTAGATTAACCTTTGTTTTGCTTAGGATAGTATATTTCGCCTGTGTTTATATTTTCAATCTTAGTTATTCTTGTTTTACCTTTGAATTTAACATCTCGATTAATTCTTCTTGCTGCTGAACCTGATTCTTTTCGTGAATCAGCTGTATCAGGACTAACCTGTGGCATCAACTTAGCTAGTAAGTCTTCCATAGTTTCTCTAAATGTATGATATGCATCAAAACTAACTGCATTCCAACGGTCCCTAGCATCTTTGTACGTACTAGCATTTTGTAATAACTTTAGTGCCATTTGTTTTATTAACGGGCCTGCAGCTTTTCTAGGCTGTGCATTATTACGTAATATTTTTATAGTTTGATTCATAATCATATCTGCAGATTTGTCAGCATTTTTAATCATCCAATCAGTAGCCCACCCTTGATTAGGATAACTTAGATCTGAATATTGATCTTTTTCTTCAGGTTCTAACGGATCGTCGGTTGCCCAACTAATAGGAGGGTCTTGTGGCCTAGCTGGAGCTTTTAATGATATTTTACTCATAACCTGTTGTGCAGCATCACTAATACTAGAAACTATTTCGTCTTCGTCAAGATCCGACGAACCTTTTGCATATTGTAGTGTAACTAGTGCTTTTTCGCCTCCGTGTGAGCCAACTGCTTCATCTGCAATAGTTGATGCAAATTCTTTATTATGAGCAACATATACTCCGCCCATACTAGCTGTGCTTGCACCATACGTGTCAACATCATATGTTTTCTTAGGAGGAGTTGCTAATAATCCATTTTTTAGTATACTACGCACTAGGTTGGTACTAGTACCGTGATACATTATTTCTGTACGCTGCTGCTGACGTTCATTTACTATTTCTAAAAATCGCATTAGGAAGCGCCTACTAATTTACCACGTAGAGGATGTTTGGTTTCGCCACTTCTACTAACCTTTGATTTCTTAGGCATAGGATCAGATCCTTTTGCATGATCGGCATGTTTATATTCACTTTCGGCGTGCATAGCTGCCATATGCTTTTTGTATTTTGCAGTACCTTTTTTATGCGGACTTTTACCTTCGTCAACTTTGTTCCACATTCTATCGCCAACTTTTTCAAAGTATCTTTTTATTAAAACTCCGCCGAGTACAAGTGCAACAGCCATTCCGATCTCAAATTTATTTTCAATTAACATTTCGGCCATTTCTTCACCAATTTGACCTTTAACCCATTCCCAGCCTTGATCAATGGCTGCAACCGCAGCAGCACCTGTTGCTAGTTTTGTACCAAATTTACGCAATACCCATTTGAGAAACGGCCACGCTCCTTTTGCAATTACCCATCTTAATACCCAAATAGCTGCTACAGCCGGCAATGCTTCGTCGACTCTTTGTTCAGTAATTTCTTTAATTTTCATTGTTGTCTCCGCAAGCCAGTGATAACAGTTGACCTTCCATACTGTGCTAAAATTATTGCTCGTGCAGCTTGTATTGTTCTTGCACTAACCTGTACTGGGATTGTCTGAGAATAAAACTTCTGTTTAACCTTTACATACGCTGCAAAGATTTGAAATCCATTATTGATTTTAATTTCTCTTAATAACATCTAGTATTTATTCCAATCAAACAGTTTATGTTTTTCTTTTGTAGCTTCTTCTAATGTGTGTCCACCTTCAATTATTGCCCATTCGCTAGCAGTATAACGTGCTTCTTTTACTTTACCGTTTGTGCGAAGGAAAGGAGGAACTCCGTTTTTTGTTACTTTATGTCCAAGTTTGTTTGCTTCAATTGAAGTTTGATTAACACCTACGTCAACTGTGGTATTAACACCTTTTACAATACGTCCAACAGCTTCATCTAAGTCGTTTATTTTCATATCGGTTTTTCACCTGTTAAATGTGGCTGACTAAACCAAAGTTTAAACCATTCGTTAGTACCGGGTTTAATATTTTTTTTACGTTGTATCTGTGCTTTTTCAGTGCCAGTAACACTCATGTTTTCAGGAACATAAGTTGTAAACCCTGTAAACTTATTTTTAATACCAGCAAGGTGTTGTAAATCTTCTATATTCATTTTATTCTAGGTTCTACTGGCCGTGGATTTTTTGATATCATTGGTCTTGGACGAAGATCCAAATTTGGCTTTAAATTATTAGCTTGTCTTGTTTGTCCCGGAGTAGGCTTACCAGCAATAGGACCAGGATCAACAGGAGTCTTTTCTTTAGTCATTGGCGGATCTGGTCGTTTTGCATTTGGATCAATGCCTTTGAATTTTCTATAAGCCTTTTTAAATACATTATATGTTAGTTTTGCACCTTTAAGACCAGCTAGTGTCATAAGACCGTTTGCAGCATCAGCACCTAGTTCGTCTATAAGTTGGTCTTTGGTGATTTCTTTTTTCTCAAACTTTTTAAGAGCTTTGTACATTTGATAAGCTGTGTAAGTTACATTTGCTACTTCAAATACTCCTATTATCATAGGAATAATTGCTGGACCTGCTTCATTAAGTTTTGCTTCATTAATTTTATAACATTCACAATGTTTACAATCTTTACCACATGTACATTCTGTAACAGGTTCGCCGCAACATTTCTTGCTGCACATTTCAACACCATCTTTTGTCCATGTTTTTTTATCTTCTGCAATAATTTCAAATATTTTCATTATTTTTTTCTCCAGTAAGCTAACCGTTCATTGGTACTTAGTCTAGCTTCTTCGTGTTCTTTGTGTTTTTCAACATATTTTTTCATCTCAGCATTTCGCCATTGCCGGCTGTATCCGTCAGGATATTCTTTGATTATTTCTTTCCACTTTTCATGTTCGCACACCAATGATACATCCTCGCTTTCTCGCCGCTTGCATTTTTAGCACGTTTGCGTAGTGCTGTAACACTACCATTGCAACTAGCACCTGAACGTTTTACACGTCCTGGTCTGCTTTTGCCTTTTTTCTTACCGTCTGCAAAGTTTTCGTCTAATTTACTTGCGTCTATATACCAAACTTTTGCTTTGCCTTCTGTACTAATAAGACCTATAAGTCGTGTGTTGCCTGCTATAAGTTCTAATTTACCGTTTGGCATTTTCATCACAATAGGCATTTCTATTGTACCTGACTTCATTGCTTTTTTCAATCTTTCAACTTTTTCAGGTTCTAAATCTGCAAGTGTCTCTGATCCATCTGCGCCAGTGTTGCCTATCTTCTTTACAATATTACTATTTACATTAGCAACTTTACCAGTCTGTGCTAATTCTATCCATCCATCTTTACCTAACTTGTCTAAGAACGGATAGCGATTTGCTTCTTCCCATTCTATATCAAACTGTGGCTCAGCGAAGTCTTCTTTTGTAACAGGTTCTTGTTTACTAAGTGCTGTTTTACGTAGTGCTGTAACACTACCATTGCAACTAGCACCTGACTTCTTTACTCTACCAGGTCTGCTTTTGCCTTTTTTCTTACCGTCTGCAAAGTTTTCAGGTACTGGTTCATATCCAGGCTCGTCTTTTTCCTTTGGATTAACAAGTAAAAAGTTTGTAGTACTTCCGGCATGTATAGATTTCTTTGTAAGTCTAAATCCTATTGCTGCTGCAAACTGTTTTCCAAATCTCTGATATAGTCGTTCTCGTCCTCCAGCATTTTCCTTACTTGCTGAAAACTCTATAGATTTTACAGGGTAATAAGTGAAATTATGGCTCATTTCTTTCCACCAGTCTTTAATAATTGCAATTACTGTAGCAAATATCTGATGTGCTCGTCCACCACCGGTTGTACTAGTTGAATCACCTACTCTAAATTCAATCTCCCAATTACCATCTTCGTGAAAATCATTAATTGAGACTAGAAGTGTAGGTGCACCACGCACTGCGCTTTTGCCTTCAAAATTAAATTCACTAGAATGAGTGATAGTATAAGGAAGTACACTATCCAATGACTCAGTAACGTCATCTCTTAATTTTTTTCTACGCCTGCGTCCCGAAGCTTTTGCTGCTTTATAACTTTTTTTATATTTTTTAGACTTTAATTTTTCGTCAATCTGTTGAGTACTTTCGCCAAGCAGTTGATCTTTTGTAGCTTTATATCCACTTTGTTTCCATTTTTGTTTTAATAAATTTAATTTTTTACCTAAGTCTGGGCCTTTTTTAAATCCAGCTTGTATAAGATCATTTCCATTAACTGGAAATACTGGTGCTTCAAAACTTTTAATATGGTTAGCAAAAATTTCGTACTTGCCTAACATTTGAGCCCATCTATACAGTAGTATTTTTGGAGTTCCATCAACTATCATATCTGACAGTATTTTTTTGTCTATAGGTGAATTTGCATGTTCAACTAAAAATTTAAGTATATTATTGTCAACATTACTAAGTTTCCAACGTTTGCCGATACTAGCATCGCCCAGTCTTGCAAGATTTACTAATTCGTAGTCTCCGTCGACCATTGCACTAATATTTTTATTAGATAATCCTATTGTTTTTAAAATTCCTGTACTAGACATTGCTGTTAGTATTTTTGCAATATTATTTCCAGATAAAATTTTACCCATTTCCATCCACACACGTTCAACACTTACTTTTGTAAGTCCTGTGGCGTTAGCTTTTATTGCTTGTAGCGTTTCTTTTTCAAATTTAGGATTATCAAGCCTACCTTGGAATCTAAAGTAGCGTAGTATACGCAAGTAATCTTCTTGTATACGCTCAGCAGGATCACCAACAAAGCGACTTACTTTATTTTGCAAGTCGTCCATGCCGTTGTGGTAATCAAATAAGTTTCCGTCAAAGTCCATGCTCATAGCATTGTATGTTAGGTCTCTGCGTAGTGCATCTTGTTCCCATGAACGCACAAATTCTACTGTAGCATGTCTGCCATCTGTTTCGGCATCAGAACGTAACGTGGTTATTTCAAATTCTTCGCCGTTGATTATAGCAGTAATAGTACCATGTTCAATTCCTGAGGGTATGTGCTTGATACCAGCACTATCAAACATTTTCTGCATTTCTACAGGAGTTGCATCAGTAGCAAGATCGATATCCTTTGGTGCTTTGTTTAGTACAACATCTCTAACAGCACCACCTACAATTCTTATTTCAAATTTATTCTTAGTAAACAATTTGTTTAGCTGTTGCATTTCAGAAGTAATAGGTATTTTATACTCTTCACTTTCGTTAATGTTTTCTTTAATCTCGTATTTGTCTTTGTACATTTTCTCAATCTTACGACCGTCGAGACCATAAACTCTTCCAATTTCAAATGCATAATGACCAATACTGTGTCTATCGCCATGTTTTTGGACAAGCTTGTGAATAGATTCTAACATACTTTCTATAAAATCGTGATACTGTTTTTTTCTAATTCTTTGTAAAATTTCATCTTTTGTGGCTTCAGATACAGTTTCATTAGGTCTACGTAACATAAATTTATGCATTCTTGCAATAGATTGGTCTGCATACTCAAAATTGTTTGCAGTAGCAAATTTTTTTACTAATTTTTTATATAACTCAATTCTACTGTCTTTAATATCTTTGCTAGTACGTGCTTCGCCTTCGCGGTGTGCATCAAATTGTATACTTTCAACTTCACGATGTTCGTCCATAAATTGTTTTATAGCTGATATAACACTCGAAAATACTCTGTATTCGTCTCCCATTCCTGTACGCTTTACTTCATTATCTCCGTGTTCGTTTCTCATTGAGAATGAAGTTTCGTAGTTTTCACTGTCCTTTGACATTGGTTCAAATCTTACCATATATTCATGACCGTTGTCAGTTTGAAACCTGGCTGCACTAAGAGCACCTTGGGTTTGCCAGCTTAATGCATACGGTCTATCAAATAATTCGTTAAGTTGCGATTCGCTTGTGACTTTGTTTGCTGCTTTTTCGGCATTAGGACCTTGTGGATGTTTAGGATTAATGTGTACAACATCTCCGTTCATCATATCACTTACACTAGCACTGCGTCCTACTTTATCCAACAACTGGTGTAGTGGATCATTGTCATCATACCCATCAGTTTCGTATCCTAATTTACCTCTAACTTCGCTGCGCCTACCTGTTTTAGTATCTTTAACATGTAAGACTAGCATGTCGGCATTATAGTCGCGCTCAAGGCGAAGCATATATCCTTCTTGTAGGGTAATATCATTAATCTTCATAATGTATTTATTCAGAAAAAATGTTTATTGTTAGTTTCGGTTAGGATTAACTCCTAATGCAGGAACACCTAGTTTTAAAGGATCATTTGATGCTGCTGCAACACTGTGAAATTCTAATGGAAATATATAGTTACCATCTTTATCACTTCTTACACTTCCAATTACATAACGTCCATGTCGTACTAGATCCAACGAAGCTATACTTCTTGATGGCATAGCAAACACTGCGCCAGTAAATGATGTTCCTGTATCACTACGCATTTTTTTATATACAACTTTTTTAAATCCTAAATCCTTTGCATCATCGCCCCACTCTTCGTTAGCTACTATTAATGATGGACCTTGATCTAATTTAGCATAAAATGTATCGCCGCTTTCGGTTCTAGTTGATGCCTCAAGTTCTTGACGAACAAAATCAACATTAATATTAATGGTTGCACTTGAACTAATTCTTTCTGCCTTACTTACAATATCGTCAATTTTTTCTTTACTCATATTAATAGCATCTTGTTTACTGCGAGCTTCGCCCCTAAGCTCACTATACTCAACATCGCCTCGCATAGGTGAAGAAGTAAATACGCCACGTTGATTTGGTTTTTTATTAACAAAGATATCATAATGTTGATAAGTTGTTATTTTTTCATGCGATCCGCTCCTGCGTACATTAAATTCGTCTAGTTGTATAATTTCATTAATTTTCATTTTGTTTTCCTTGTAGTTTTGCTCTTGCAGCTTGTCTTGCCAGAACTTTTCTTATAATAGCAGCAGACTTAGGACTAATAGTTGCCGGAATTTCTACATCATAGTCTGTTGCAGTCTTTACATTGTTTGATATAGGGTTTGATGATATCTTATTTTTTCGATTGCCGCTGTGATATTTACTAGGAGGCTGAGGATTTTCCCATTCACGACTAGAGCCCATGCCACCTAATCTATCTGTAGCTTGTTCATTAGTATTATGATGATTTGGATTTTTCATTAATCTCCTTGCTTCGGGAGAAAGTGAAACATGATCTTGTTGGTTATATCGTGTTGGAGCAGGTTTAGTCTTTTTCTTATTAGGAAATATTGGATTAGCTTTTCTATCCGAAGTAGGCGATACAGGCTTTACTCTTTTTGTGCCAAATATACTTTCATCTACTGAAGCAACTCCTTTGCCCATTGCAAGATATTTTTTAACTATATCAAAATATAAATTTCCGTTGATTTCTGCATCTACTTCAACACCTGATAATTTGGCAAATTCTTTAGGATTATTATTTTTCACAGCCATGCGTAAATTAGATGCACTGGTAATCCTAGGTGTAGGTATGTGTTGAATTCTAGAAAATTCATAATAACCATGTCGGCCTTCAGATCCGTTGTATTTTTCAAGAGTGTTTATTACCCATGACTCGTCGGTGTATACTTTTAAATTAACTTGTCCATGATCATTGTATAATTTACTAGCTAAAGAAAACCAACTTTCATGTGGCACAATATGACTAGCAACTTCGGGCATTATTAGTTTCATTGCTTGAATTTTAATATTATATGGAAGAGGGTCTTTGTTTTCACTGCCCTTTCCGGTGTGAGTTTTTGGCCCGACCATGTCAGGATTAGTACCTACGTACCATGCATCATTTTTAGCAGCCATTTTCCATGCTGCTTTATGTCCTTTGTGTGGAGGATTAAATCTTCCAAATATAAGACCTACACTGTTAGTTGATTCAAATAATTGTCTAAGTTTCATTGTGGTGTCCACCTTTTTCTTGGAACCAGTTTAATGTTGCCAAATTGTTTAGTGTTGTCAGCATATCGTACTCGTCCTTCGCCATTAGTATCCCAAATATCACCTTGTTCGCCTTCTATTTGATCTATGACATTATCTTTAGCATCTTGTATCTGTTTAACTAACGAAAAAATTATAGATAGAGAATCATTATGTGTTGTACTATTTAGCTGTATTATTTTTTCTTGCTTTGGCTTACTAACCTTACTACCACTTAGCCATTTTAAAAAGTCTTTTGTTCCTAGTCTATCAAGATTTTTTAGTTTTGCAGTTTGATTTACATAGGTATATATAATCTTCTTTAGATCACTTAGACCTTTTACACTTTCCAAGAACCCATTTATTGCTTGATGATTAGCCTTTGCATATTGTTCAATGTCTTGTAGTTGATTGGTGTTAATTTCAATAGGTCTACTATTATATATAGGCTCTAACACAATTAGTTTACTATTTGTATTAAATTCTGAAAAGTTGTTTTTTGGCTTTTGCGCTGAGTCAGGCAATCCCCACTGCGGAAACTCAGCATGACCAACTACCATTATTTGTGCTTTGGATATACGTTTGCCTAGATCACTAGACGATTTTACATGATATGCAGTTTCTGATCTTGGATTAGGAGAAAATGTATATACCCCGTCAACAGCAGTCTGTGGCTGTGTAAACAGTCCGTCACCGTATACAAATCCCTGATAATCTTTTGGAGTTGCAGCATCAAACAATGGATACATGTTTGCAAAATCTTTTGCAAATTTTACACGTTGTTGTTTTTCTTCTGGAGTCTTTGGATTACCTGATTGATTTGCTATAAAATCTTTGATAGCATTAGGACTATCGCCTAGTACTCCTCGTGACCATTGGTTGTGGCCTCCTAGTATTAGTGGACCTCCAGCACGTTCTCTGCCCCAATATATTTGAGGATTACCGTCCCATTTCATTCTGATTGAACGTGAACCTTTGCTATCAGCAAAGTCTTTTAAATGTTCAACAGCTTCAATAGCACCTTGAGCGCCATGAAAGAATACAAGATCTTCTAAATGATTAAAAGCCCTGCCTTGTTGTTTCGATTCCGAAATAACGCTGAATTCGGAGAAGCGCATGATTAGTATACCTTATTGCGAAAGTTTTCAATTTCATCGTTTAGTATTTTACTTATACACTCTTTCTTATCAGAGTTCAAGAGAAATTCTTCAGGTAATCTATTAATTTCGTATTTTTTTAAATATGATTCTACAGCAGAATCAACAATTGGAATCATATTTTTTTTATTATATTTTTTACCATCCTGTACACAATTTTGTACATTTAATAGTTCAGGATACAACGATTGTCTATAAAAATCTGGATCATTTTTCATATAGATGATAAGGTCTTCAACTTCATTAAACGGAAGATCTTTGCCAGTTTTTAAGTCATCAACTGATCGATTATTAAAAATTTCATTTATTTTCATTTTATCTCTTCTTTTCTAGTTTAGCAATAGCATTTGCTATTGATCCTGAAAATTTTATTCCTGATTCTTTGTACATACTTTGTCTAACCACGGTACCAGCTTTTGGTTTCCAATTTCCACTATTTGTACCTACTCCAGCGCCTGTATTCACATTATCATCACGTCCTTGTACACTAGATGATGCGCTTTTTCTTCTTTGTAAAGCTGCCCTTTCTTGTCGTCTACGTAATTGCTCTGCCTTGCGTTGTTTAGCTGCTCTATTAAGTTCTGCTGTTTTTGCAGCAATAGCAGTATCAACTCCGCCACGGTTACCAGCTGTGCCAGCATTGGCCGCTGCGCCACCGGTGGTGGTTATAGTTTGATCAGATGCTCCGCCTAGTTTATCACTAACATCACCTTTGGTTTTTTGAAATTGTGCTTGTGCTGCTGCTGAACTTGCATCTTGTGCTGCTCTAGTTGCGGCCGCTGCCTTTTCTGCATCACTATCCTGACCAACTACGTTACCTCGAGACTGTGCTGTACCTATTACATCTGACGCAGCATCAATATCAGCGTCAGTTGAAACTACTGGCGCAGTTGTGGTTACAGTTTGATCAGGTGCATTTTTTAGTTTATCACTAACATCACCTTTGGTTTTTTGAAATTGTGCTTGTGCTGCTGCTGAACTTGCATCTTGTTTTGCTTTTAAATCAGCTGCTGCTTTTTCAGCATCACTTTGTACACCAGTTACATTACCTGCTGCCATAGATTTGTTTACATTATCAGTTGCAGCATCAACTTCGTCATCAGTTGAATCAACTGGAGCAGTTGTGGTTACAGTTTGATCAGGTTCAGGATCGCCTGCTGCTGCACCTGCTGGTGCTTTGCCACCTTTTATTGATCCTGCTGCTGCACCTGCCGCACCTACCGCACCTACACTGTCGTCTTGATCTAAATCTCCTTTTGTTTGTGCAGCCATTGCAGCAATTTCTGCATCTTGGTCAACAGGTTCAGGACTAGCTTTATTCATTGCTGACAGTGTATTAGGGCCTGCATCGCCATCAGCTGAAAGGCCGTATGCTTGCTGCATTGCTTTTACTGCTCTTGCTGTGCCTTTGCCATACCATCCGTCAGCTTTGCCTGCATCAAAACCGTTGTTGTTAAGCCATTGTTGCATTTGTTTAACTGCTGGAAGTTTTCTTTTGCCGCCGCCACTTGCTCTCCATAAGCTAGTAGAAGTATCAAATGTTGCTTCGTTCATCATATTGATAATATCGTTTGCTAATGACTCTTGTTTGGTTCTGTTAATATATCTCTGTGCAGCGTTGCCTGAGACCGTTGGGTTTGTTGGCAGTCGACTAGGAGGTGCTAGGCCTTGAGGTGGTTGTGCAGTGTTTGCCTTAGGTGCTGAATTAGTTTTTACATCTGCCTTAGGTAGTACAGTTACTCCTGCTCTATCACCTGGCGAAGCCGCCGGAGGTTTCTTAGTAGCCGCTGCACTAGTCGCTGGCCCTCCAATAAATTTAGCACCAGCTGCTG
>Ga0115572_10002759_pt1 | contig 13932 bp, 12 predicted proteins | sample COGITO_mtgs_1206_FD_88681 | JGI IMG/M metagenome (GOLD analysis project Ga0115572, IMG submission 88681) | Pelagic marine microbial communities from North Sea - COGITO_mtgs_120607 | ecosystem: Environmental > Aquatic > Marine > Epipelagic | place: Germany:Helgoland, sampling site Kabeltonne... | reverse complement strand
ATCTCAAGGCCTCTTCCCACTTCACCTTTAGCATCTGCAAATGTTTTTCCGTGTTCCTGTGAAACTAATTCTGCGAGCTCATCCGTGTGCTTAATAATAAGCTCACGATAGGTAAACATGATTTGAGCCCTTTTAGAGGGAGGAACTTGACTCCAATCTTCAAAGGCATTACTGGCTACTTGAATCGCTTTGGCTGTATCTTTTGCACTGGCAGCTTCAATGGTTTTTGTAACTTGGCCAGTGGCAGGATTAAAAACACTTAGTGTTCGACCTGATGATCCAGAATATTTCTTGCCACCAATAATATGTTGAAGATTGTTTGAAGACATAAAAGTTATTTTATTAAATGTAATGAGTTAATATCTAAAGCGCTATCTAATTTCATACAACTTCAAACAGTGCTGCGGCTCCCATGCCTCCGCCCACACACATGGATGTCACCACGTATCTTACACCTCGTCGCTTACCTTCAATCAGAGCATGACCTACTTGTCTCGCACCCGTCATGCCATAGGGGTGGCCAATCGAAATGGCACCACCATTCACATTATAGATTTCTGGGTCTATTTCAAGATGGTCACGACAATATAGAACTTGGCAAGCGAAGGCTTCATTAAGCTCCCACAATCCTATGTCTTTGATATTGAGGCCTGCATTTTTCAGCAGTTTAGGAATGGCATAGATTGGTCCCACTCCCATCTCTTCTGGTGCGTTTCCTACAACTACCATACCGCGATAAATACCTAGTGGTGTATGGCCATTTTGCTCAGCCGTTTTTCGTTCCATAAGAACACAAGCTGAAGCTCCATCTGAAAGCTGGCTTGCATTTCCAGCAGTTATGTTGCCTCCTTCGATAACTGGGTTCAACTGGCCAAGTGTTTTGATAGAAGTATCTGGTCGGTTGCCTTCGTCTTTTGACAAGTTCACCTTTTCTAAAGTTTCCTCTCCAGTTTCACGGTTTATAACCCGCTTGATAGATGTAATCGGGGCAATCTCAACATCAAAAGCGCCAGCAGCCTGTGCATATGCTGTCCGTTTCTGCGATAATGCAGCGTATTCATCCTGAGCCTCGCGGCTTATTCCATAAGCTTGGGCCACATATTCTGCCGTATTCAACATCGGCATATAGGCGTGCTTAGATTGAGCGATAACATTTGAATCTTGCTCATCGCTCGCCCATTTCAAATAGGCATTCTGAACGGCGGAAATGTTCTCCTGACCTCCTGCAACAGCAACTTTCTGCCCATCCAAAATTATCTGTTTTGCAGCTGTTGCAATCGCAATCAATCCTGATGAACACTGCCTATCAATCGTCTGACCCGAAACTGAATTTGGAAGACCAGCCGCTAGAGCGGATAAACGAGCAACATTCATACCTGCTGTCCCAGCAGTCAGGACTGATCCGATGACGACATCTTCGATCATTCCTGGATCAACACCTGCGCGTTCAACTGCATGCCGTATGGCGTGACCCATCATGGATGGTGATTTGATATTGTTCAACGAACCCTTAAAGGCAATACCAATTGGGGTTCGTGCAGTTGAGATGATAACAGCTTCTTTCATAATTTTTCCTTTTGGACATCAAAATGTGCGGCAAGTGTTTTACCTGTAGTTGCAAGTTTTTCCAACAATGGTGAAGGCTTGAACCACATCTCGCCATAGGCTCCAAGCGAATTCCGGTAGTGATTCATTCGCTCAAGAACCTTATTCAATCCGATTTCATCAGCATAGTGCATTGGACCTCCACGCCAGCTAGGGAAGCCATAACCATTAACCCAGATTAGATCACAATCGCTGGGACGCAATGCAATGCCTTCTTCTAGGATTAAAAAACCTTCATTGATTAGGGGAAACAGACATCGTTCAATGATTTCTGTGTTGTCGATGTGCCGACGAGACACGCCATGAAAATCTGCTAACTCTGTGCTGATTTTAACAATCTCTGGATCTTCAATCCTAGTACGACCATCATATAAATAGCTTCCATGTCCAGTTTTTTGTCCTAGTCGCCCCAACTCAAAAAGTCTATCTTGAACAACCTGGTAAGTCGGATCATGTGCGATTTCATTTCGTCGTCCCTGGCGAACTCGTGCGCCTACATCAACTCCGGCTAGATCTGCCATTGCGTGAATTCCCATGACCATGCCGAATTTCTCAAGGACATTATCCACCTGTTTGGGTGTTGCTCCTTCAAGGAGAAGGCGTGACCCTTCACGGAAATATGGTTCCAGCATTCGATTTCCAACAAAGCCGAAACATACCCCAACTGTAACAGGGAGTTTTTTGATCTTCTTTGCTACCTTGATTGACGTTGCAATTATATCGGGTGCAGTCTTGGCTCCTTGCACCACTTCCAATAACCGCATTACATTCGCAGGGCTAAAGAAATGGAAACCAATAACATCCTCTGGACGGGAAGTGAATTCGGCTATTTCATTCAGGTCCAATGTTGATGTATTCGAAGCCAATATCGCACCTTGTTTTGCATACCGGTCCAATTTCACAAAGATCTGTTGTTTGACACCCATGTCTTCAAATGCTGCTTCAATTATAAGGTCTGCATCCGCAATATCTCTATAGCTAAGCGTCCCAGTGACGTTTGAGGAAAGGATTTCTGCTTTTTTGGAATTGAACCGTCCTTTGCTTGCTGCACGCTGGAAATGCTTTAAAATCTGATTCAATCCCTGTTCTAGTAGATCTTGTGTCGTTTCTAGTAGCGTAACCGCATACCCTGCCTCAAGAAAAGTTATGGCAATACCACGTCCCATTGTTCCTGCACCAATCACAGCAACTTTGTTGATGTCACGTGGCTGATGGTCATTCCTAACTCCAGGAACCTTAATACATTCTCTCTCTGCGAAAAAAAGATGTCGTCCTGCCCTAGATTGAGGAGTCTTTAACAATTCGGCAAAACCTGCCATTTCTTTTATCAAACCTTCATTAAGTGGCAAATTGCAAGCAGCCTCGATTGATTTCAGGCACCTCTGTGGGGCGACAAGGTTTCTGGTTTTTGGTTCAATCTTAGCACTAAAATCCTCAAGAAACCCTTTTGGATCAGGGTGTGTGACAATCAAATCTGCACAACTGCGTTTAGGATTCTCTCCAAGCATTATATTCTTAGTGAACTGCTGCGCCATCATTAACGCCTGATCATTTTCATATATCGCATCAACCAGACCACAAGACAGAGCAAAATGACCCGATATAGGATCACCTGAAAGAATCATCTGAGTTGCAGATTCCAACCCAATAATCCTAGGAAGTCTCTGGGTTCCCCCTGCTCCAGGTAGCAGTCCTAACTTAATCTCAGGTAAGCCCATCAATGCATCTGATGTAGCAACCCGATAATCACAAGCAAGCGCTAATTCCAAAGCGCCGCCCATTGCAGGGCCTTCTATTAATGCAATAACCGTTTTCTTACAGTTTTCAATCATCAGGCAGACGTCAGGAAGGTTTGGTTTTTCCCACAAGCTCCCCGTTCGAAATTCCTCAATATCAGCGCCTCCTGAAAAGACTCTAAGTTTTGATGCAATCATAACTGCTTCTACCTGATCATCATCAATCGCCCTGTGTAAATACTTAGTAAGTGCTTGTCGCATAGTAAGACTGAGCGCATTGATCGGTTCAGACATCATTGTTATCGTAGCAATACCCTCTATAGCATGGTAATTAATTATTTTTGTTATATTACTCATCTCAGTCAGCCTTCACGCGCACAGCGGTTTTATTAGCAAAAGCCTTTAGTCTGTCGTTTGCTTCAGGTTGAGTATTAACCACACCAGCAACAAAAGATTCCATATAGGATGCATCAAGTGCAGACATGTTGCGCGTATGAGAAATTGTTGAGCAGATTGCAAAGTTAGAAAGTGGGGGTATTTCGGCAACAGCTTTTGCAATTTCGATTGCACTTGCATCGCTATTGTTTTCGACAAGATATTGACATAGACCAATGCTTAAAGCTTCATTTGCTTTATAGATGCGCCCAGTTAGCATCATGTCTATCATGCGTGCACGGCCGATGAGTTCGGAAACTCGAATTGTCGCACCTCCACCAGTAAATAGACCACGCTGTCCTTCCGGTAAGGCAAAATAAGTGGTTTGGTCAGCTATACGAATGTGAGCTGCAGAAGCCAGTTCAAGACCTCCACCAATTGTTGCGCCCTTAAGGGCTGCAATTACAGGTATTCCGCTATACTCTATTTTGTTGAATGCTTCATGCCAACGAAGACATACCTGCATAAAATCTGAAGCTGAGCGCTCTTGCTGCAGGTGTTCAATTAAATCCAAACCGGCAGAAAAGTGTTTGCCTTCTGAACGCAACACAACAGCTTTTACACCATAACGAGGAAACGCAGAGAAAATTGAAATTAACTCCTCAATCATTTCCGCATTAAGAGCGTTTCTCTTGGTTGAACGGTTGAGACTTACAATAGCTATATTTTTGTCAGTTTCAACAACAATGTTTTTAAAATTAAATGTGGGTAGCTTCATATGCATCTCCTAAATTTAGTGTTTGGATCATTAACTAAGAGGGTGCCTGTTTCATCTTGCAGTTAATTAGATTTACTGGCAGAGCCTGCAGCTCAATAAAGTTAACGACACCAGAGTATTCATTGAAAATCATATTTGAAATCTTGATTTGATTTTTGTGTAAGGTCATGTTCTATTTCAGCCCAATCATCGAAATGAACGAGTTTGCAGATCGAATTTACTTTCTCAAGCCAGCACCAAATTGAGATGAACGGTTGATCATATACGCGAGTGGCATGATTCGCGCCAGATGGAATCCAAATAACTGACCCGGCCTTATAATCTCGCCATTCATTTGCCCCTAACCGCCAACCTGATTTTTCGGATAAGTTTAAATAAAGCTCTGGCGCAAGATGGTTATGATCTCTGTAGAGTGTCCGTGGACCTAACATAAAAATACCCATGGAGAAATTTGGATGGCGATACCCACATCCATCAGGGCCAATAAGTACAGAATGCAAGTTGCATTGCCTGTATCCCTCTCCTACATCAGAATCGGCTGGATAGAATTGGTCACTGTCTTCACGCCATTCTAGATCATCTTTAGATAAAGCCATACAACGGGCAATTTCCTGCAACTTGGAGTATTTAATTTCATCTATGGCCTGCTTTAGAACCTTGTCATGTCTTGTTCCCTGGGGTGCAATATCAACGAGTTGCTCATCGCTCAAATCGATTTTTTCCAGCTTGTCCAGCGTTAAATCGACACCATGGTTTAAGGTTCTATCAGCCCGAAGATAAGTAATAATAGAATGGATAAGCGCCTTAATACGACGCTGCTTATCTGTCATGATTTTAAATCCAAGTGTTTTGAAAAGTCTTGCCTTAAGGCTTTCTTGTCGAGCTTACCAACGCTGGTTTTAGGAAGTTCCTTGACAAAGATAATATCATCTGGAACTGACCATTTCGAAAGCTCGCCTGCGTCAATATAAGATTGGATTTCTTCTAAAACGTTCAAACGCACAAGGTCAGGGTCGACATCTTTTGAAGGTTTGATGACTAATACTGGCCTTTCTCCCCACTTTGCATGAGATAGTCCGATCGCCGCTACTTCTTCAACACCATTACAAAACGATGCTATGTTCTCCAATGTCAGTGAAGAAATCCATTCACCACCAGTCTTGATCACATCCTTGAGGCGATCAGTTATCTGCAACGATCCATTGTCTCGGATATATCCAACATCCCCGGTATGCAGATATCCTCCTCTCCAAAGCTCATCTGAGGATTGAATGTTACTCAGATAGCTTTGAGTCAACCAAGGAGCTCTTACAACAACTTCACCAGTAGTTTCACCATCATGGGGAACATCTCTCATATCTGTTGTCACAACTCGAATATCAACTAGAGGCCCAGGGAAGCCAGATTGAGCTTGCACCTTTGGATCATCACTGGACAAATCTGCAACAGTCAGAAACGGACAAGTCTCAGACATCCCATATGCTGAATGCAATGAAATGCCAATAGCTGCTGCTCGGTCTTGCAATCCTTTTGGTAAAGCAGCTCCACCAATGATAACTTTCCAGTTGCTTAGATCAGTTTTCTGACAACTAGAATGCTCCAACACCATTGACATAATGGTGGGCACACAATGTGAAAAGGTAACGCCTTCTTGTGCAATCAAATGCAAGATTCTCTCTGGCGTATACCGTCCAGGATAGACCTGTTGTAAACCTAGCATAGTTGCCGCATATGGAAATCCCCACCCGTGGACATGAAACAAGGGTGTCAAAGGCATATAGACATCATCGCGATGAAATCCGGCATTTCCAGGCCACGCACCAAAACCAGCGACTAGGCCCAATGTGTGAAGTACCAGCTGTCGATGTGAATAGCTGACACCCTTGGGGTTGCCAGTGGTCCCGCTCGTATAGAAAAGGGTTGCAATTTTATTTTCATCAAAATCAGGAAAATGAAAGTCGATTGGCGCATCACCTATCCACTGTTCATATTTTTCACCACTCCCAATCTTTACGATGATGATATCTCGATCAAAGTCTGACTTTATATTATCTATGAGCGACATAAAATCCTGATGCACTATTAATAAGTCTGTCTGACTGTGATTAATCATATAGAGAACTTGGGCTGGAGACAAACGCACGTTGATCGTAAATAAGGTTGCTCCCATCATTGGTACAGCGAAAAAATACTCAAGATATCGATGCGTATCCCAATCCATGACACCAACACACATGTCCTCGCTAATTCCATAATCCTTGAGAGAATTGGAAAGTTGGCGTATGCGCTTACTCAAGTCTGAATAGCTCAAGCGCATTTTGGTCCCACTTACAATTTCATTTTGTGTGGAGGCAATATTTGACCTAGACAGCAATTGTTTGATAAGTAATGGGTATTCATATGCATTTGATGATGGAAATCGCAGTGGCATGAAAATTATTTTTTTTTGAATTTAAATAAATATACCAAATATATTTTTTTTCATAAGGTATTCAAATGACAAATTTTTTTAATCATTGAATTTTTTTATATGATGCCGTTTTAATTTACGTAGAATATTATTAATATTAAAACTATAATAACCTTTCATACATCTATTGCGCTTGGTCCAATATTGGTTATTCATGCTAAATGATTAACGTATTTTATTAAAAAAAAGGATTATCAGATTTGAACACTCGTATTCCAAGTTTGGTTTCACTTCGTGCCTTTGAAGCGGTGGCGCGTCTCAAGAGTTTCCGTGACGCATCTGAGGAAATTTGCGTAACTCATGCTGCTGTCAGCCACCAAGTTAAGAAACTGGAAACATTAATCGGCGTTAAACTGCTAAAACGCACAAGCCGCTCGGTTGAAATGACACCGGCTGGGGAACAATATTACCCGGCGATCCGTGAACACATTCTAGGTATTGTCAAAGCCACTAGGCGTGTCCAGTATCCTGATGAGCCTGATGTAATTCTTTTTCAGTCTTATGCAAGTTTCAACACCATGTGGCTTCAGCCTAGATTAGCAGATTTTCTTCAAAACAATCCAAACACTCGCGTGCGCATAGTTTCTAACTTTGAAGACGGTGATTATGATATCCATCGGTTCGATATTGGCGTGTTCAACGCGCCACCGTTTGATGATAGATTTGACTACAAACCCTTTTTTAAAACAAATATCTTCCCAGTATGTTCTCCAGATTACTTGAGTTCATTAAGTGATGAAATGTCACTGGAACAACTAAGAAATTTCTCACTTTTGAGCGTCCCAAACACATGGGATGAGCCAGATGATTGGGATTGTTGGTTGGATGCAGCGGATATAGACCGCAAGAATTTGAAATTTGGCCCTATCTTTGATAATTACCCACTTGTACGCGATGCCATTTTGAACAGCCAAGCAATATGTATGGCCAGAGAGCCGTTTTGCAAAACAGATCTAGAAAGGGGGCGCCTAGTTCGACCATTCGACATTTCAGTGCCAGAGCCAGGCCAATGGTATTTGGCGAGGCAAAAAGAAAAAGGACTCAATCCAAATCTTGATATATTTATTGACTGGATGATGGAACAGGCTGAGTCAGATCCAACCATGCAATTATTTTAGGAATAATTTGTTCGATTCTGGATCTACAAAAAAGGTATTAATTTTTAATCTCTTGATTGGTTTTTTTTCTTAGTAATTTTTCCATAATGAGTAGATTTAATATGAGTAACATCCAATTTAGATTGCCACTTATAATTAATTGGTCTTCATATTCAGTGATTCTAATCCCTTAATATGGTGTGTTTTAAGGAGCAAGGTACACACCAAAACCCTCTGAACCCTATGCTGACTTTTTATTCATAAACATTTAGAATAGTCAGGACTGACGTGTGGTGGTTTCGGATGCGACGCGAGGGACAAGGGCTCGAACCAGTTCGTTCATATCCAGAGTGCCGACTGTCTTTCCTCCATCCTTGACGACATAGGTGTGGGACGTATCCCCGCCGGATTGCTCGATCATGCTTTCAAGCGTGTCGTTCACGTCCACTTCCCCATGCGCATCTAATGGCAATTTACCGTCGCCAAGCGGGGTCATAATCGAACGGACCCGCAGAACCCGTGCTCGGTTTATGTCACTTACAAAGTCTTCGATGTAAGGATCATTGGGATTCATTAGGATGTGCTGCGGCTCACCCTGTTGCACGACATAGCCGTCCTTAAGAATCACAAGGTAATCAGCTAGCTTTAAAGCTTCATCAAGATCATGGGTTATGAAAATGATAGTCTTCTGTAGCTCTTTTTGCAACTCTAACAACAGGTCCTGAATGTCGGTTCGAATTAGTGGATCGAGGGCTGAAAAAGCCTCGTCCATCAACATGATGGGTGTATTTGCTGTTAAAGCACGGGCTACGCCCACACGTTGCTGCATGCCTCCTGAAAGCTGCCATGGATAGCTATTTTCATATCCTATAAGACCAACACGATCGATCCATTTGGAAGCTTCTTTATCGCAATCATCTTCGGCCATGCCACGAACCGAAAGTGGCATACCCACATTCTTTAGTACAGTCTCATGCGGCAGGAGTGCAAATTTCTGGAATACCATCGACATCATTTCTTGACGAGTTTTGCGAATATCGACTTCGGATAAAACTGTTAAGTCTTCGCCCAGAAGGCATATCTCGCCCTCAGTAGGCTCTATTAAACGGTTTAGATGGCGAATCAGTGTAGATTTACCAGAGCCAGATAGTCCCATTACTACTGTGATTTTTTCAGCCTCTATATCAATGTTGATGTTATTGAGGGCCAGTATGTGCTTGTACTTTTCCATCAACTCTTCCTTGCCCATCCCGTTTTGAACATGATGCAACAACTCTTTATCATTTGGGCCAAAGATTTTATAGATGCCGCGAAGGCTGACCATTGTTTGTGTCATAAAAGCTACTCCTTAATCTTTAGGGCGGGTCTTATCGATCCGTTTGAGGGCAGCCTTAGAGACACGATCAAGGATCACTGCTAGCAGCACAATACCGATACCAGCAATGATTCCCACACCCAGTTCAAGGTTGCGAATGCCACGAAGAACATTCACACCCAGGCCTGGCGCCGATACTAGAGAGGCTATCACGACCATTGCAAGGCTCATCATGATTGTCTGGTTGACACCAGCCATTATATTAGGCAGAGCTAAAGGGAGTTTTACCCGAATCAACTTCTGCCTATCATTCATTCCAAAAGCATTGGCAGCTTCGATGAACTCATAGTCTACAAGGCGGATACCAAGATCGGTCAGACGAATTACTGGCACGATCGCGTAAAGGATAATTGCAATCCCATAGAGCTTAGATTCCGTCACAGAAAAAAGGAATATCAGTGGGATCAGATAAACAAATGTTGGTAGTGTTTGAAGTAGGTCAAGCAGTGGTAGGAGACTTCTTTGAAGTCTGTCAGAATTCGACATGGCAATGCCTATGGGTACACCAAAAACTACTGATATCGTCGTACAGACAAAGACAATAGATAGAGTCTGCATTGTTTCATCATAATGATCTACAAATGCTAGCAGCATAATCGAGATGGCCACGAAAATTGTTACAGAGCGTGAATGAGACACATACCAGGAAATTGCTACCAGAATCGGCACCATGATGAACCACGGAGTCGATTCAAATACCCAAAGTGCGCCATCCAACATCCAACTGAGCGGTTGTGTGATTGGGTCAAGAACAGTTTTTAAGACAGGTTTAGCTGCTAGAAATCCTTCTTCTATTCCATTAGTTACATCACGAGACTTAATCACGCGGCTACAGCTTTCATTCAGATTATCTAATGATGGTATCGGAAAGAACGGCCCAGATGCCTCCTTTCCTGCAGCTTGTGCTGAAAGGTCTTTCAACGAAATTATTGCTTTATTTTCGGATTTGCACCAGTCGCTCAACCCCAAGAAGCTGAATAATTTATCATATAAGGTCACAAAGCCTACTCCTCAAGTCTCTTTAATGCACTAGGAGCGTCTTTAAGACGCCCCTAGCTATGCACTTTACTGAAGCAATGAAGAAAGATTCTCTCTGGCCGCCTCGTTAAGCCACGACCCCCAAACATCCTTGTAGGTTGTTAGGAAGTATACCGCGCCTTCATCATAGGAAGCATTGTTATCTTCTACCCAAGCGAGTGTTTCGCCCATCTGTGAGTTAGTGAAAGATAGATTTGTCATCAGGTTTGAGATTTCTGAATTTTTGGCCATGAATTCTTTAGAAAGAACTGTAACCACGACACTTCTAGGAAAGGCACTCATTGATGGTGTCGCACAGTCTGCAGTGATATTGCAGGTATGCTTTTCTGGATCATGTGGAGCCATCTCAACTAAGGTCATGGGGTATTTGCCTAGCACCGATGTTGGAGCCCAGTAAAAACCAAACCAAGGTTCTTTATTTTCATGAGCAGCTGCGATTGAGGCTGCTAGAGTTTCACCTGATCCATGCACGAAATTTTCAATGCCTGCATCAATCAAACCTCCCGCCTTCAATAGATTAGTACTGACATTCAGACAAGTCCATCCCTCGGGGCAATTATGAAAGCGGTTTCCAACAAGCTCAGGGTTAGCAGCAATACCCTCAATTGTTGCTAATTCTGGATGCTTTTCTAACAGGTAATTTGGCACGAAGAATCCTTCAACACCTCCATCTGAAAGGACTTCGGTTACCTGAATAATTGCACCTGATTCAAGCAATCCTTTGTAAGCGGGGGCACCATTTGTCCAAATTTCTGTCAAGATGTCTGGTTCGCCAGTCTCCGATACAGAAACCAATGCAGGGTTTGTTGAAAGCGGAACTGTTGTTACTTCACAACCATAACCCTCTTCCATTAGAAACTTGGAGACAGCAGTCACAATTTGTGCTGATCCCCAATCTGCTTTCATTAGTGACACTTCGCCACATTCTTCTGCATGGGCCGTTGATGCTATCATTCCAGCAGCAATTAAGCAACCAAGCTTTAACTTAAGATTTAACATTTTATCTTCTCCTTAATACTAACGAAACCAGGATGGATTCGCTTTATCAAAAATTATTCTAGTATCAAGCTTGGTAAAAATAAATTGAAAAGAATTTGAGATCATATACAAATACTAACCGATGAAATTTTGAATCATTGGTCTAATACTGAAGAAACGCAACCTTTAATCTGAACAGACTCCTTAGCTCAAATGCTCTTATCATTAAAAGTGCGAATCTCATAAAAGAATTATAAGTACAAATTTCGTTTGATGTGTGAGGGAGGGTGTATATATCTATCTACGATGTCAATAGGGGGCCCCGTACCCTTCAAAGTCATTATATATGCGAGGGATGGTAGATTTTTCTACTAAATATCAAACACGATTTCTTTGGACAATTTGGCAGACCCACCTGCCATTAAAGAAACAATCGTCCCATCTACAACTTCAAGATTAACCTGGATTTCACCTGGAGACGGTGGCTTCATTAAGTAGCCTTGTTCAATACGAAGGTGCTCTTTTTTTACCTCTGTTTCACTGAAAAGGTAGCATGCGAGTGGACCTGCTGCCATACCTGTTGCCGCATCTTCATTAATTCCATACCTTGGACCAAATGCTCTTGTAGCAGCATCACTTGTCTTTTTTCTAGTGTCAGGAGTGAATAAGTAATACCCAACTAGATCTAAACTCTCAGATACGGATATAATTTTTTCCATATTTGGATTAATGCCAGACAGTATTTGCTCGCTCTTGACACCAATGATTACAAATGAATTCCCAGTATTAACTATCTTAGGTGATTGAATTAATTGCTCTTCTGTGATGCCAATTGAGTCTAGAATATCTTTGTTATATTGCCCTATCTCGATAAAAGTTGGTGCTAACTGTTCCATATATACTACATCGTTATCAATCAATATTTTTCGATTACCGTCAATTGTTTCTTTGGTGAAGAAACCTTGACCAATCATGCCGATTTTTGAAAGATGGCTAAAAACGGCTATTGTGGCGTGCCCACAATGAGCAATTTGACGTGTTGGTGTAAAAAAATCCAATTTATAATCAGCCTGCAACGATTTTGACACAAATGCAGTTTCTGACAAATCCACTTTTTTTGCAATAGTTAGTTTTTGACTATCGGTTAAAGTGTCGGCATCCAAAACGACACCAGCTGGATTGCCTCCATCAGCATTATCTCCGAATGCATTTATTATATTAACCGTTACTCTCACTGCCGTCTCTTGTTATTATTTTTCCCTTTATAAGATTTTATGTCAACTTGGACTAAAGTCCAAATTTCGTTTGATATGAGAGTATGGGTCTATGAGTTATAATCTTTAATAATATATAAATCCATAAAATAATAATGAAAATTCTTGTTGTGTTATGTCATCCCCGAACTAACTCTTTAACCTCTCAAATAGCTCAATCATTTGCTGAAGGAGCCACTAAAGCAGGCCATCAAGTTGAAATATTAGACCTTTACAAAGAAAATTTTGATCCTGTCTTAAGAGTTGAAGATGAGCCAAATGATGGCAGTCTTGAAAACTACTCACTAGAAGTACAGTCAGAATTTGAGCGTCTCAATAACAATGATGCTGTTGTTATGGTTTTTCCTCTTTGGTGGTGGTCTGTTCCAGCTATGTTAAAAGGTTGGATTGATAGAGTTTGGAATTATGGATTAATGTATGGCTCTAATGGGCATAATATAAAAAAAGGTCTAATGATTGCTGTTGCTGGAGCTACCAGGGAACAATTAATTAAGAGAGATTATGAAGCTGCAATAAATACTTCCTTAAATGTTGGAGTATTAGATTATTGTGGTGTTGAGGATTCAGAGATTATGATTTTAAAAGAAACAAATAAAATAACAAAAGAAGAATGTCTGAGTTACATTAAACAGGCTTATGATAAAGGTCTTTCATTTTAAAAGTCCAAATTTCGTTCGATGTTTAGGGTTTCAATTAATTAGAGAATCTTGAAAAGTTTATGCACTTAAATAGCCTATGAGTAATGAAATAAAGGCTCCAACATGAACTACCATTATTGCTCTATCTTTCCACAAATAACCAACAGCAAACCACAAACCAATTCCTATAAAAAAGAAAAATATATTGTAAGGCGCTAGATTTAGCCCTGTAAGTCCATAACCTATTAATTGAATAACTGTCGCTATCCATTTAACAATATCAGCTGTCTCCATTTTGACTCTCCCTATATGATATTTCTATCTTTGTGCTCTTGTAGCATGGATAAAAAATATCAAAGTATAGTTAAAAGATTTTTATTAGGAAGAGCCAGAGAAGTCTTATTGCTGCTCCAATGCTAACTAGAGCTAAAGACGAAAAAAATTGTTGATTTGTGAAAGGTTTATTTTTAAAATATAATTTTTTTAAATATACTTTAAGATGGATTTACCAAAATTTAGCTATTTTGCAAAACTGATGCATTGGGGCTTTGTGCTTTTGTTTATTTAT
>Ga0115572_10002754_pt1 | contig 13942 bp, 12 predicted proteins | sample COGITO_mtgs_1206_FD_88681 | JGI IMG/M metagenome (GOLD analysis project Ga0115572, IMG submission 88681) | Pelagic marine microbial communities from North Sea - COGITO_mtgs_120607 | ecosystem: Environmental > Aquatic > Marine > Epipelagic | place: Germany:Helgoland, sampling site Kabeltonne... | reverse complement strand
TCCTTCTGGAACAGCTGCAAGTCAGCGTTTTAGGTTCGAACAATATTTGCCTTTTTTAAAGGAAAATGGGATCGATTACTCTGTTTCATCCTTTTGGGATCAAAAAGCATGGGATATTTTGTATAAAAAAGGAGTAGTGCTGTTAAAAGCATTCGCAATCTTAAGAGGTATTCTAAGAAGGTATGCACTATTATTCACAGCGTTTAAATATGATCGAATATTTATACACAGAGAATTATACCCAGTAGGACCCCAGTTTGTGGAATTTGTACTTGCTAAAGTATACGGTAAGAAAATAATTTTTGATTTTGACGATTCTATTTGGTTGCCAAATTATGCCGCTAATAATGCCAAATTTGCATTTATTAAAAGCTACGGACATGTAAAGAAGCTTTGCAAGTATGCTTATAAACTAAGTGTAGGAAACGAGTTTTTGGCAGCCTACGGAAGAAAGTATAATTCTAATGTAGTTATTAACCCAACTACAATTGATACAGAAAATTATCACAACAGAATAAAAGATCAAAACACAAAAGAGTTTATAATAGGTTGGACGGGAACGCATTCAACTTTAAGATACTTAGAAGAGATGCTACCCGTTTTTGAGCGATTAGAAAAAGAGTTTGATTTTAAACTTGTTATCATTAGCGATAAAAATCCCGAGTTTACGCTAAAGTCATTTGAATTTGTGAAATGGCAAAAGGAAACTGAAATTGATGATTTACTTCGCTTTAACATCGGTTTAATGCCACTAACATTTGATAAATGGGCAAACGGAAAATGTGGTTTTAAAGCTTTGCAATATATGAGTTTGGGTGTACCTGCTATTGTATCTCCAGTGGGGGTTAATACTGATATTGTAGAGCACGGCATGAATGGTTATGTTTGCGATACAGTTGAAGAATGGGAAGCAAGCTTAAGATCTGTATTGTCCGATAAGGATAAGGTGAAAACGGTAGCAAAAAACTCCAGGAAGAAAATAGAAGATTACTATTCGGTAAAATCCAATAAAGACAATTTCATTCAATTATTTGATTAAAAGGTTATGAAAAAATTAATACTGAGTGATATTCACGAAAAATTAGGTGGTAAAATGGTTGATTTTGCGGGTTATTATATGCCCGTACAATATGATGGTGTGAAAATTGAGCATACAAACGTTAGAGAAAACGTAGGGATTTTTGATGTAAGTCACATGGGAGAGTTTGTAGTTACTGGAGAAGATGCAATTGCATTTATTCAAAAAACAACTTCTAATGATCCATCTTTGTTAATGGACGGTCAAATCCAATATTCATGTATTCCTAACGATGATGGTGGAATTGTAGATGATTTATTAATTTATCGATTTACAGCAACTAAATTCTTATTGGTTGTAAATGCAAGTAACATCGAAAAAGATTGGGCTTGGTTTAATTCCAAAAACGATACAACTGCTGTTTTAACAAATATGAGTGATGTTTGGAGTTTATTTGCCATACAAGGGCCAAATGCTACAAAAGTGCTGCAACGTTTAACAGAAGTTGAATTGGGTAAAATGAAGTATTATACGCTTCAGACAGGAAAGCTAGCGGAAGTAGAAGATGTTTTAATTTCAGCAACTGGTTATACAGGTGCTGGAGGATTTGAAATATATGTTAAAAACGATGATGCTGTAAAGGTTTGGGAAGCAATTATGAAAGCTGGTGAGCGAGAAGGAATAAAACCAACTGGATTAGCGGCACGGGACACGCTTCGGTTAGAAATGGGATATGCTTTATATGGCAATGATATAGATGACACAACATCTCCAATGGAGGCAAAGTTGGGTTGGGTTACCAAATTAAGTACAGATTTCCCAAGTGTTGAGTTGTTTAGAAAACAAAAGGAAAATGGTGTTGTCACAAAACTGGTTGCCTTTGAATTAATTGATCGCGGTATTCCTCGTAAAGATTATATAATCGTTTCTGAAAATGATGACACTATAGGTAGGGTTACTTCTGGAACAATGTCTCCAACGCTTAATAAGGCAATTGGAATGGGATATGTAGCAAAAGATTTCTCTAAAGTAGATTCTGAAATCTACATCCAAATACGAGACAAGAAAATAAAAGCAAAAGTGGTTAGGTTGCCATTTGTTAGCCCTGGAGTTTAGGGTGAGTTAAGAATTAAAAAGGGCGATTTTAATCGCCCTTTTTTTGTGCCTTAAGTTTTATATGCATTGCACTTCCGCTTAGGTTAAATACTAGGTTTATCGTTACAAAACCTTCTGTTTTACAATTGTATTTAATGTTTGGTTTTCGCATGATTTTAACTCCAAAAACTGTAAATATCGACTGGTGTTTTAGTTATAAACCTAAACTTAAATTTATCATTTATTGTATTAAAAATGATGGAAAAGGTTATTTGATGTTTTTTCTTTAATGAAATTCTATTGTTTATTTTCAGAATTACTAAATGTGATGGTGAATAATTTCTGAGGCTTTCATAATAATGGGCTTTTAGATATTAAGTTTGCTGGGAATATTAAATTTATAAGCCAAAATGTAAATTCGAAAACAACCAATAATCACGTGTTATCACTGTCATAATGAGCATTTCCCAAAAAGATACAAGGTGTAATATTTAGGTATTTCGAGCGTATTTAATAATTTAGAGAACGTGTTGAGGTTTTATGGAAAACAAAGAGACTGAAAGTAAAAGAGTAAAGCAAGCTTGGCCAACAAGAGATGCCATGGAGCAGGTTTATGCCATGAAATTATGGGGCGATAATAAATCCGATTTTTATTCAGGAGATGGATCACATGATCCTGAAATTGTTAAACCATACTTAGATTCAGTAATCTCCTTTTTAACATCATTTCCAAAGCCTCTTGTAGTATGTGATTTTGGTTGTGGGGATTTCAATGTAGGTAAGGAGTTCGTGAAGCATAGCCAAAATTATATAGCTGTAGACATTGTTTTAGATTTGATTAATCGCAATAAAGAAAAATTCAAAGTGGAAAACTTAGTTTTCCAGTGTTTAGACATTGCTGTTGATGATTTACCGCAAGCTGATTGTGTTCTGATTCGACAAGTATTACAGCATTTATCCAATGCCGAAATTCAACAAATTGTATTAAAGTTGAATGTTTTTAAGTACGTAATATTAACAGAACATTTACCCGAAGGTGAATTTGTACCGAACAAAGAAATTATTTCAGGACAAGGAATCAGGTTAAAAAAGAAAAGTGGTTTAAATTTATTGGCCGCGCCATTTAACCTTAAAGTGGAAGAGGAGAAAGAGTTATTATCAATTGCTTTAGGTGATGGAAAAGGTGTTATAATCACCTCATTTTTTAGGATGTTTTAAACTAAGGTTTTCGAAAAGAAAGGCGATTTTATTTAAAGAGGTAAATGTTAAGCAATATTCACAACACTGATTCCATTATTTTTCTTTGTTATTTGTATTTGAGTAGGAATACGTTCTTTTAAGTTTTCTACGTGTGAAATAATTCCAATCATTTTACCTTGAGATTGTAGCGTTTCCAAGGTGTAAATAACAGTTTCGAGCGTATTACTATCTAAAGTTCCAAAACCTTCATCAATAAATAAGGAATCAATTTTAACATTTTTACTTGCTAAATCTGATAATCCTAAAGCCAGGGCTAAACTAATTATGAATTTTTCACCACCGCTAGAAGTATCCACTAATCTGGCTTGATCCGTTTGGTAATGATCAATTAAATTAAAGTTAAGCTCTTCTTTTGGTTTGTAAGCTTCTTCCATTTTTAAGGAATAACGCTTGTTTAATTTGAAAAGGTGAACATTTGCTAGGTCCAACAAATGTTTCAATGTTAACCGTTGAACATATATGTTAAATGCATCTTTAGAGTTGCCTATGATTCTAAAAAGCTCTTTCCAAACAGCACAAACTTCAGCTTGAGCATCGATCTTTTTATAAGTTTTTATGTTTCGATCTCTAATTTGTTGATCTTTTCTAAAGGCTTCAGAAATTTCACCTTTTCCGGTTGATAGGTCTTTGTTCTTCTTGTTTAAATTATCCAATAATAGTTTACTCTCGTCGGCTGTAGTTTCAAAGTTTTTAGTCTTATTTAGAGCTTCAAGTGTTTTTATGTTTTCATCTCTTAAGGCTTCTAACTTTAATTTGTTTTCCTTAATTAATGCCTTGTTTTGCTTGAATTTATCTTTGTCTTCATTTGATAATAAAGCATTTTCGATTGTTTGCTTAGATTCAAAATCCGTTGATTTTAATTGCTCTTTAAGTTTAGAGTTTAACGAAGTGATTTCAGTGTCCAAATCTTTTTGCTCCTTATTACTTTTAAAAATCAAAGCTTCTTTTTCAGCTTTTGTAGTTAAGAGCTTTTGTAAGGTTTCTTTAGTTGATTTAACGAGTTCGGCTAAATCCGTTTTTACTTTTTGTAAGCTATTTCGTTTGCTTTCTACCGAAACTTCAACCGGTAATATGGTAATTCGTTCCGTGTTTAGTTGATTATATTTAATAGTCGATTCAGAAATAGTTTTTCGGTATTCGCTTTGTACTTTACGATTACTTTCTAGTTGCTTTTTATTGTTGTGTAATTTACTGTTGGTTAGATCTAAGGTTGATTTTAAAGCAGCTAAATTCTGTTGTCGAGTATTAAAATCAGTTACCGATTGTTTAACTCCTTGAATAAATGAAGTGATTAATTCCACAGAAGGTAACTGGTAGTTGAATTTATTTAGTTTTGTTTTTAAAAACTCTTCCAAACCAATACAAATAGAAGTAGAGACTCTAATTGATTTATTTTTAACATCAATTTCGGCCTTGGTGTTTTTTATGTTTTCGGTAAGGGTTGCAATAGCTGTATTTAATAAACTAGCAGCTTGTTTTTGAGTTGCAATACGATCGGTAAGTTTACTTTTTTTTGTTTGTAGTTGCTGAGCAACTGTTAGTTTTTCATTAAGTAATTTGCTTTTTTCAATAGCAGACTCTAATTCATTTTCAATTTTAGAAAAATTATTTAAGTCGCAATCCATTTTTAATAAACTGGATGATTCTTTGAAAGACTTTAATTCTTTGGACAGATTATTTAATCGCTGTTCTAAAGCTTCAGTTGTAGTACTTAATTGCGCCTCTTTTTTATCGGCAGTACTTTTAAAACCCTCTATATTCTTTAAGTCTGCTTTTGCTTTATCCAATTCTTTAGCTGCTTCGGAAATAGTAATTGATTCTAAATGATCTGTAAAAGGATGTTCCTTAGATCCGCATAAACCACAAGCTTCTCCAGTTTTTAAATTTTGGCGGTCATCTTTATACTTAGCAATAGTTTGCTCTAACCTTAGGATTGTATCCGCTTTAGCAACTAGTTTTTCTTGAGTTTTAATTTGTTCTTTTAAATGTTCAATTTTGTTTAGAGTAGCGACTAAATCATCCGAAGTTGATTTTTGTTTTATCAATAAATCAGTTTGTTCAGTTTCTACTTTTACGGTTTGTATCGAAAAGCTTTTGAATTTTTCCCAATTGGATATAGTCTTTGTAAGCTGCTCCTTTTGCGGAAGTAAACCACTTAAGTTGTTTTCGAGAAGTTGTTTAGAAACAGCGGACAACTTTTTCTCGATTTCCCCAATTTGTTTTAATGCAGTAGAGTGCAGTTCGTTTTTGTTTTTTAATTCAGCTGAAGTTCTCTTTAACGCTTTTACTTTTTGAGCAACGATGGTTGAATCTTCATTTATCGACTTTTTATTTTCTTTTAATGTAGTTAATTCACCTGCCCATGTTGATATTTCAGAATCTACTTCTTTTAAGAATTTGTTTTTGATGATAAATTCTTCGTCAGTTTTAATAGTTAAAGTATCGGAGGTTAACACTTTTGTTAACTGAATCCTCTCTAATAAGCCAAGTTCAACATCTTGAGAAACAGTGTTTAAGTGAACTTGCGTTTTTGCTTTGTTTTCTGAAAGGTTCTTTAGCTGACTATCCAAAGTTGTGATAAAATCAAACTTAGGTAACCAATCTGTAAATGCTTTATCTGCGCTTTCTAGTTGAATAGTTTGATCTTTAGCTCGTTGATCTAAATGTTCAATATCCGGCTTAAGCTGTATTAATTTGGCTTCTAATATTTTTAACTGAGCTGTTTTATCCAGGCTGTTTTTTTTGGTTCGATTTATATTATGAAGAAGCTCTTTAAAAGGTTCAGCTTTTTCATTTAAATCTAGCAGTGTTAATTCCGATTTATGTTTTTCAGTGAGCGTGTTAATGTTTTCAGCATCTAAATTAAGTCTTTGTGACTCTTTAAAGTTCTTTTGAAACTCAGTGTACCAATCAACAATAACTCTAGCTGAAGTAATTTCGTTATCTGTATTGCTTATTTCAGCATCAAGGACCTTGTCTTTCAGCGTTAACTCAATTTTATCTTCATCTGTTAAAACATCTACCGAGTTAATAGCGGATTGAATGGTTTTTAATTTGTTGTCCTCCGTAGATTTTCGATCTAATATTCCCTGGCCGATTTTTTTGTAGATTTCTTCTCCTGTTATTTGTTCTAATAGTTTTCCTTTCTCCGGTCCTTTGGCAGATAAGAAAGACGCAAATTCCCCTTGGGCTAGCATTACCGACCTTAAAAATTGATTGTAATCTAATTGAGTGACCCTTGATATTTCAGTAATTAAAATCCTTTTTTGAGTAGCAAGAATTTCACCCGAAGTCAAGTTTTTTAAACTCACTTCTTCTTTTACATTTTTATATTTTTTTCCGTTTTTGTCAGCTACTCTAATTCCCCAGTAAGCTTCATAAGTAATCGCGTCATTTTCAAAAGAAACTCTACTAAATGCAGCATGAGCACTATGGCTTACAACATCAACTAACGAACCTTTTGTTCCATTAAAACGGGGGACATTATGGTATAATGCAATTGTAATCGCATCTAAAATGGTCGTTTTTCCGGCACCGGTAGAACCTGTGATTGCAAATAAACCAACATCTTTGAATTTGTCATCTTCAAAATCGATAACAACAGGACTATCGGATTTCAATGAATTTATATTCTGTAATTCTACTTTTAAAATTTTCATATCAACCCGTTCTTATTGATTTTTAACCGATTGTAAGACTTCATTAAAAGCGTCCCATATTTCGGGGTTTTCTTTTAATTCAAACCCCATTTCAGCACACTTTAATTTAAAAACTTCAGTGGGGAGTAATTCTTTAATGGATTTGGTATTGGCTAGTAATTCCTCAATACCTTTTGTTTTCCGTTGGTTTTTTAAGGATGTTTTTAAAATTTCAAATGAATACTTTTCAGCTTCATTTTTTAAATCATCAACATTAATGGTGTTGTCTTCATTTAAAACGATTTCAACCCAAGGGGTTAATTCGTAGGAGTTAGAAATCAAATCAGGAAAAGCTTTAATACATTCAGCCATAGTTCCAGTTTTCCTATAAAACTCCCTGAACCTTGGAATTACAGCGTCTTCTATGTTTTTTATTTCATTGTCTTCAAGCCTAATTATAATTACTTTTTTGTCGTAATTAATTTCACTGAAACTTAAAATGTTAGGAGATCCTGAATATCGGATAATTTCATTTCCTCCAATAATCTGAGGTCGGTGTAAGTGACCTAAAGCAATGTAATTAAAGTAAGTAGGAAAGTCCTTTGCTCCAATATGGCCTAAGGTTCCTACGTATATATTTTGCTCACTATCAGAAACTGAACCTCCTGTCGCAAATAAATGTCCCATTGCAATAACAGGGGCATTGCTTGTGTTAATTAGTTTACATTGTTCAGCAGATGCTTCATAATGGTTTATAAGTGCAGTTTTGTATTTATCGGTTAACTCTTCAAACGATTCACCTGCAACAGCTCTTCTAATATCTCCGTCTCTTAAGTAGGGGACGGCTCCAATAATTACTTTTTCTCCGTTGGCTTCAATTTCAAAAACTTCATCTTCAATATGTTCTGTGGCTTTTCCTACAACTTTTATCGAAAGCGCATCCAATAAATGCTTTGGCGCATTTAAAGTTCCTGCCGAATCATGATTTCCTCCAGTAATTACAACAGACGAGCAGTTAGTTGCTTTTAATTGCACCAAAAAACTGTAGTACATTTCTAAGCTTTGATTAGATGGAGAGCCGGTATCAAAAATATCTCCCGAAATCAGCAAAACATCAATATCATTATCGATTATATATTGCTCAATCCACTGAAGAAATAATGTTTGCTCCTCAACTTGAGATTGTTCGTGTAATCGATGTCCTAAGTGCCAATCGGCAGTATGAAGTATTTTCATTTAATCTACTATAAATTCAACATGTAAATTTAACTTTACTCAATGCTTTATGAAGATAAGACTTTCCGCTTTTAGATCTAAATAGTTAGTCGATTCTCCGTGTTTTTGAAATTAATATAGTCGTAGTTCATTCCTTCTAATGAAGCTTTTTGATTCACCTTTTTCTGATGATCTATAAGGCTAGTTACAGCGAAAAAAGGTTTACCAACTCAAATTAATTTTTAAGTATTTTGTAACTCAATAGTATAAAGGTATTTGACTAGGCATTACTTTATCATATCCTGTAAATAAGCACCCAACAAATCTTCCAAATTTTCAGCGTCCTGTAGCTGATCGTACTGAATATCTTGTGCGTAAAGTTCTGCACGTTGTTTTTCTGAAAATTTTGGTTTGAAAATCACAGCTTTATAGGCATCATCTAACAATCCTGCTGGGTTTACTATAGGTAAGGAGTTGGATACGATATTAGCCGTTGCTACTGCGTTAATCTCATTTAATACATGAATTATTTCTGGAGCGAAAACCCCAAAAGATGCCTCGTAAAACTCAGTGAAACCTCCATTGGTTACTGTTTGGTTTAATTTCACAATTACGTAAACAACTTTTTCTAGACTCGTTAAATTTTATAGAGCTTGATACCATTGCGACCAGCTTTCAATATCATATTTAGCATCTTGTAATTGCTGATCGGCCGAACTATATAATCGGCTAATTAAAGCTCTGTTTGAAATATTTTCCATTCTTTTTGTAAGGTTGTTTTAGCAAGTGATACAATATGCTAAGGTTATTTAAATACAACTAATGTCTCTTTTTAAAACCTTTAATTCAAAAAGGCATTTTTAATGATTTTCACATGGTGTTGTGTACTGTTAAATTTTTTGATGAAAGCTGAATTGAAATTGACTTTTCTGCCAATTATCCGTTGACTGTTTCATATATCCCATTTGAATTTTAAGTCCTTTTTTTATAATATATCCCATTGCTAGATAGAGCCTGTTTCTGTCAAATATTTCTACACTATTTCCATTCCCAATATTTCTTTGGCCATTTATAAAAATTTCATTGTAGAGTGCTAAATAAAGTGTTTTATCATCCATTGAAGCTTTGTTCAGTGGTATGTTTAAAAATAAATTGTATCTATAACGTGTTCTGAAATCCTGATTTTCAACAAATCTTTGCTCGTAACGAAATCGGTGATTAGTATAGAAACGATTCCCAAAATCAACAGGGAAGAGGGCTTCCTGATAAAGCCTGTGCTCTGATGTAGTTGAATTCTCAGATCCATAACTGCCGGTAGTAACATTACCATAACCAAGAGTTAGTTTAATATCCTCTTTTTTAGGTTTATATGTTATTCCTCCACGTAATAATAATTGTTCAAGATCTCCCGCAGTATCCCAGTTACGGTATTGTAAGTCTCCTTGAATTCCCCATGAGCTTTCTTTAAATGTTGTATTGAAAAAATACATGTACCACGCACCTAACTTGTCCTCATTTATCTGAGCTTCTACCACATTTTGAAGTAGATATAAAATACATGTAACTGATAATAATATACGTTTTTGCATAATTAGCTATGTTGCATAACGTTTAGTATAAGATGATTAAATTTATACTTAACTAAAGCGTTGTGTAGTGTTAATAAAAGCCAAATTAACAAATTAAGCTTTTGACAATTGAAAGTTAAGATGAAGTTTTGAAATTGCAAAGAACTATTCCAAAGTCTTTGTAATCACTTTAGTGGTGTTTTTTTATTTTCGATTGTTTTTTTTTTTCTTTTAAATTCCAAATATATTCTAGAGGAAACACTAATAAAACGGATATGCTTATTAAGTAATATCGTAAGGGGTGCCTCGTTGAGTGCATTAATCCTAATACTACTAGAGCGCTTATTAAATTCAATATTATTCGTAATGTTTTACTCCACTTAAAATAATCGCCAATTGAATTTAATATTATAAAAGACGTTACTGCTGTTCCTGTAATGATGAACGTTATTGCATTATAAAAACAAATGCCTTCACAATATTTTTTTTCATGGAATAAACAACCAATTAAATAGCATAACCAATACAAACAACAAGCAGCAGTCACTATTGCTGTTTATTTAAATAATATTTGGACTAATGATTTCATGTTTAATCAACCTTTACGGTCAGCTAAAATGAGTTTAATAGAGTTTAGCTAAACTAAGGTTCTTTATTTAATTTTTTCAACTTCAATGTAGTATGGTCCGCCATCAACTGGGTATTCATTAACTTTGTAACCAACGATAGTTACATTTTGATTAACATAATCATCTAAGCTCACAGTGTTACTTCTTAAAACATATCCAGATAAAGTATGTGTTCCATATTGATAAGTAGTCATATTTTGTTCTTTAATTATTCCTGTTATTTCAATATTATCAGGATTTAGATCTTCTTTGTCGCATGATACTAGTAATAGAGATGTTATTCCGACAAATAGAGATTTGAATAATTTCATTATTTTTTTGTTTTTAATATAACGTCACAATTAATTTTTATTGCACCAACGTTTACGGTCATTGTTTGATAATGGAAGTAAAAAAAAGGAGACTATATGTTTTGCAATTACCTCTATGTTTAAGCGCGATTTTTAGAAAATTTTGAATGTTACGTATTTTAGGAAACGTTCTCTTTTTAGTTTTCATTTTTTTCAAGTGATAGAATTCCACTTTAAAAAAAAATGTAGTCAATTTGCTTTAAGATTTCCAAAAGGTATTTATGAAATATTTAAGGTTTTTTCAACTAAAATCACTCTAGGCTTTTTTTCGAAGTTCTAATCAATTCTTACCCACAAATTGTTTGGTATCACAAACCAATTAAAGGATAATTCACTTTATTTGAAAAAAAGCAGACAAGAATGTTTATAAAATAGTCCGATTTGTAACGGTTAAAAATATTTTTCGGTTTGTGAATTATTTATTTCCAATATTTTTTTCAATTCTTTCAAAATCAGATTGTGACGTTGGTATATCAATTCTCGAAAATAATTGATAATAACTAGTATCGAACCATTCCCAATCCCACTTAATATTTTGAATATTCAATCCCACCCATGGTATAAAAGGCTGGTTAGGATGAGTTAAAGAAAATTCATAGGCTAATCCTTGAGTTGTGCATCTACTACGGTTTTCCCAACCCCAGTTATTAACAACATATCCATATCCCATTCGTATATCCAAAAAAGGAGTTCTTAAAATACCTTTAATCTGCAGATTGGTATGGAAACCTTTATCAACTCGTCTGGTTTTTACATTGGTGAACGTTTGTGAAAAGTTAATACCGTATTGGGTATTGGGTATTGGGTATATTAATTGGGGTATTCGCTAGTATGTTTAAATCAAATCCCAAAATAAAACTAGCAGAAAAAACATAACCAATTCGAACAGATGGGAAACAATTGAGTTCGTTGGCTTTTGAGGGTTTTAATAATCCAATAATTAAACAGAGTAAAATGATTTTAATTTTCATATTTACATAATGTAATTACCTTAAAACGGTACACTATGGGATTAACTTTCAGAGCGATATTGTATGTGTTTATTTAGAATATTAAAATAAATTAGTAAAGCCAAAGCGGGTTACGCTCCTGGTGAACGATTTAGCATTGTTTGGTTACATCTAATTTTTTAACAAGAAGATTTTGAGGGATATTAATATTAATTATTACGTGTTTAAAGTTAGAATATTACGAGCAATTTTTTTGATAACCTTCTAGGTTATCAAAAAAAGCTAAAACTTCGCCATCTCTTCAACTTTATTTTCAATTTGACCAAGCGAAATTTCTTCGTAGTCAAATCCTTTAATAGTTTTTATACCCGATTTAACCTTTTTCCGAGAAATGTATATTTTTTGGTTTTCGTATTTTAATGCTATAACTACACCCAAAAGGTTTTCAGGGATTTTTTTTATTTGAAACGTTCTATTCTTCTGAAAAGGCTGAAGAGCACCATTATATTCCTTAATGTAAAAAATGAATTTTTCATATTTTGTCTCTGCAAGGATGTTCATGTTTACTAGTCTGTTTGGGTTGTTTGGGAACCTGTCGCAATTTATCCAACCAAGTTTGGCGGATGGCAAGGTGTAAAAAGAAATAGCTTCTTGTAGCCTTTTTTGTTGCTCAAACTTGGTTAATCTATCTCTCTCAGCAATAATTATATTATATTTCTTAATGTCTATTTCGGAATTGGGGTTGCCAAATGTGAAATTAATTGTCATATCAGCCCTCAGCTTATTGTTTACATCAAACCCTAAATCATCAAGATTGTTTCCAATTTTAGAAAGCAGTTCATAAAACATTTTATCTTTTTCATAAAATCTTGAACTGAATGTGATTTTTGTGTTTTCTTTGGATGTGCATAATAGAGGGAATCTTTGGGATACGCTATTTTGCATTCGTCGCGCCATTAAATCCTTTTCTTTTTGAGTTAAGAAAGTTAACTCTTTTCTATTTCCTTTTAAGTGAACATGGTCAATACCAGCTTTAATATCGATTTCAAACAAACAAAAACCATCTTTACCATTTGGATATAATTTCCATTCTACAATTGAGTCTTTTCTTACCGATTGGTTAAACAAATTAAAATCTCCTTTTTTTTCGCCTTTAACAGGGAATTTAATGGTGACTTCTTTGTCCTTGGAAAGCTGAATCTCTTCACTGCCAGAATAGGCTCTTAGTTCAATCATTCCAGCAGTTTCAAGAAGGTCTCCTGAGTCCGTTTGTGTACTTAAACAATCAAATAGGTAACTGCTTTTTGAATAACTTTCCTTTAGTTTTAGTGTAACTTTTTCACCTAAATTAAAGGTGTTCTTCGGGATTAAAACCTGTGTTCCCTCTTTACCTTGAATTATGTTGTCTTCTGAAGTATTAATTGTAAAGCTTTGAACCTTTGTGTTTAGTGTTCTTAAAATAGAATCCCATTCGTCTTTAGTGTTGGATTTTGAAATAATTCCCACCGATGAGTCCGATTTTATTATCGTTTCGTAAATTGAGTATATTGAACCTGTTTGGGTAATTTTGTGATTTATTACTTCTTTTTCTTCTGTTTTAGTTTCGGAAGTAGGAGGGGCTATAACATTTATTTCACTGTTCTCAGCGCAAGAGATTAATATAAAAGCAAACAATAATATGTAAGCAAATTTCATAGGGTTTAGTTTGCTTACTTAACTCAAAAGTAACGATTCGTTACAGGTTTAAACACCTTTTTTTTGAAGTAATCGTCCAAACAGTTCCTAATTAATGGTTTATTTGAATTTAGTTCCATCATAAATTATTAAAAGGCAATCAACAAAATACGTTATTTTTAATTCATTTGATCCTATTTCTAATAGGGAGCATTCAAAAAAGCTCAATAATGAGCCTATTTTTAAAGTTGATTTAAAACAAAATAAAGCCCTCAATGGTATGAAAACACAAAGCCCCGCAATGCGGGGCCTTGTATTTTCATACCACTAAGAATTAAATAGCAGCAGCGATAAAATCACCAACTGCGTCTGTTCCCACAGGATTTACTTTGTTTAAGTCTTCTGTTGCAACTTTTTGGTCGATTGCTTTAGCAACTGCGTTTCTGATTGCGGTAGCTTCTTCAACTAAATCTAATGATGTTTCTAACAACATTGCTGCTGAAAGGATTGTCGCCATAGGATTCGCGATGTTTAAACCAGCTCCT
>Ga0115572_10002753_pt1 | contig 13942 bp, 12 predicted proteins | sample COGITO_mtgs_1206_FD_88681 | JGI IMG/M metagenome (GOLD analysis project Ga0115572, IMG submission 88681) | Pelagic marine microbial communities from North Sea - COGITO_mtgs_120607 | ecosystem: Environmental > Aquatic > Marine > Epipelagic | place: Germany:Helgoland, sampling site Kabeltonne... | reverse complement strand
ATGGTCGATCACCTGTGCGCGACGCTTTCGGCTCGTATCCGCCTCTAACAGCGCCCGTTCGGCTGCCACGGTTGACAGACGCTCGTCCCAAAAACTGATGGGCAGCGCGTGAAGTCGGTTGAAATTGCGCGCAAAGGCGCGGGTCGATTGGCAGCGCGGCCCCTCGGAGCCATCCATGTTGCGCGGCAGGCCCAACACCAGCCCGCCGATCTGGCGCTGTTCGATAATTGCGACCACTTGGGCGGCGTCAAGGCTGAATTTCTTGCGCCGCACCGTCTGAAGCGGTGAGGCAACCGACAGCATTTGGTCGCTCACGGCGACACCAATGGTCTTCTCGCCCAGATCCAAGCCAATCAGCGCTCGCATCGCGGGAAGTGCGGCGGCAAACTCGGTCATGTCGTCATAGATCATTGGGCGACCCCTGCGCGGCGCGCGCTGGCCAATAGAACGCGCAAAGCATCGGGGTTGCCAGCAAAAACTTGTTGTGCCTCAAGCCAAATTTGTGCCGCTTGGTCGGGACGGTTCAAGACACCATGGGCGTCAATGAGCCGCGCCCAATCCGTTGCGGGGCCGCCCTCGCTGGCCAAACGTTGGCTGAGTTGGGCCACCATTCCGGCGATCATTGCCTTGCGGTCCTCGGGGGTCATGGCGTCTGCGGCCTCGATGTCTGCAGCACTGGGTCCGGCACTGGGTCCGGCGCTGGCGGCGACATCGGACGGGGTGTACTCCACTCCGGCATGAAAGGCGGCGGCTTCGATTTGGGCGTTGATCAAAGGCGTCAAGCTTGGATCGTCTACACCTTGTTGCAGCAGATCCTGCCAGATGCGAAAGGCAAAATCAGGCCGTCCGGTCTGGGCGTACATCAAACCCATATAATAGCGGGCTTTTTGATGCGCGGGGTCGCGTTCCAATGTGGCGGTCAGAGCCGTTTCCGCAGAGGGTGAGACATAGCCGCCGGCTGCATACACCAACATCTCGGCATAGCGCGCGTAATCCGCAATCTGCGCGTTGCCCTGTTTTAATAAAATCACCTGTGCTTGTGCGGTGTGGGCGGCGATAAAATTACCTAGCGCTGCCTCGTTGCGGGCTAAAAGCGTTTGTCCGCGCAGATCGTCTGGGTGCTGGGCCACGGCGCGGCGCAATTTCTCCATCAGCGCCAAGAAGTCGTCTGAGGGTGTCACCGTCGGATCGGCGAGTGTCAGGCGTTCTGCGTTGCTCTGTGACGGTCGGTTCTGGCGCAGCTCCTCTGCGGCCTGAATACGGTCGCTCAGGGCCAGATCCGCATATCCGGGTCTCCCTTGTTGCACATAGACAAGCACAGCGGCGGCTATCCCGATCGCAGCTAATACCAGCACCGCCCCTATTGGTCCGGTTTGGCTGTCGTTGGTTTGTTCTTTCGCTGCGCTGTCAGCAGACAGAATGCGGCGCGACACCTCTGTGCGCAGAAGGCCTGCTTCTTCGGCGCTGATAATAGCTCTCTCCAGATCACGCTCGACCTCATCAAGGTGGTCGCGGTACACGTCCAGATTATAGCGACCCCAGGGTCGCAGTCGTGCCGCGCCGCGCAAGACCACGCGGGCGAGCAGCGCAAGGACCACCAGAATAAGCACCGTGATGAGAAACCAGAATTCCATAGATCCCTTTCAATTTGATTGGGTCGCCATAGTCAACTCTTGCGCGCGAACATAGTGGAAAGTTTAAATTGATGCACCATGTCGCAATTGCTGTCCATTGCGACGTTGTTAATTGCGGGGTACAGGCGTAAAAAGTCCATTGAGACTTTGCAGTATGTTGTGTTCGAAATTCACCTATTCGGAAATGTAGCCTATGAAACGTTATTCAGTTTTTGCTGTCGCCCGCGAGGCCGTGCGCTATCACCGGGGGTGGGGGCGCGCATGGCGGGCGCCATCACCCAAGGCGCGGTATGATGTCATTATCATCGGGGCTGGCGGCCACGGTTTGGCCACCGCCTATTATCTGGGCAAGAACTTTGGCATCACCAATGTGGCGGTGCTTGAAAAAGGTTGGCTGGGTGGCGGTAATACCGGACGGAATACCACGATCATTCGGTCGAACTATCTGCAGGACCCCTCGGCCGCGATTTACGAGAAAGCCCGCAGCCTGTATGAAACAATGTCACAAGATCTCAATTATAATGTGATGTTCAGCCCGCGTGGCGTGATGATGTTGGCCCAAACGCAGCACGAGATACGCGGTTATGAACGCACGGCTCATGCCAACGCGCTACAGGGGGTTGCCACCGAATTTATCAACCCGCAACGCGTCAAAGATCTGTGCCCAATCATAAATATCGACGGGCCGCGCTATCCTGTGCTGGGGGCGCTATGGCAACCGCGTGGTGGCACTGCCCGCCACGATGCCGTGGCTTGGGGCTATGCGCGGGCCTGCTCGGATATGGGGATGGATATCATCCAGCAATGCGAAGTGACCGGAGTGCGTCAATCTGGCGGCAAGGTGACCGGCGTGGAGACAACGAAGGGCGCGATTGATTGCGACAAGTTGGGCATTGTTGTGGCGGGACATTCCGGTGTTGTGGCCGATATGGCCGGGTTCCGTTTGCCGGTGGAATCGGTGGCGCTTCAGGCGCTGGTGTCCGAGCCGGTGAAACCATGCATGGATGTGGTGGTGATGGCCAACACCGTGCATGGATATATGAGCCAGTCTGACAAGGGCGAAATGGTAATTGGCGGCGGTGCTGATGGCTATAACAATTACACCCAGCGCGGATCTTTCCACCACATTGAGGAAACCGTGCGGGCTTTGGTCGAGACCTTTCCGATGATTTCACGCCTCAAAATGTTGCGCCAATGGGGGGGTATCGTTGATATGACCGGTGATCGCTCGCCGATCATCTCAAAAACTCCGCTGGTCAATACTTTTATCAATTGCGGCTGGGGTACCGGCGGCTTTAAGGCAATCCCCGGCTCTGGCTGGGCCACTGCAGAAATGATTGCCAAGGGCGAACCGGGTCCGTTGGCCGCCGATTTCCGTATGACGCGGTTTCGCGAGGGTCAGTTCATCGATGAAAGCGTCGCAGCAGGGGTGGCCCATTGAGATGACCTATAATCCCGCTTTTTCTGACGGCCCTTTGCTTTTGGTCTCCGCCAATAAAAATCTGCCCGCCGCGGCAATGCTGCGACGCAAGACCTATAAATTCGTGCAGGAGCCTGAGATATGCTGATCCTTGAATGCCCCTATTGCGGCGTACACGCTGACGAGACAGAACTGTCACCCGGTGGCGAGGCGCATTTGACCCGCCATGGCCCCGAATCTTCAGACGACGATTTTGAGAGCTACCTGTTCCAGCGCGAAAACCCCAAGGGCGTGCATTTCGAGCGCTGGCGTCACGTCTACGGCTGTGGCAAGTGGTTTCACGCGGCTCGCTGCACGGTTACACTTGAGGTGTTTGGTACCTATCCCGCACAAAGCCTGAGCCCGCCGAAAGCCGTAACCGACGTAATATCGGCCAAACGTCCGGGTTGGCGATGGAGAGATTTTTCATGAGCACACGTCTTGCCCGTGGCGGCCGCCTGATCGACCGCACCAAGCGCCTGAAGTTTACTTTTAACGGCACCCAAATGGAGGGCTATGAGGGCGATACGTTGGCCTCTGCGCTTTTGGCCAATGATCAGATGCTGGTCGGACGATCATTTAAATACCACCGGCCACGCGGCATTGTCGCCTCGGGGGCGGAAGAGCCGAACGGTTTGGTGCATCTGGGTGAGGCGGGTCGGTTCGAGCCCAATCAGCGGGTGACAACAACTGAGGTGTTCGACGGTTTGACCGCCAGCAGTCAAAATCACTGGCCCAGTCTCGAGTTTGATGTCGGCGCGATCAACACACATTTGTCTCGGTTCCTGCCCGCGGGTTTTTACTACAAAATGTTCATGTATCCGCAGGCCTTCTGGAAACATGTCTATGAACCGTTTATTCGCAAATCGGCGGGTCTTGGGCGTCCTCCTGTTGAGACCGATACAGATCGGTACGAGCATTTTTACGCCTTTGTCGACGTCTTGGTTATCGGTGGCGGACTGGCGGGGCTTTTGTCAGCGAAAGAGGCTGGTGCCAGCGGTGCCAGGGTTCTGGTTATTGAACAGACGGCCCAGTGGGGCGGGCGCAGCCTGAATAGTTACCAAACCGTTAACGACACGCCTGTGGATAACTTTGTGGATCAATTGCTCTCTGAGTTGCAAGCGATGCCAAATGTGACTTTACGCCGTCGCACCATGGGTGCGGGCATCTACGATCACGGGTATGTGCTGGGCTACGAAAGACTGACAGATCACTGCCCAGACGCGCCCGGCCCGCGACACCGGTTGTGGCGGGTGCGCGCGAAACAGATTGTGACCGCCACTGGCGCGATTGAGCGGCCTTTGTCGTTTGCGGGCAATGATATCCCTGGCGTGATGTTGGCGTCTGCCGTGCGGGATTATGTGGACAATTGGGGTGTTTCGATTGGGGATAGAACCGTCGTTGTCACTAATAATGATGATGCCTACCTTGCTGCAATTACGATGAAAAATGCCGGTCTTGATGTGCCGGCCATCATTGATACCCGTGCGGGTGGCGGTGGGGCATTGGCCGATCAGGCCAGGGCGCTGGGGCTGCGCATAGAGACCGGCAAGGCCATCGCTAATGTAGAGGGTGGCAAACGGGTGACCGGGGTGTCGATCTGCGCACAGGCCGGTGAGGGCGCAGTACTTCAACATATTAATTGTGATGTAGTGGCGATGTCAGGTGGTTGGTCTCCGGTTGTCCATCTGTGGTCGCATTGCGGTGGAAAGTTGCTTTGGGATGATGCGCAGGCTCTGTTCAGACCGGATGGGGACAAAGCGCCCACTGGAGCCGATGGACGCCCCTTTGTCAGCGCTGCTGGGTCAGCCAATGGTGGTATGTCGCTCGATGCGTGTATGGTGGATGCGCTGCGTTCCGGAAGGGTTGCCGCGGAACGCTCTGGGTTTAAACCCAAGGCTGGCAAATCTCCAGTCGCTTCCGAGTTGCCAACTGCTGCGATTGAACCGGTTTGGATCATGCCACAAGGCGCAGGCATTAAGCTGCGGAGCAAGGCTTGGCTGGATTATCAAAATGACGTGAAAGTATCTGACGTGCAGCTGGCGGCCCAAGAGGGCTTTGAAAGCGTTGAGCATGCCAAGCGGTACACCACTTTGGGCATGGCCACCGATCAGGGTAAGTTGAGTAATATTAACGGGCTTGCGGTTTTGTCCGACAGCTTGAACGCCGGGATCCCGCAGACGGGCACCACGACCTTCCGTCCGCCCTATACACCGATTTCCATGGGAGCGATTGCTGGGCAGGCGCGTGGTAAGATTTTTCAACCGTTGCGGGCAACCCCGATGCAAGCGTGGCATGTAGAACATAACGCTTATATGGAGCCGGTGGGCGCCTGGCGGCGACCCTATTGCTTTGTCCGTGGCGATGAGAGCCACGCCGAGGCCGTGGCGCGCGAGATCAACCAGACAAGAAGCTCACTTGGACTTTTGGATGCCTCGACGCTGGGCAAGCTGTTGGTGAAAGGCCCGGATGCGGAAAAGTTCCTTGATATGCTGTACACCAATATGATGTCGACGCTAAAGCCGGGCAAGTGTCGCTATGGCCTGATGTGCAGCGAAAACGGCTTTTTAGCAGATGACGGAGTTGTGGCGCGGATCGATGATGAGACATTTTTATGTCACACCACCACTGGTGGGGCTGATCATGTCCACGCGGTTATGGAAGAGTGGTTGCAAACAGAATGGTGGGACTGGCAGGTCTATACCGCAAATCTGACCGAACAATACGCCCAGATTGCCGTTGTCGGGCCAAATGCCCGCAAGCTGCTGGAAAAGCTTGGCGGTATGGATGTCAGCGCCGAGGCACTCGGATTTATGGAATGGGTGGACGGTCAAATAGCTGGCTTTGACTGCCGGGTATTCCGCATCTCGTTCTCAGGGGAATTGAGCTATGAAATTGCCGTACCAAGCGGGCAGGGGCGCGGGTTTTGGGATGCCCTTTTGGCTGCAGGGGCGGAGTTTGGCATTATGCCCTATGGCACCGAAGCATTGCATGTGATGCGTGCCGAGAAGGGCTTTATCATGATTGGTGATGAAACCGACGGTACAGTAATCCCGCAAGACCTTGGTCTGAACTGGGCGATTTCCAAGAAAAAAACCGACTATCTTGGCAAGCGGGCGCAGCAGCGCCCTCATATGACAGACCCGAAGCGTTGGAAACTGGTGGGATTGGAGACCACGGATGGGTCTGTGCTGCCCGATGGTGCCTATGCGGTGGCTGAGGGCAACAACGCCAATGGCCAACGCAATGTACAGGGGCGGGTAACGTCGAGCTATCATTCCCCGACGTTGGGCTGCGGGATTGCCATGGGCCTTGTATTGCACGGTCCGGACCGCATCGGTGAAGTGATCGGGTTTGCCCAGTTGGACGGTGGCGTGACCGAGGCAAAAATAGTTGATCCGGTGTTTTTTGATAAGGACGGGGAGAAGCAGGATGTCTGACGCGGTCAACGCCCTTGGTGGCGTCGAATATGACGGAGTTGTCTCGGTATCTGAGAACGCCTTACAGGGAATGATCACGCTGCGCTGTGATCTGGCGGCTCCAATTCTAAAAGAGACGTTGCAGGCGACGTTAGGCCTTGATGTGCCGGGCATGCGTGCGGTTCTGGCCAAGGATAATTATGCGGTTGCTTGGATGTCACCCGATGAATTGTTTCTATTTGTGCCCTACGAGAGCGCTGGAGAGATTACTGCCACGTTATCTGAGGGGTTGGGCCAGACACATAACCTGGTGGTAAATGTGTCCGATGCACGAGCTGTTTTCGCGCTGAAAGGCGACGGGGTGCGCGACGTGCTCGCCAAAATAACCCCTGTCGATCTGCGCCCTGAGGTCTTGCCGGAAGGGGTGATGTGCCGGACCCGGCTTGGTCAAGTCGCCGGGGCGTTTTGGCTGACTGATGACACTACTTTGCGGGTGATTTGCTTTCGCTCGGTCGCCGCTTATGTATATGGTGTGTTGACCGATGCGGCCGACAAAACGGCACAAATTCGGTATTTCTGATTAAACCTGTGATCAAGCCCTTGACCTCGGTGGGCTTACGGCCTCATTTGCCGGTAATGTTCACGCAATTCTTGGAGGCCCGAAATGGCATTTAACCTACCTGATTTACCCTATGCGCATGACGCTTTGGCTGGACTCGGCATGTCTGCCGAAACCTTTGAATTTCACCATGATCTGCACCACAAGGCCTATGTCGACAATGGCAACAAGTTGATTGCCGGGACTGAGTGGGAAAATGCGGCGCTGGAGGATATCATTACCGGCACCTATCAGGCCGGGGCGGTGGCGCAGAACGGTATTTTTAACAATGCCAGTCAACACTGGAATCACATGCAGTTCTGGGAAATGATGGGCCCGGACGGGGCGGCTATGCCTTCAGAGCTTGACGCGGAAATCACCGACAGCTTCGGCAGTGTTGATGCATTCAAAACCGCCTTTTGTGCGGCAGGAGCGGGCCAATTTGGTGCTGGCTGGTGCTGGTTGGTGAAAAATGCGGATGGCGGTTTGGAAGTGACCAAAACCGAAAATGGCGTCAACCCGCTGTGCTTTGGTCAAACCGCTTTGCTGGGCTGTGATGTTTGGGAACATTCCTATTATATTGATTTCCGGAACAAGCGCCCAGGATACTTAAGTAACTTTCTTGACAAGCTGGTAAACTGGGAAAACGTCGCAAGTCGTATGTAAGGTGCTGACAAGACGGTCTTTTATCCGCGGCCTGCTGGGATCAATCCTGGCAGGTCTTTTTGCTTCCCTCTGGGCATTTTTTATCGAGCCTGCTCTGCGACTGCGGGTCAAGAAATGGCGGATTCAATCGTCAAAATGGAAAATAGATGCACTCAGAATCGCAATTGTGTCTGATCTCCATATGGGCGAACCCTATGTTGGCCTGAAACGGTTACGTACATTGGTTCGACGGACCAATGCGCTTGGGGCCGATATCATTGTTATTTTAGGGGATCTGACCGCTGGCCACCGGTTTGTCACCAAACCGATTGAGGTAGAGCGGACGGCAAAAGAGCTAGCAGCCCTCAAGGCGCCGCTGGGTATTTTTGCGGTTTTGGGCAATCATGACTGGTGGGATGATCCATCGGCTCAAAAACGCCGCAAGGGGCCGGTATTAGGTCAACGCGCGCTGGAGCAAAATAACATTCCAGTTTTAGAAAACCAGGCGATTAAGCTTGAGCATGCGAAAGGGGCTTTCTGGTTGGCAGGATTGGGTGATCAGCTGGCGTTTCGGTTGGGCAATGGCCGGTTTCAGGGTGTTGATTATCTGCCGGCCACGTTGGCGCAGGCTGTGGATGATGCGCCAGTTATCTTGCTGGCCCATGAACCCGATATTTTCCCTGAGGTGCCGCAGACGGTGGCCCTGACCCTGTCGGGTCATACCCATGGCGGGCAGGTGCGGCTGTTTGGCTGGTCACCGATCGTGCCATCGCGGTTTGGCAATAGATATGCCTATGGGCATATTCACGAGGATCACCGTGATTTGGTGGTGTCTGGCGGCATAGGTTGTTCGATTGCGCCGGTGCGTTTTGGCGTGACGCCCGAGATCACATTGGTCACACTCGAGGCCAGCGTATGAGCGACAGTCAAAAAGGTATTCTGGCGATCCTTATCTCTGGTATTATCTGGGGGTTTTCTCCGCTGTATTATAAAGTGCTGGGTCATGTCCCGCCGGTCGAGTTATTAGCGCACCGCGTTGTCTGGTCGGTGGTGTTTTTTGTGGCAGTGCTCAGCTTTCAGCGTCGTCTGGGGGCTTTGTGGTCTGCTATTTCCACTTGGCGGAGCGCGGCGACCTTGTTTGCAGCGTCTTTTTTTATTGGCATCAATTGGTTTATTTTCATACGCTCTATCCAGATTGAAAAAGCAACAGAAGCCAGCCTGGGTTATTTTATCTTTCCGCTTGTGGTGGTCTGTATTGGCTGGGTTGGATTTGGCGAGCGCTTGTCGCGCTTGCAGAACACCGCAATCGCTTTGGCCACAGTTGGGGTGGTTATCATTACGGTGTCCCAAGGGGTGCTACCTTGGATTGCACTGATAATTTCCATCAGCTTTGGCCTGTACGGGTATGTAAAAAAGAAAATTTCGACTGGACCTGTCGTGTCGGTGACGGCCGAAGTTGTGCTGTTGGTCCCATTTGCTCTTGCAGTGCTTTTTGCCACGCATCGTCCTGTCGGAAGCGGTGGTTATACAGGCGGTGTTTTTGGACAATCGTTGTATGATAGTGTTTTGTTGATGTTGTCCGGCCCGCTGACTGCGACCCCGCTGATCTTTTTTTCTTATGCGGCCAAGCGGATACCAATGGCCACATTGGGGTTGCTGAATTATCTCAACCCGACTTTACAGTTTTTTTGTGCGGTTGCGATTTTTGGCGAACCGATTGGTATTTTGCAATTTGCAAGCTTTGGATTGATATGGCTGGCGCTGGCGTTGTATTCTGGTGACAGTTTTCGCCGTGAGAGGGTTGGCAGGGAATGATGTTTTCACAACTAAGACTGACAGTGCCTGACATCACCGCAGTGACCCAATTTTATCGCGATATTCTGGGCATGACCGACCAGCGCGACGGGTTGGGATATGGGGGGCAACAGGTTCACCTGGAATTTATTCAGGGGTCGGCCCAGCCACCCACAGCCGATGGGTTTTTTTGGAAAATTGGCATTACTGTGCCCAATCTGGACACGGTCGCCATGCACTTGCGCCGAAGTGGCGTGTCGATCTCGCAACCGCGTCAATTTGAAGACATTGGCTATATGGCGCATTGCATGGATCCGGCAGGGGCCACGGTTGAGGTGTTACAGCAGGGTCCAAAGGGCAGTGAGCCCGCCATAGAGGCGGGGCATCCGGTCGCTAATGGCGCAATCCTTGCGCATGTGACTTTGCGGGTGCGCGATCTTGCAGCGGCCCAAATTTGGTGTGCCGATCAGGGGATGCATCTGATTTCGGTGCAACCGCTTGATGCCTATGGGTTTACGCTATATTTTTATGCTTATACGCAAGAGAAAGCGCCGGAGGCGTCATTAACTGCGGTTGCCAATCGCCCGTGGCTCTGGCGGCGCCCTTATACGCTGTTAGAATTGCAACACCTGCATGGGGCAGGGTCGCGACCAGCGGCATCGGGACATCTTGTGGGGCTCGAAGCCCGCAATACTCAGAGTACTGGATCGATATCGCTGCCATTGGCGGGGCTAAACGTTTAGGTCGTGCCGTAGTTTGGTGACTAACGGCGCGACACTGGAGACAGTATGAAACAAATCCAACAGGCTCTGATCGGCGAAACCTTGCTTCACGATATGCGCCAACAAGGCTTGGAGCGGCGACCAATACCCGTCAATATCCAACAGATAGATAGGCTTTTGATGCAGGCCTAACTGACGCCATGTCAGTACTTCGAAAAATTCATCCAGTGATCCTGCGCCGCCCGGCAGGACAACAATCGCGTCACAGTTCATAAACATGACCTTTTTGCGTTCGTGCATCGTCTCGGTTACGATAAATTGTGTCAGATCAGTTTTAGCAACCTCATCTTGCATCAAATGGGTTGGAATTACCCCCAGCGTTGCGCCACCTTCGGCCTGCGTGGCACGGGCAACCGCCCCCATCAGTCCAATATCACCGGCCCCATAGACCAAACGCCAGTTGTTTTGGACCAGTGCCTGCCCAAGTTCTTCGGCGGCTTGCCTGTAAATGGGTTTTTCACCGGAGCGTGCGCCACAAAAGACACATATAGAAGGTTGGGGCATGTTTGGTTAACTTCTTTGCATTGACTGTTTTGACCCTTGATAGCGTTGTTGCTATGGTCTCACAACTGATGCAGTCGGCCGGCGGGACGATTATTTGATCGTCTCTTGAAGGCCAAAGGGGATATATGTCTAATAATAAAACTAAAATTGGCGGATTCATGCTTTTTATTGGATTTTCGCTGCTCGTAGGGCTGCTGTTTTATGGTGATTTTTTGCCTAAAGAGCGCGATTCTGAGGTGACTTCGACCGACGTGACGGATGATTCTGTGCCAGCAGGGTTGACGGGGAACACCAAGGACACTCAAGCGGAGACTTCGACGACCGACGCTGCTAGTCTAGCCGATACTAAAGTACCTAATACTGTGGCACAACAAACTGGCACGGCCACAGACGGGCTGGCCGGAACGGACAAGGCTTTGACTGAGGAAGGGTCGGTGTCTGTGGATACAGCCGTTGCAGTAAAGCCCAAAACGGCCGCCTCTGTTGATGAGGATCAGAGTGCCGAGGTGTCTTCGGATGCGCAAGGCGGCTCCTTGAACGCTCAGGGGACGGGCGGCACTGCTGCGGATACGCCGCCGGTTGCGGTGGCGATCGATTCGAATGCCAACCTTCAGGCTGCAAATCCAAAGATTGAAAATCCAGAAACGGCAACAACCCCAAGCTCGGACGTTACAGCTCAAACTGAGCCTGCGGCGACGGATGGACCGGCTTCGGATGTGTCGTCGAGCGTGGTGGTATCAAAAGATGTGGTGCCGAGCGGTGCAATGACAGAGAGCGGGGCGGACGCCGTCGCCAAAAAAATGACCGGTACTGCTGAGGATGTTGCAGATAAGATAGCCACGGATGACAATCAGGCGAACACTACCGCTTTGCTTGATGAGGCTCAGGCAAAAACTTCATCTGTTGACACGTCGGTCGCCAATGTGCCGGTGGTAAAAGCGCCTAAAGCTACTTCGGGCACCGAAGATGTTGCGGCGAGCGATGTTATGGTACGTGCGACGAGCCAACCCGAGGCAGATACAGGCGGGGGTGTCACAGTCGAGACAAATTCATCTGAACTTGCCGAAAATGCAGAGATTGTGCCCGCGTTCGACGTGGTGCGGGTCGAGGCTGACGGCAGCGCTCTGATTGCCGGGACCGCCAAGCCCGGGGCCGAGGTCACTTTGATGATTGATGGTGATAAACTAGCTGATACGACTGCCGATTCGACTGGTAAGTTTGTTGTGTTTGCTGATGTCGGTCCGGTTGAAACGCTTCGTGAACTCAGTCTGTCATCGTCGGGAGACAGTTCAGTGGTTGTCTCAACTGAGCAAGTTTTGCTTGCACCCACAGTACAAACAGCAAAATTGCCACCGTCACCAGCGAAAGTCCCTGAGAACGTCCCAGTACAGCTTGAAACGGCCGTGGTGCCTGTGGTTGAAGGTGATGCCTCCGAAACAAACGACCTGCCTTCATCTGCGACAACGATCAAGATTGCGACACAGACAGAAACGCAGAGCCCAACCCCGACAGAAACTGCAGCCCCAACAGAAACTGCAGCCCCGGCAGAAATTGCAGCCCCAACAGAAACTCCAACGCCAACAGAAACTGCAACGCCAACTGAGACCGCAACGCCAACTGAAACCGCAACACCGACGACGATACAGACGGCGACGGCCACACAGACTGAGGCAATCATACAGACTGAGACTGCGACAATGCCGTCTGTGAATGCCCAAGTGCCGGCAGGTGCTTCCGCCGAGGCCAAAGACATGACCAATTCGGTGATGGCCGTGGATGTGGCGGTTGGTGAAATTCCAGTCCCTGCTAGCACTGCAACAGCGGCCACTGATGGCGTCAGCTCCGCTGCGGTCAAAGGTGGATCAGATGCCACTGGCGGCACAGTTGCTGCCATCGCAACCCAGCCCGCATCATCTGCCGATACCGAAATTGCCCAACCTGCCGCTGTACAGTCTGCTGTGGGCGATGAAGCGGTGACCAATCCGGTGCCGACCCACAAAGCGCCCAAGGCCCCCACTGTCATCATAAGTACCAGTGAGGGTTTGAAGGTGCTGTCAAAGGCTGGTAAGGCCCCAGAAGTTTTGACCAGTGTTGCGCTTGATGTCATCTCTTATAGTCTGCAGGGCGAAGTGCAACTCGCCGGGCGCGCACCCAGTGACGGCCTGATACGGGTCTATCTCGACAATCAGCCGATCACAGATGCACCGATCAAGCAAGACGGAACTTGGGCGCTGGATATGCCGCAAGTTGATACAGGCATTTATACGCTGCGTCTGGATGAAGTTGATGCGGATGGGGCTGTGAACTCGCGCATCGAGACACCCTTCAAGCGGGAGTCTAAAGAAGTCCTGCTGGCTGAAACCAGCGCCGATGGCGTACTGGCCCCGAGTGCCGTTACGGTACAGAAAGGCTCGACGCTTTGGGCCATTTCTCGGTCGCGTTACGGTCGTGGCATTCTCTATGCCCGGATTTTCGAAGCCAACAGAGATCGTATTCGTGATCCGGACTTGATTTATCCGGGTCAAATTTTCAAACTGCCAGACTAAGATTGTTGCTACCGTGCACTGCGCGGCAGCCGATCCTATTCTAGCCTAAAGCCAGATGTAAAGTTATGGTCCCCCCTCCCACAGATCGACGCCCCAGCGACCCGGATGCAGATCGCATGAACGGCATGGATATTATTCGCCGGATGGCTCCCTATCTATGGCCGCAAGCGGCGCCAAAAATCCGGTTTCGGGTTGCGCTGTCGTTACTGTTGTTGCTGTTATCAAAGTTGGTAGCACTCGGGGCCCCCCAATTGTATGGCCGGGCTGTGGATGCCCTGTCCCAACGCGATGTTCCGGATCTGATGCTTGGGGCCGTAGGCTTGACCGTGGCCTATGGGCTTGCGCGTGTTGGATCGAGCGGGTTTCAACAGTTGCGGGACGTTGTCTTTGCGCCAGTGGCACAACGGGCTTTTCGCGCTGTGGCCCGCGAGACCTTTGAACATCTGCACGGGTTATCGCTGCGTTATCATATCAGTCGCAAAACTGGAGGCTTGTCGCGGGTCATTGAACGCGGGGTCAAGGCCGTTGAGTTTCTATTGCGGTTCTTATTGTTTTCAATCT
>Ga0115572_10002741_pt1 | contig 13989 bp, 8 predicted proteins | sample COGITO_mtgs_1206_FD_88681 | JGI IMG/M metagenome (GOLD analysis project Ga0115572, IMG submission 88681) | Pelagic marine microbial communities from North Sea - COGITO_mtgs_120607 | ecosystem: Environmental > Aquatic > Marine > Epipelagic | place: Germany:Helgoland, sampling site Kabeltonne... | reverse complement strand
TTACTACACTGAAGATAATAATACCCTTGTTTTACTTTTGGCTTTATGCTTTATCCAGACAATCAATTTCAAATTACCTTCTGCGTCATATTCAGTTCCAGTTCTAAAATCTTTTCCTTTAGCGATATCCTTCCCATTTAAACTAAGTGCCACTTCTTCACCACCCCAATTATTCACTACCAGTGCTAAATTGAACAATGGGTTTTCAATATTTACATCAAATTCTAGTTCAATATTGACTCCCTGCTTTTTAGTATCTATAATGTAAGCCCGTTGGGTATAGTCATAACCTCTATTTTTATGATCGTCCCCTTTGAGATTCATTTTAGGCGGTTTATTCCAAGATTTAGCCAAATCAACAAGGCTGGTAGGTTCCTGATTTGTCATTCCGTACAATGCTGCTTCACCACCAGGATCACCCCAGCTTAAAGATGAGTGTGCTGCCCTGTCAGGTGCATTGGCACTTCTTCCATCGGAGATAGTTTGGGCTACAGGCCAATGGTTCCACCATGGGAAATGTGAATATTCAGGTCTTACCTCAAGATCAAAAACAGCAAAGCTCCCACCTTCACGGAAAATCATAAAGGGTTTGTACTCCGCTTTAAAATGGGTAAGTTGGATAACAGCTTCTTCTAAATCAAAAATTGGATATCCATCTTCCCATGAGTATGATTTACTCTCTCCTTTTAAATTCATAAGTGTACAAGCTTCCAATTCGACATTGTCTTCCGGTCTAGTTCCGGGCTCATTCAGGAAAATAGTCTCCTGCCATCCACCCATACCTGGTAATACTTTTCTTACTGTTACACCATCGGGATAGATATAATAGTATTCGTTACCCCATTCACCAAAACCCGTTTCATTAGGTAGATCTATTTGCCTGAATTTTACGTCCATTTGAAGGTATCTCCAATTGACTAGTATTCTTGCATCATTATTTTCTATTATGGCTACACGTGAACTCCTGCATTGGACATCGCTCATGTGTTCTACACAGCCGGTTGGTATATTTTCCCTTGAATCATCTCCTAAGAACCAATTACTGCCTGTTTCTCTGCTTTGGTCCGCCATCCATTTTCCATTTTCGGAAACCTGACAAGCTGAATATCTTGTGCCTCTCCAAAACATAACTTTAGTAGGTAATTCATCAAACTGTACGACTACATCCATATAATCCCCAACAGGCCATATGGCATCCCATTCAGGATAAAATTCGAGCCGAGTATAATTTGCCCCAAATCTTCCTGAAGGTTTAATCGTCGGGAATCTTCGAGAATCGAAAGATGGCGACTTTTCAGGTTGTACCGATTTGTAAATTTTTACAACTTCATCTTTAGAAAGTGCTTTTTTATGGACTTTTAATTCGTCCATGATACCATCAAATGTATAAGATGATGGGTAAGTTGCCCAATCGCGAATGGGATCGGTTGGAGCTAAATCTACACTATTTTTGCCTATTGAAAACCCTTCTTCTAGATTACTGTATACGATACCATAGTCAAATGTAAAATCATTGTAGGTATTAGCCAATTCACCATCAATATATACCGCTAACCCACTTTTTGGATTATAGGTGCCAACAACATGATGCCATTTCTGAATATCTAGTCCCAGCTTGGTTTTCGGATTTAGTTCTGAATTACATTCATGCCATACTGAAGTCGCATCTGACATGTGAAATCCTACACGTCCTCTAGAATCAATACCAAAATAAAAGCCAGTAGTTTTATATTTACCCAGAGTTAGAATAGGTGCCCAGTTCCAAGGGTAAGCGCCAATAGCTATCCATGCTTCTATACTAATCGCTTCAGGCATTGGATCCGTTTCATAACCTTCTTCATCGAATACTTTTGGTAATTTCGGCCATCCTTTTATATAGGACGAAAATCCGTCAAATTTCATTGCACTCCCTTTTACACCCTTCACATATTTAGCAAGACCATGTATTTCAAAATTCGTTTTGGTTACCCTTTCTTTTGTTGTGACTAATGAAATCTCTTCCCCTTCCTGAGGTGAATCAACATTGAAATTTGGCACCCTTTTTTCATCATTAAAATCCCAGTATAAAAAATAATCGTCTTGACAATTTGTTGTAGAATTAATGACAAAAAAAATAAATAGTAAGGTGAATGCTTTTTTCACAGTTATTTTTGTCGGAATACTAATGTTTATTTGTGGCCTATTTTTTTTTAGTATCATTTTATTGACGATAGAAGGTTATTCAACAAGTATTAAAGTTAGAGTATAAGTCTTTTAAGTCTCTCATTAAGTTCATTACTTGCTATCGCTTTCTAGTCTAAAAAATAAATTAAGATTTAAGGGATGACCTAATCTATGACTAAGACTTTACTGGTATAATTACCTTCAAGATTTTGCATTGTTATAAAATAAATTCCCACTTCTAAACCTCTAATATTGATAGGTGAAATATGATTACCTTGTGGTAATTTTTCATCTATGATTTTTTTTATCAGACGCCCATGTATATCATATAGTTTTAAGACTACTCTTTGATCTTCTTTCAAAACATATTTCACCACGCTTTTTGCTGATAATGGATTTGGAAAAATTTCAAAAAGTGGCAGCTTTGGCTGCTCATCAATTGATAAAACCTGATCTTGATTAAACAAAAACTCATTTTGGGCACCCGGGGTTTTACTATACTCCGAGCTCATCCAGTTTTTATTGTAGGCATTATCAAACATTGGATCAATTAAAGCCAAAGAATACCCACTTACCGGCCATGGATAAACCGTTTTATATTCCACATGATCGATTAATTGGTTTTCTTGATTGTATAGAAAGATATGATCTCCTCTCTTACTCAGACCAAAATTAAAATCACCGACTACGGAGGGAGAATTAAAACTTTCTTTGAATTTCTCTATATCTCGCGAAACAGCGAGGTACCCACCAGAATTCAATTGACTTCCTTCCGGAAAAATAAATGGCTCATCGGAAGAATCAGTTAGTTTCCAGTTGGATAAATCAATTCTATCTTCTGTTGGATTAAAAAGCTCAATCCAATCATTTGTCATTGCATCAGCATAACATATTTCATTGATAACTATCCTTTCAAAATCAGGAATTGGAAGAAATTTTGGGGATAATGATTTACTGTCATTCATAATAATCTCAATCGAAGAATTGATCAAATCCACTCCTTCCCATTTTACAAACTCAAAGCCGATATCTGGAATTGCCGTTAGCGATATTGATAGGTCTTCAAAGTAATTGTTACGAAATGGGAATTCGACTATAATTTTGTTATTAACCTCTACACTACCCCCCCCTTCAGGTAAAGAAATATTCAACTCGTTCAGCTCACCACTTAAGTTGAAATAATCCTTAAAATGTTCATGAACATACTGTCCTCTTTTATCCAAAAAATCTTTAATGATTTCTTTAATCTCCTCGATGTACCAGCGACCACTCACATTCCATCTATTTTCATGATTATCAATCTCCTTAATTACCAAATCAGCCCTTGCATCTACCCATCGTTTTGAAATTTCTGGATTAAAATTAGTTGCCATTAAGTCGCATAACGTGGCTATAAAAAAATTTTCAAATTCATTATTTTCCAGTAAACTCCTCAATATAAAGGTCGACCAGGGTGGGTTGGGCCATGTACTCTCTACACCCCATGGCAAAGTGCTCGGTCCATTAGGAGCAGTTGCAATTTCTAAGGTATTGTAGGTAGCATCAAAACCATCTTCAGTCCAAGCAGCTAAGCCAGCATCAATATCAAAAACAATCCATCTCCACTTACCATTATCTCCTTTCTCTCGCCAAAATTTAGTATTATTTCCAGGCCAATCAACATTTGCCATAAATATTTCAGCGATCTGGTAGGTAGCATAACTAGGAATATCAATCATTGCTTTAGCTTTTTGATAATTCGCATCAATACTGAGATCATGAGTTTGTAAAAAATCAGTAAGCTCAGCATATTTATGTATGTCCCCAGCAATTGGCCAGTCTGCATGATAATAAGGATTGTCTGTTTCAAAGCCATTCAAGACATCGACACTATCGGCATTAATCTTAAAATTCCCCGTTATATAATGTTCATTTATTTTTTCCATCATATTTAAAATACCCCAATATTCCCCATTAATAAAAACTACAACAGGTTGAAATGCCTGCACATCCAAAATATCCTGTACCAGCCCATTTCCAACAGCATCAAAAATATTATACTCACCATTATCATTTCGCATGATAAACGATTCAAAATTGTCAATATCTTTTTCTCTAAATAAACGGTAATTAAAAGCACCATCCCCATATTTACTGCGAGCAAACAAAGCTAAAGACTGTTGATAATGGTAACCTGTACCTGATTCATTACCGAATATTTTCATACCTGCGTTAGAGCTAAATGCGGATTCATTATCAGAATCGTAAAACTCAAAATATACTTGCTTTTCAAGATTTCCCGGATCAAGATTAAAAAGACCACTACTACCAAAAAGATCATCATGATCGGCTGATATAGAAATCATAGGCAAACTCAAATCATCAACCTCAGATTCTATTATATAACTTTGCGTTACTATTGGTCCCGGAACTTTTCCATCCTCAATAATTCTGGCTTTTATCACCATGCTTGATGATATATTGATTTCTGAACTATAAACTTCTGAAGAAGTAGTGGGCTGTGAACCATTTTTCGTGTAGTGAATTTTTGATCCAGATTCTGAACTTAATGAAACATATTGCCCGCTACTACTAACGTAACCGCTCGCTAGTGAAAATGTTGGAATCTCAGTAATTAATCCTAGATTATCTGTGGAACCATTAGCTTGATCCGGAGTCGGTGATTCAAAATAAGTAAAGTTTGACGTACCATCAGGACTGCGACCGTATGAAACATCTGCAATAAGCTTAACGGCTGTAAGACTATCTATAATAATTCGATCAGAATTTGATAAATAAATTGACTCTCCAGATGCTTTTAACTTAAAATTTGAATGTAAAATATCAACATCAAAATTAGTTTTTCCAGATGCAAAAATTAGAACATAATGACCAGCATCAATTGATATTTCCGGAAATTGCCATTTGTCTAAGACACTTAAATCATCCGATAAGCTAAAGTTTTCTAAATCGACAGATTCCTCACCGCTATTATATATCTCAATCCAATCACTGAAATTGCCATCTTCATCTACAATGGTACTTAAATTTGAAGACATAATTTCATTTATAAAAACCTGAGCATATGATATGTTTGACGATAATAAAAGAACTAAAATAATATTCTTGACCTTTTTCATTTCTTATATTATTGTTAATAAAATTATTTATTATGCCTTTTAGGACGCTTACCTTCTTTTACCCAAACTAAAAGATCTTTAAATGATGTTTCAATATCATTATTAGAAAATTCACAGTGGCCCGCACTGCTAGTGTATTGTTGTGCATAGTTGTGATTGGAATATTTGATTTTTGTAATCTGCTCATAGTATTCATAATTGGAAACTGGCAGTAGCTCGTCATAAATAGTATGCAATGCTAATACGGGGTCAAATAACTCTCCTGTTGGACTGTAGTTTTGAATAAAATATTCTTCCGCAAAATTATTTGCTTCATACCTTTTAATATCTTTATTAATGTGCTTGTCTAGATCTCCAAAGCCACTATAGATCGTTTGAATATTTCCGGATGGCAGCCCTCCTAACCAACTAATGATTTCTTTACTCACCAATTGATTAAAACTAATAACTTCAGCCAAATGTTCAACTCTAATCATGAAATGAGTACTAAAAAGTGCAGCTAATTTTGGTTTTCTATCTAATCGAACTTGTATCTCTTCTTGCTCAATAAATTCTTCTCCAGCTATAATTTCACCATCATTACTTCCAAAAAGGTAATCATAAGTCACTAACATATCCAATGCTCTCTTTGTTAAAAAATGAACTGGAGCCAGCCAACCACAAAGAGGTAAAGCACCATCATAGAGCTCTGGAAATTTCTCGATCGAAGCCAATGAGATTATTCCACCCATAGAGTGGCCAGTAATAAAACATAGATTTGGATTTCCATATTTTTTTGCAAAATATGCCCTTAAAGCCTCCGTATCATCTATCCCTTCTTTAATAACTAATCCCTGCTTCCGAAAGTTTGATGCCGCATAAGCGTAGCCTCTGGAAGTAAAAATTTTCATAAAATCATCAATGACTTCTTCAAATATTTCTCCCTCTTCGCCAATCGTTTCATAACCATGAGCATACATAACCAATCCCCCATTCCAATTTTCAGGTAAATATATTTTGTACTTTGCATTTTCAATTTCGCCAATATCAAATTGCTGAGACCATCCAATATTAGATATGGCGGTTATTAAAAAGATGATAAAAAGCTGCTTCATATTATAAACCCCTATTTATTTTATTTGTAAAAATGATATCCAGTTAAAAACTTTATAGATTCATAATTTTTTTCGATACTCATTATGCAGTAAATATTCAATTATTCAATTCGTAAATTAAGGATTGATTCAGATTGCATTTCGAGCCAAATAATCAGATTATTTCCATTGAATGTTTTATCATACCCTATTTGATAATCAATAGACTTTTTTAAGGTAATACCATTCATTTTTACAACTGCATCAGTATTTATCCAGTTTTTAATCACAAAGGCAGGGTTAACTAAAGGTGAATTTTTACTGGCATTTATCGTTAGTGATAATGGATTTAAATTATCAGATGAACTTTTGTTGATTAGGTAAGCCGCTTGAGAAGGATCATAACCTTGACTTATATAACCAGAGCTATTCAAAATCAATTCAGGTGATGACAACCATGATTTTCCCAAAGGAACGAGATTCTCAACGGACTCATCTGTCATTCCATGTAGCATTATTTTAGTCACTTTCTTACCTTCAAATTTGAAAGGCTTCCATTCAGTATCCGCCATTCCTGTTAAACCGATATGACCAAGAGACGAGTGAGAAGGTCTTGCAGCTGATAGTGCAATTCTACCATCGCTAGCATCCTGAGATACAGGCCAATGATTCCAAAAATGAAAGTTGGAGCTGGGGGCGTGACCAAGATACGAAGTTATGAGCCCGTCTCCATCAGGAGGTGTCACAAGAGCGAAAGGTGAATAAGGAGCTTTAAGATTAACTTTAAAAATAGATGCAAATTCAGGTGCATTATCAAATTCGGGTGCTCCTTCCTCAGTCCAATAATAGGTCTTACTTTGCCCTTGCATATTAGCCAAAGACATGGCACCTAATTCGATATTATCTTCAGGCATGGTTCCAGGCTGATTAATAACGATGGCTTCCTGAAATTCTGTCCATAGATCCGGAGGATTTGTTTGTATCGTTATTTTTCTGACCGATATCCCGGAAGGATAAATCGTATACACCTCGTCTACCCAATCACTCCAACCTGTGTTAGGATCCGTAAAGGGATGCTGATAGTTTACATCAATTGGTGCATAACGCCAATGAATAACTACTCTTGCATCGGTATTTTCTATAATTCGGACATGAGAATAACGACATTGTTTATCAGACATAGGCTCAACGCAACCCTCTGTATTGGCACTGTGAAACCCTCTACGCTCTACAAATTCATTGGTATACCAAATACCTGTTTTGGTTACCCAGCAGGGAATGTAACTAGTGCCTCTCCAGAAAACAAATTTATATCCTGCCTTTTCAAAATCAACTACAATATCCGCATGATCACCAATACGCCAGTGTTTATCCCATTCTAAATCATATTTCAGGCTTGTATAATAAGCCCCAAATCGACCATTAGAGTTCAATCCTGAAGGCAAACGTAAAGGGATGTTATTGAAAATATCATCTAACTTTTTAGATGCTTTAGAAAGCTGTTCTTTATTTTTCTCCATTGTAAGAAATGCAGCCACCTCAAGTGCCTGTGATTTAAATTTGGACTTGTAGTCATTCCATGCCTCATCATTTTTTTCATGTGAATCATCGAGATAAAGAATGTTATCAAATTTACAAGTGAGGTAATAAAGCCCTCTAATTATGTCAATATCAATTTTTCCACTGGCAGATTTGAGATAATTTTCGCTGTAAACTGCTATTGAAGGTATCCGTTTTATCTTATTTATATAATTTTCAATAATTTTAATTTCATCATATGCTTGTACTTGAGAATTCCAAATGCCATCCTTTTTTTCTCTTTCTATCTGGAATATAGAATGGTCATCGGGAAAATCGATCGCTAATTGAGTCCATATTTTTTCCATTTCGATCCTGTAAACATCCGCAGATGGCAATAGAGAAAAGAAAAAGCCTTGAGGATTACCCCGGTTATTGATTTTAAGCATTACACTATTTAAGCCTTTCTTGAGTTTTAAAGGAATAAACTCCTGATTGGGTTCTAATCCTCGGTCCGTATTATTTTTAAATATCAACTCATCATTCAGCCATAAATGCAAACCATCATCACTACTCACATAAGCCATAATATCCATATCTTGTGACAACTGAATAGTCCGCCGGACATAATTAACCTCAATTGCCATACCTTCGAAAAAATGAAGCATACCGTCTTTCCAATCAGGATGTGCCATCCATTTTTGCCCTCCTTCAAATATCTGATCCAAATCCTTATTTCTCTCCGGCTCGAATTCTATGCTAAATAACTTCTCAGGTTCACCAAAAAATGGTCCAACTGAATACCAATCACCCAGATCAATTATACTCTCATCTGTTAGGATAGTATTAAGCCTTTCTCGTTCGAAATGGAAAGATTTTATAGAGTTAGTGATCGTTTCCTGCCATCCTATACCCTTAGTATAAAATGATGATCTTGTTTGAGCATGCAATTCGCGAATTGATGTACTGACTAAAATTATAATACCTAGTATCATTAATTTCTCTTTGATATTATTCATTTTTTATATTTTTATTTTAAGCTGCCTAAGTATGATATTTTTTTTGAAAAATTTAATAGAATTACTCAGCCCTTCTTCTTACGATTTGCCAAAATAAATTACCATCTACAAACCTTCTACTTCAACTTTTAGAGGCTCCATACTTGTCAATTTCATCCATATAATAATTTTGGGTCGCCCATTCTCATCATAAGCTCTTCCTATTTTAAAGTCGTTATTTGACGATAAAAATTTTTCATTTATTTTAATTTTTAAGTTTTTATTATTACTATTTTTAAAAACAAAAACAGGATTAATTACTGGAGAACTCTCATCTGCTTTGATTGTGAAACTAAGAGAATTATTATCCGAATTTTGGAAATAATAAGCCTTTTCTTCCTTAATAAATCCCAAACTTTGCCCACCTCGCATACTTGATACAGCTGGAGGGTTTTGCCAATATCGAGCAAAAGGTATTACGGCGGCTATTTTATTTTTTGTAAACCCATAATGAACCATAGAGCCATAATTTTTTGCATTATCATTAGCTCCCAAAGCAAAATGAGTCACACGATCTTGCGCAACGGCATATCTTCCATCGGATGGTATCAAACTAATGGGCCAATGGTTCCATGGGCCTGCAAATGGATCATCGGTATATTTTGACTGTTCAAAATCACCCCAAGTACTGATGCCAGGACCCTGGAAAATTGCAAATATTTTATACTCAGACTTAGAATTTAACCATTCAATAGTCGCATCCTTAAGGGGCTGTTCCGGATTTTTATTTGGCTTCTTCCATTGTAATTCAGTAATCTTTCCTTCGGTGTTAGCCACCATAACTGCATTCATATGAACCACATCTAAAGCGGACTCTCCTGGATTTGTGAAAAATTGAATATCCTGAAAACCAGGACTCGTAGAATTATTGAAAATTACTTTCCTTATCGCAGTACCGTCGGGATAGATTGTGTGGTATTCGTCCGACCAATTACGCTTGTTACCGCATACATAGCCGACATCAACGCATGGATATCGCCAATGAACCACGACTCGTGCGGCATTGTTTTCTATAAGTCTCGCATAGCTGTGACGGCCCTGTTTGTCGGCCATGTGCTCAGAACATCCATATTTACCCCAAATCTCAGTGCTCTGATCGGCCATCCATCGGTTATTATCCACTACATAGTTAGCCGCATAATTAGTCCCGTGCCAATAGACAATACTTGCAGGATTATCCTCAAATTTCACAACGATATCGGAGTACTCTGTTAAGCGCCACATACGATCCCAAATCTCATGATGACTTAATTTTTTATAGGTTGCACCAAAATTGTCTACCAGACCTACTTCTCCTGGAAGGACTGCCTTTTTTAATTCGGATTTTCTTTCATTAGGCAAAAAAGCTTCAAAAGATGCTTTTACATCTTGTGATGATAAGGCTTCATCCCTCAGTTTAACTTCATCAATTAATCCCTGTATACCATAAATAAAAGGAATATTTTGTTGTTTAGTACGAACATAATCTGTGCCTCTCCTTTTTGAGTCATTGATCCCTACCATCAATGGTAACCCCATCCAATCTACAGTTCCCTCGAAAGTTGCAGTTGCTACTTCTTGACCATCCACGTATAATTTCATGGTATTTTGATTTACTGTTGCTACTATATGAGACCAAGTGTATAATGGCAGGATCAGATCGGCTTCTATTTTTGTTCCATTTATTGTAATAAATGGATGTCCATATGCATCTATTCCCACATAGAATCCTTTTTTACCGAATTGAGATGATTTGTGGATAATAGGTGCCTCGTTGAAAGGGTACACATCGAGTGCAATCCAACCTTCAATTGAAAAAGAGGATTTATTTGCGATTTCTCGATCAGTAATTACACCCGTGTAATACCCATCGAATGCCAGAGCCGTACCTGATACTCCCTTCTTATAAAGCGCACCATGACCCTCTATAGGAACCAACTCATGATTTTCGTTATCAACCGTTTGGCCGTAAATTACTTCTCTAATATCACGCCAATCCTCATATGGGAAAATCCCAAAGTCACCCCCACCCTCGTCAAACGAAAATGAAACTAAAGAATTATTAATAAATGGTACTATTACTTTGCTTTTAGGTATTAATTTGAGTTTTGGTTCTTCCATTTCACTCCAACCTACCTTCCCATGGTCGATACCGTCTTCATTCAAAAAAAGTATTTGCTCATGCCTAATCTTAGGGTTTTCCCAAGCATCAATCGAAGTGGATCTTGCATCTAAAACTTCTCTTGAGACCTTACCAGAAGGATAAATAGTGAATATTTCATGGACAACATTAGTAAAGCCTTGAATAAATAATGGATCAATATTTTCATTGGCTTTCTTCAGCAATGATATGTCTGGAACATATCGCCAATGCACCACAATTTTATCTGGGCCTTCTTCTAACAACCTAACAAAACTATATTCAAATGAATAATCAGGTGTTCGTTCAGGAAAAAACTCATCAACCCTATAACTCTTATCTAAAACATGCCACAAAGGTGCATAATTGGTTTGACGAGTAAATTCAAGCTGTTTCCCTTCACCAACAACTATAATTAGGTCAGCATACTTGCCAACATAATCCGTCGCTGTTTGAGCTACTTTGGTGTGATATGCATGAAACAAAGACTGAGCATGCAAAGAGCCTGTCCCCAAGAGGAAGATTATGCATTTTAAAAAAGTACAGAAGATATGTAATTTAAGACTTCTTGTCTGTAACATTAGTTGTCTGTAACATTAGTTGAACCAATATTTAGCTCAAAAATAAAGTCTTTGGACAAAGAAATAGTTCTCCATAAGTGCATTTTGGTACTCCTAAAATTCAATTTAACTTTTAACAAGATTTTTTATGATCCCTTATTAATTGTTTTTTTTTAATTAACGTTTACTATAAATTAAGCAAATTTTCATTGATTTATATTTTATTTTATTTGCAAAGTCTGGAATGTGTCAAAATACCGGAGTTAAAGTTAAGCTATAAAACCAAAATGATTAAATTCAAGTTTTATGGCAGAAGAAAGAAAAAAGTACAATAAGGAGTTTAAGCAAGCCTATTAAGGGGCGAGGTAAAAGAAGTAGCAGAGGAGTATGGGATAGACCCGCAAATGCTCTCATCATGGCGATCTCAATACAAGAACCACAAAGAGATTGCATCCCCTGGAAATGGTAAGAAAATGCAAACAGAAGCAGAGAAAGAAATTTCAAGACTTCAGAAAGAATTAGCAGATGCACGCATGGAACGTGATATTTTAAAAAAGACCATAAGCATCTTCTCCTCGAGCGACAGGAAAAATATGCGTTCATAAAGGCGCATCAAGAAGAATTTACTGTTGAGAAGATGTGTGATTGTTTCAAGGTTAGCCTCAATGCATTTTATGACTGGAAGTCGGGTAAATCGACAAAACGTATCCAAAGGGAAAAAGTATTATCTGAGAAAATAAAGTCTATTTGGGAGGACAGCAGCTACACATACGGAAGTCAGGGTTTGGGAAGAACTTCAAAAAGCAGAAGGTAAAGTTTCTAGGTCTTTGATTGCACGAGTAATGCGTAAATATGGGTTTCGCTCGGTCCATAAGAAGAAATTCAAAGTGACAACCGATTCTAGGCATTCGTATCCGGTATCTGAAAATGTGTTAAATCGCAATTTTACAGCTGAAAGAGTATCACAAAAATGGGTTTCTGACTTGACATACATTCAAACGAAAGAAGGTTGGCCTTATTTAACAGTCATTATTGATTTGTTTGATAGAAAAGTCGTTGGTTGGTCATTTAGTAGTGCAATGACGGCGCAAGAAACCGTTATTCCAGCGTGGAGGATGGCGTGTCGGAATCGCCCGATTCAAAAGGATTTAATATTCCATTCTGACAGAGGAGTTCAATATGCATGTAAAGCCTTTAGAAATCTGCTTAAAAGCAATTTAATTACTCAAAGCATATCTAGAAAAGGAAACTGTTGGGACAATGCTGTTGCTGAGAGCTTTTTTAAAACACTAAAGGTGGAAAGAGTTTACCAAATGACTTATGCATCTCGAAATGAAGCTAAAATGGATCTTTTCCGATACATCGAAGGTTGGTATAACACACGACGAATCCATAGTGCAAACAAAAATCGATTTGGCAGGTCCATGGTATCGAAAAATTAAATTACATTAGCAAAGTAGCTTAACTGACTCTCCGGAAATCGTAGGCAAGTCCATTCTAAACCAAATGTAAAGAAAAAAGTTTACTTCTTTAACAACCAACTACTAGACTGAATCTTATCACCCAATCCATCGACTAAAGTAATACCCATTTGATCGCAGATAGGTCTTTCTGGAATAGTATTATTATTTTGATCTCCACCGTTTGCGAAGCTCAACTCATATTCGGAACCAAAATCTAAAGCAATCTTTTCTATAGTTTTACAAACAGTTCTGTCCATATCGATTGATAAGATAGAATGATCTACAGACTTTATGTTAGAGACAATAAAAACACGCTCTGCTTCCTTTTGAAATTCCTTTGATCCTTTTAAAACTCTTTGATGATCACTATTTACAATTACAAACAATTCATCTGCCAATATTTTTGCATTATTAAAATACTCGACATGTCCTTTGTGTATTGGGTTAAAATACCCAGATACAATCATTCCTTTTTTCTTGCTCATAGTATTCTTTTTTATCTTCCAAAATCATCTTGGACGCGTATAATATCGTCTTCGTCAGAAGGATGATTAGCGTCGGTATGTTGCCAAATTTCTGCTACTACAGAAGTTTCGTATAAACCAATTAGTCGGTGACGCTCACCTTGCTTTAAAATGATTTGATCCCCTTCATTATACTCTTTCATCTCATTTTCTGTGTCAGAATCACTTCGTATAATTCCAGCAGTTCCTTTGTATACTTGCCAAATTTCTGCACGTCTGTTGTGATATTGCCAAGATAAGCGAGCATTGGGTTTTACTATCAATATTTTCGGGCTTAGTTTTCCTCCAATTTTTAAGGTGTTTACGTCAATGCCTTCAAAGAATTTATTAGAAAAATCTTGTGCTTGACTTTCATCAATCACTAAAAATCCTCCCCAAGGTCTTTCAAAATC
>Ga0115572_10002737_pt1 | contig 13996 bp, 3 predicted proteins | sample COGITO_mtgs_1206_FD_88681 | JGI IMG/M metagenome (GOLD analysis project Ga0115572, IMG submission 88681) | Pelagic marine microbial communities from North Sea - COGITO_mtgs_120607 | ecosystem: Environmental > Aquatic > Marine > Epipelagic | place: Germany:Helgoland, sampling site Kabeltonne... | reverse complement strand
GCGTAAATAAAGCATTGTCAGATAGTCAATATTCTACAAATTTTCAAAGGGAATTTTTTATATTTGATGTTGTTATTCAAGAATCAGCATCGGTTGATATAAGTCCTTCATCTGGAGTGGCTAAAGAAAATGTAGATGTTTTCTTTACAGTTACTTATACTTGTTTACAAGATCAAGGTAGTAACTCTGCTTTTGATCTTACGTTATCTCATTTAAATATTCCTTCTAATACTGCAACAATATCTAGTGTTGCATTTTTAGATTCCAATAATGCAAATACTATAACAACAATACCTTTTTATGGAACAACAACTTTTAATGTAAAGTATACCATTGGTCAAAACCCTGTATATGGTTTTTATTCTGGGTTAAAAGTAAAATTATTTAATTCTAGTCAAAGTATTGATATAGAAAGTCGTTCTTTTTCTTTAGAAATTGTTAATGGTGCGACATTAAGTGCATATTTTGGTGAAATTGCTAATGAATCTATGCTGTATGAAATGGAGGTTATAGCAGGTCAAGAAACTTCTTTAGATCTTTTAATAAGTAGCCATTTTTTAGAAAATGAGGCATACACTTTAAATGTACCTGATTTCATTAGCGATACTTTAATCGATATCACTACGAGTCCTTTGTTTGAGTTTGATTCTAATTCTTTAACTGAAACTGAAACTTTAAAGTTTTTAGTTGATGCTAAACATAGCTCTGTTAGTAATGTAGAGTATGAGATTGAATTAAAAAATGGTGAAGGTGTTGTAGTAGATACAGCAACTTTACAAATTACAATTATCGGAGCAGAGTTTAATGTAAGTCTGCCAAGTGATGAGTTTGAGCTTGCCCAAGGCGTAACTACCACTTTAAATGCTAGTGTTTTTTTAGAGTCTAATGGTGTTGTTTTTAATAATGAAGTTGGTCTAATAAAAAGTAACATCCCTAATGGTGTTGAAGTATCAATGGAGAATTTTACTCCTACAGTATCAGGAACGATTGTACCTATTAAATTTAATGTTGATTCAACAGCCTCTTTAGTAAGAAAAGTTCCAATTACTTTGACCTTCCAAACTTTTGATATAAATGGACAAAGTATAAACTCAATAGTTTCTCAATCTGTAACAATATTTATTAGCATTAATTTTTCAAGTGTTTCTGATTTTAATAATAATTCAATTACGGAAACAAATGGTATAGTTCGATTACATGTTGGTAACAATGGGAATATTAAAGGCTCGACTTCAAAGCCTACTTGGATTGGGTATATTGATAGAACTTACTTTAATAAAATACATAAACCAGATGCCTCGTTTTATTTTTATCCTTCTTGGTTAGATACTTTTTCTTCACCTTCTGAATTTTCTGTTAATGTTAATCAAACTGGAATAGTTGGCAATTTTGCGGATGAAACACACTATTACAAAATCGCACAAGTATATGATGGGAATCAAAGAAGTATGCTTGGCTCTATATTAGAAGCTGATTATGAAGGGGATGTAAGTGATGCTGATGCTAGTAACCATGTGTACAAATATGGTTTGTTCACTATTAAAATACCTTTAGTTGACTTTAATAATAGAATAACAGAGTATGAAATATATAGAAGTGATAAAGCTGAAGGTGAGTATTCTAGAATTCTTAATATTCCCTTGGCAGATAGTATAATAACAGATAAACAAAAAAAGAATGTTGTTTCAAATTCAACAAGCTTTACTGGTGTTGTAAAAAAGAATAATAAATTATATACTGATTTAGGAGCAGGCTATTCAGATGAATCTTGGAATCCTAATTCTGGAGTTACTGATCCCTTTTATAATAGTTCTCATTGGAGAATAACAGACATATCTGGAGATCATGTGTATTCTTCTTTTCAAGATAGAACTAAAAATTGGGATTATTATCAAAAATTTACAATTCAATCAGATGGGACTATAGAAATTGAATATAAAGAAGATAATTTTCTTCAAGGTACTAATTCAAATCCAACAACAAGTGCTACTACTCCAACAGAAAATCTTTTCGGAACAAGTGTTAGGATAATTAATTACGTTAGAAAGCAAAATTCTTTATTTGCTCCTTTTAAGTGGGCAAAGAAAGGATCTCCTTCTGTATCCACTTTTTGCAAAATGTATAGTGGGAGAAATTTAATCTATTGCACTTCAGATACTGGAACTGAAAATTCATTAGTTGGAAAATATATCAAACATGGGAATCAGGTTCGACAAATAACTGCTAATGATGGAAAGTTTATACAGGTAAATGAGGATTGGGATGGTACAGATAATATAAGTGCTACTTTTAGTATCCTTAAAAATGAAGCAGATATCAGATATTCAAAAATAACTGAATCAGGTATTGATAAAATTCAGATTCTATTTAATGACATGAAATTTTCATCTGTTGGTAGTGATCCTAATAAAGATTATTACTCCATTAATGTTAATGGCAAATATGCCTTTTTATTAAATGGTCGTTTATTCCAAGGGAATGTAATGCTCGATCCAAGCGGTGCTAAAGAATTAAATCCCTACTGGGTTTCATATAGTGAACTTGATCAAATAGATGTTAATCCAGTTAGCAACATATTAAACTTTTTAGATAAAGAAGGCGGTGATATAACAGGTCTTTCTTCTCTTTTTAATAGGTTGGTTGTTATGAAGAATAGAAGTCTCTTTATGGTTAATTGTCCTTCAAATGTTCTTCCTGAAAACTGGAGTATTAGTGAGTCAATTCATAATATTGGGAGTATAGCTGATCAAGGATATATAAACCAAGGCGATGTTTTGTATGTAGTTTTTTATGATGGTATTTACAAACTATCTGCAAACAACTTATCTGATGTTGATAAGACACCAACTGAAAGATTAAAAATAACTGGCAATATTCAAGATAAATTTGATGAAATAGAAAATAAAGAAGATATATTATCTATTTATGACATGTACAATGATGAGATATTATTTAAATGGCATAGAAATGCAAAAAATCTAGTTAAAAATAGTGATTATGCATCTGGAACTAGCAATTGGACATTAAATACAGATGCTGGTGCTTCAATAACTGATGAAGTAAAAATCTCAGGTAGTCGATCTGTTGAGATAATTGCCGAGGGGGAAAGTGCAAATTCTGGCACAAGTATTATTTCTGATTATATTAAAGTTGATACTAGTAAAAACTATACAGCATCAGCCTATTCAAGGTGTCCTGAATTAACAAATGAACGATTCTATGTTATGTTTAATTGCTATGATAATAGTAAAGCTAGGATTGGAACTAATTATAATTTAAAAATTTATTACTCGGCTTCCGATAATTGGGAAAGGCATAGTAAAACTATTCTATCTTCAGATTTTCCGATAGGAACAAAATATATTAGACTAAGAGCTTTTTGGTATGCTCCTAATTTACCTCCTATTGGTAAGGCTTATGTAGATCAATGGCAACTTGAGGTTGGTACTGTTGCTACTGAATATGAATGCTATGAAGTATCTCAGGAAATATTTGCTTACAATATAGACTCGCTTAGTTGGAGGGAGATATATACTACTGGTAGCATTGGTTACTTTACATATGATAATGATAATAGTGTTTTGTATTGGGATAATAGAGATCATAAGATTAAAAGCTTTACTATTAAAGAAGCTGTTGAGGCATCTGTAAAAACAAATCCAATTACATTAACCGAGGATCGTTATGAAATGCTTAGAAGAATATCCACTAAAGTTAAAACCTCGGATAATTTGACAATTAACATAATTGGCGATGGGGACGAAACAAATAAAGAAACATTGCAAGTTTCTCCTCAAAGTAGACCAACGCTTGAGAAAAACAAACTTAGAAAAAAGTGTAAGGATGTTCAAATTGAAATTATTTCCCCTGCAACTAAAAATGATACAGAGTTACATAAAATAGAATTGGAGTACACCTAATGAATGTCAATGAAATGATAACCGAATTAACTCAAAGACTTGAGGATATAGGTGGATCAGAGTTTACACAGGTAATGAAAATTGATGCATTGAATAATGCGCAGGATAGATTAGTAGGTTTACTGGATAACAAATTTTTAACTGAACTGGAAACATTGGAACAATGGTCTAGCTCTACAAATGAGCCTAAAATGGTTAGGGGATTGTTTAGCCTAAGTAGTTTATCTAATCCAGTTTTAAATGGATCTGAGGGGATTCTAGCGGTAAAGATACATGGTCAGAAGTATATGAATAGAATCAATATGTCAGATGTTAAGCAATTTGATTCAAATATGGTGGAATCAAATATAAGTGATCCTTATTATGTTGTTTTTTCTGATAGAATAGAACTTGTCCCAACAACAACTATTTTAGCGATTTTATTAGATGTTTATTACATGAAAAAACCTTCAAAGTTAATAGTAGATGGTACTTGTGATCTAAATGCAGGTTTACACTATCTATTGATAGGGTTTGCGGAATCGTATTGTTGGTCAAACTCGGAAGAGTTTAACAGAAGTAAGGATGCTGAAAATATGGTAGTAAGTCAGTTAAATATAATGAAATCAAAATTAGAAGGTCAGGGGGTTTAAAATGAGTATTCCTTTAATGGTAGGTGCTGAAATAGCCAAGTATGGTATGAAAAAACATAACCAAGCAAAAAAACCTTCGTTTAAATCTTCGGAGATGGGCAAGTATTATGCAAATAAGAAAACACAGGGAATATATGGTAGTCAAAATGTCCAAAATATGGCTAACCAATATGGGAAATATCTTAATAGAGGTGTTGATGATAAAGTTTCCAATGTAAAAGGACAACTTATTAATAAAGGTATGGATAATAGCATAGCAGGGATAAGCACTATTAATAAGTATAAAGATAATGCCGATAATAAAATAGCCGATTATTATAATAAGGTTTATCAAAAAAATGAAGATAGTAAAGATGGTTATGCTGAAAAATATGCTTCGGGTGTTTACAATGATCAACTACAAACATTTAGAGAAAATCAGGCTATAAATAATGAAGCTATGGATAGCTTATCTAGTAAAATATCTCCAATGATCACTAAAAACATAGATGATAAAAATTTTCAAAATATGTTACAAGGAGTCAAAGATAATAAAATATCTGTTGATGTAATGATAAAAGAATTATCAGATCAAGGTTATTCTGAAGAACAGATTAATAATTACTTAAATGGATTAAGCGATTCGGATGAAACACCAATCGCAACTAGCTCTACTAGTCCAAGGTCTGGCTTTAAGTTAAATACACCAAAACTAAATTTAAACTATCCAACTTAGGAGAGACAAATGCCAAATTTAAGCCAATGGAAAAAAAGACATAGGGCGCAATTAAAAGCCGAAGAAGAAAAGAAAAATGCTCTTAGTCCTACTGAATTAAGGAATAAAAAAAATGATGAACGAACAGAGGATTTAATTAAAAAGTATATAGAGATAAGGAACAAGAATAATCCTACAAAATCTGATACAACAGCTTATAATGAACAGGCGATGAGAGCAAGCAAGCCACTTTTAAAACCAAAGAAGGAAAGTACAAAAAAAGATAATAAGGGAAATCCGAAAAGTCCTGAAGATGTTGTTTTAAATGATATTGTTCTAGCTAGAATGGAAAAAGCAAAACAAAATATAATTTTGAACCAAGCAACACCAAGTGATTCATTAACAATGTATAATGCAGGAATATTTGATAAAAACGTATCAGAGAAGGAGTCTGAAAGATTTAAACCACAATCTTTAAAGAAAGCAGAAAGGGAAGCAGAAGAATCAAGAAAATCAAAAGTGTATGAAAAACAAGTGCAACCTGTGTCAATGGAAATGGTAGATGGTAATGGAGATGGTACAAAAGATAAAGCTATATATTATCTTGAAAAAGATGGGAAAAAAACTGAGATTACAAAAAGTGTATATGATGCAATCAATGCAATAAATAGAAAAAAACTAAAAAAATATGTAGACCCAAGTGTAAATATAATGGAAGATCCAGACGATCCACTTGGTATAGGTTAAGTAAACATAATTAATTAAAAGAGCATATGTCTAAAATTACAAAAGATCAGTTTTTAGAAGATTATAAAAAAAAATACCCAGTATATATAGATAGGTACGATGATGAAGAGCTATTCAGGAGAATTACGACAAAATATCCTGAAAGGTTAGATGACATTTTACCAGAAGAACCTGAAAAACCTAGCTTTCTGGATAGAACAGTTGATGTAGCAAAGAATGTTGGTGGAGTTGTTAAGGATGTCGGTGGAGCTGTAAAGGATGTTGCCAAAGATTTATTTATTGGAGATGGTGGAACTAAAGCAGAAACACAAAGAAAAACTCTAAAGAAGAAGCCTACTATACAGCCAGTAATTCCTGAAGAAAAAGTAACCCCACAGGTTGGGCATACTGTTGGGAGTTGGTTGAATAAATATGCTCCTGCAACAGATTCTTCTGGGCAGGATAATAATCAATCTAATTACTTAAGAGTGATAAAAAATATTACAGGTGCAGATCCACAGACTCCTTTAAACCAAGTTAATATAGATAGTCTAGCTCAAGCAGTAGCAAAACAAGAAGGTTATTACCAATCACCAGAAAATAATTTGGCTTCAAATGGCAGAGAAACGAATCTTCCCCAAGAGTGGTATAATATGGGAATGCTAGAATATAGGGGGCAAGAAGGTGCGACTCCTTCGGATGAAGTTTTAGATGCGCAAGGTAATGTTTTATATCCAGAAGGAAGGTTTGCTGTATTTGCTACGGAAGAAGAAGGTTTCAATGCTTTAAAAAGACAATTGGCTAAAGATCAAGGTGTAATTTTTGCTGATCCTAGTGAAGATGGACTTGATATATCTTTTAGAATAGCTCGAAATAATTCTTTACCTACTGGGCATCCATTGAAAAGAGATTCGTTGGAGATGCTTAAAGAAAACAAGTTGCAAATGAGAGCATTAGCAGATGAAAGAGTTCTAAGTGCAGAAGATCCAATGGAAGCACTAAATCAAGAAGAAGAAAGAAATAAAGAAATATCTAAAATTGAAAAGTCAAGCTTAAGTCCGTCTGCTAAGTCTGAATTGAAAAAGAAGATAGAATCTAAGCCAATTAATACAAAATTTGGTTATCAGATAGGTAATGAGACAGTAGGTTTAAATACAAAAAAAGAATTTGATTACACCTTAAAAGATTTTCAAAAGCAAACTGAAAATGAAGAAACCACTACAGAATTAGATAAGCTACTTAAGGAATATAACAGATTAAGTAGGCAAGAGAAATTAGGTAAGAATGCTTCCAATCTTACTGAGCCTTTGCAAGATGATGATTTATTTGAAAAGCAAAATAGAGCTATAAGAGGGTTAGATGGTACTGGGATAAAAGATGTAGAAGGAAGATTAGACAAGTTTCAAAATCAAATGAGACAAGGAGCTATTGACCAATACAATAAAGTATTACCAGAGTTAAATAATACAATTGAAAGAATTACAGCGAATGTGAGTGAGTTAGATACAGACTTAGAATCATTAGCTGTTAAATCTAATGGTAGACCTAAGAATGTTGATCCTCAAGTAATTCAAGCTTTAGAAGAAAAAGGAGCTGTGATAGATGGTCATTATTTTTATGATGTGTTAAGAAATGAAATAGTAACAGATCCAGAACAAGCAAAGGAGCTTGATAACCCTAAAGAACGATTTAATGAAGAGTTTATAAGACCTGCAACATTGTTAAAGATTAATGCAGAAACACATAAAATTTCTTATGAAGATAAATTAACCACAGGTAAATCTTTTCAAAGCATGTTAGATAATCCAGAGAAATCTTTAAAGGTTCTACCTTTTGTAGGTGGTGCTGTTGATGGAGTAGAATACTATAAAATATTCCAAATAGTAAACGATCTTAATGATGGGAAAGATGTATCACAAGAAGATCTATTAAAACTAAGAGATTTTAATGATCGTGTTCAAAGAGAGGTTACTTGGGGTAATATGACATGGTCAGGAATTACTCAATTAATTCCCTTTATGATTGAGATTGGTTCTACTGGGGGTGCTTATGCTGTAACAAAGAAAGTTGCGGAAAAAGGTGCTAAGTCACTTTTAACAAAAAAAGGTCAAAGAGTAATAAATAATGCTTTATTAAAAAAAGGACTTGCATGGGGTTCTAAAAGTGTCGGTGTTGGTGCAGGATTACTTGTCCAATCTCAGGCAAGAATAGTAAGTACAATAGGGAATACATATAGGAATTTAACAGATCAATATAATGTTCAAGAAGGATTAGATAAGGATAGAAATAAAGTATTAACTACCACAAAAATAGGGGAAGGTGACAGTAAAGGTAAGGCTATATATAAATCTTTTATGGATAATTATATTGAATTTTTATCTGAAAGGTCTGGTGGAACTTTAACAAAAATTGGTCAAGGTGCTAAGAATAAACTATTTGGTAAAGCTTTAGAGAAATCTATAAAAAAGAAGAATCCTAAAATAAAAATAGAAGAATATTTTGACAATGCTATGATTGGTGGTTTTTTTGAGGAATTTTCTGAGGAAAGATTAGGGCAGGTTTTAAGAGCTATTGCGCAGGTTGAAGAACTTAAAATGCCTACATTTGATGAATTTACCTCAGAATTAACTGTTTTAGCTGTACCGCAACTTGGAAGAAAAGGTTTAGTTAAGTTGGGTAGGGCTATAGATAAAAGAAACCTTCTTAAAACAGATGGGAATTCAGAACTAGAAAAACTTTACGATGAGTTAAAAGTTGTTGCAAGCTTTGGAGAAAAAGATTTAGGTAAAATACAAATACGATTAGACAAGGCAAAAGAAGATAATGATATTGATGCTATGTATGAGGTCTTTGACGATATAGCAAAATATCAAACATCTATACCTTCTGAAATAGAGATAAAAGAAATAGGGAAAGGAGATAAGAAAAGCAAGATAGTTAATGTTAAAGATCAGTATGGTGAAACAGTACAGACTAGACAGTTTTTTGATTCTAAAGAAGCGGATACTTTTGTAAAAAACACAGAAAAGTCTATTGTAGGTTTACAGGAAAAATATAAAGATCAATCCGATGAAATATTAGAAAACTTAAAAGAGGAATTTGTAGGAACAGGTTGGTCACCATTTACAAAAGTTACAGCAACAGAAAAACCTGAAGGATTTGATACTGCTGATGCAAGTATAAGAGAAGAAGAAGAGCCAAATGAAAGAATAGAGGCAGAAAAAGCTTTACAGGCTAGAATATCAGATATTGATAAAAATATTAAAACTATTAATGATTTACAAAGTCAAAATGACGAAGAGTCCGTCAAGCTCATTAATGAATATGAAAAAGAGTTAACTATAGGAAAGGAGACATTAAAAGAATCAGAAAAATTTGTTAAAGAATTATATGAGACACCAGCGGGTAAGCTTAGAAAATTAACAAAAGAACGGATTAAAGGGATTGCTAAAAGCAACTACGAGTCGGGACAAGAAAGTAAAAAGAGTTTTAAAGAAAATCCTATAGAATTTGTAAAAAATCGTTTACGATACCTTAATACTTCTGCTCAAGAACTGCTGGATGCTGAATATATTAAAAAATCAATAGAAAAACATGAAGCGGTATTAAAAGCACTTGAGAAAAACCCAAGAATTCAAGAGCTTGGAATTCAAGAGCTTGAGGCTGATCTAAATGAGCTTACTGAAATGAGGACTAGGGCGGTTGAAGATCTCAATAAGTTAAATGATACCCAAAAGAAAATTGAAGAAGAAGAACCTGTTGATCCGAAAATCTCAAAACTTTCTAAAATATCTAAATATGAAAAAAGGCAAAAAGCTATTGATTTAAAAAATCAAGAAAAAACTAAAATAAAAAAAGAAGAGGAAAAAACAGCAAGCGAAGAAAAAGTAAAGAGAAATATTAAAGAATATTTAAACACACCATTTACTGAACGAAACGAAGCTCAATTAAAAAAAGATTTATCTGATGAGGAATTATCTGATTTAAGAGATGATGAGGATTATCAAAGAGATAGGCAAGAAAAATATGATTTAGCAGAAAAAGCATTACTTAAAGAAAATGATTTAATCAATGCAGGTAAAAAAGAGATTATTGAAAAATACCTTGGCGAAAATAAATACATAGATGAATATCCATATTATGCAATATTAAATGAACCAGAATTAACAGCAGAAGAAAAAGAAGTAGGTTTTGAAAATAAAGTATATAACGAAGGAAACTTAAAAGAAGAATCTGTCAAAGAAGAGACTAAGCAAGAGGTTAAAGAAGAAGCCAAAGAAGAGGTTGAGCAAAGCTCTACTATTGAAGAAACATTAAAAAAAGTTCTATCAGAAGATGACATGTATACTCTTGCTTCCGCTCCAACTAATCAAAAAACTGGAAGAACAGTAAAAGAATTTGCACTTAATCCAGAAAAGCCATTAACAGTTAAGCAGTTAATTAGTAGAATAGACAAATTAAATAATTACATTGGCTTAAGAGAAGATTCAGACGATCCTAATTGGGATCTAATTAGTGAAGCTGAAGAAGGTCTTACTGAAGCAGAGGAATTATTAAATAAAAAATATAACCTATATTATGATTCGTATACTAAAAAATTATCAAAGTATGATGAAGATGAAACAGATTTAGAAGTTCAAGAAAAAGAAGAACAGGAAAAAAAATCAGAGCCAAAAAAAGAAATAAAACAGGTTGAAAAGAAGGAAACAAAACCTGCTAAAAAATTAAATACAAAGCTTGCCCCATCAAAGAAAAGAGTAATTCATAATATACATAGTGGATTAAGTAAGAGTCGAGATAAAAGCATAGTTTTAGTTAAAGATGGTGTTATGATGTCCTTAAATCAAGAGGATGGAAATAATTCTATAATTGAAACTAAGACAGACTTGGAAGATGGAAAATATACAATATTTGGTATTGATTTTATAAAGACAACTAAAAAAGAAGATTATGAAAGCAGGGTACAGAGTCAATTAAAAAAATATCCTACCAATTGGGATAAGGTGGATATTATTGATGTCCAAAAGGCACAAATAAACAAGATTGCAAGCACAGACCAATTAAAGCCTGCTATAAATGGTGTTTTAATAGATAATAGTGGTAGTAGCACAAAAATGGTTTCGACAGATGGTCATCGAATGATGGTAAAAACAATCAATAATAAAAATCTTGATAAACCTAATATTATAATACCTGCAAAGATATTGGATTTAGCATCAAGGGATAATAGTAATTATACTTTATCTATAGCGACAAAAGATAAGGAAACTTATTATAAGATTGAGACTCCGAACATTACTATTACAGATAAAGCTTTAGGTGAGGTATATCCTGATTTTAATTCTGTTATTCCGAAAGATTATGCAACTTCAATTTCCTATAATAAACAAGAACTAATAGATCAACTTAAGAAAAACAAGCTTGCCACTAATAAAAAGGTAGGGGTTATTGTTTCTAAAACAAAACAAGGTTTATTGTTTGAATTGTATAGGATTGAACTAAATACTGAAGGAGCTGAAAAAATAGAAAATAGTTTTATTTTAAAAAGTGCAAGTGTTGAAAATGTTAAACCAGAACAAGGTTCTGCGCCATTAAACTATCTAAATAAAACCGATGAAATAAATATAGTAATGCCTATAAGGTCAAGTGAGGCTTTCAGAGAAGAAATGCCGAAAGAAAACGATCTTATTTTCACCTCTAATTATCAATATCTACTTGATATGTTTAATTCACTTGAGGGTGAGACTGTTTACCAAACATTAAATGGAATAAGTCCAATGATGTTTCATGATGATAATAATATTGCAGGTAACAGCCAAATCATACCATCATCGAATAAATTGGATAAGGAAAAAGTAAAAGTTGAAAAGAAAGTAGAAGAGAAAGCAAAGCTGAAGGAAGAGTTAAAAGAAGAGTCAAAAGATCCTGTAAACAAAAACATTCAAGACTTTGGTGAAAAGATAGGTGGAGCAAAGAAAGATATCTGGAAAACAAAAGCTATGACTCTTGATGATCTTGGAAAATTAAATGATAGAGAAACTGTCAAGTTTGCGAAGAAGGATGCAATCTTCCCAAAACCAGATTATAAAAAACTTGCTTTAACTTATGAAGCTCAAGATGATGTTGTCCTAAAAAGTGGAAAGAATTATGGTTACTCTTCCGTTGTAGTTATTCAGAATGAGGACAGAGAGACTCAAGAAGATAAGATAATTAAATTAGACCTATTAATAAAAAACTCTATTACAGCTTTAGCAGTAAAAAAAATGAGGGATTCTCTTCCTCAAGTAAAACCAGATTGGTCAAGGCAAAAAGTTGAAGATTATGTAAGGCTTGTTAGTTATGTTCGTGAAAAAATTATTGGCATAAAGGGTTTAAATGATTTATTAGAACTGGAATTTTTCAATATAAAAGGTAGGGAATTTGTTGATGGTGAAGGATTCCCTGATGCTGAAACACAAAGAAAAATGTATTTCTTGGCAGGAAATAAATTAAGAAAAGCAAATGCTAGTAATTCATTTGATGTTTTAACATTAGCTCGTGAAGTTGCAAAAACTGGATTTCCATTAGCTCCAAAGCCTAAATATATGCAAAATGTTAGCTCTACTATGGACACAAAAGGGGATTGGTTTGCTGTAAAGGGGAATATAATCCTTGCAGATAATTTTAAGGACAAGAAAGAAGCAGACAAGTGGATTAATGAAGTCTACAAACCTCAAGCTGAAAAAGATTATAAAGATAGATTCAAAAGAAAAAAGAAAGTAGATATAGAAAGAATTAGTGTCACGACTAAATATTCAGGAAGAAAAGGTGATGACTATAGAAATGGTAAAAATATATCTGAAGATGATTTTCTTAAAATGTTTGGCTTTAGAGGTGGTGAGTTTGGTAATTGGCTAACCAATGACGATAAACAGGCTAGTTTGAATAGTGCTTATGATGGGTTATATGATTTAGCAAATATTTTAAAAATACCTCCACAAGCGATTTCATTAAATGGAGAGTTATCTATAGCATTTGGAGCGAGAGGTAGTAAGGGTGCATCTGCTCATTATGAGCCTGCTCGAATGGTGATTAACTTGACTAAGATGAGTGGTGCAGGAGCATTAGCACATGAATGGGGACATGCTGTTGATGATTATTTTGGCAGGTTATCTAATGATAGGAAAAGTAAAATTTGGATGTCTTTGGGTAAGCAGTATGGGGAAGAAAGTGAGCTTAGACCTGAGATGTTGGAAGCTTGGTTAGACTTATCTAGAGCTATACACGAAAAAATACAAACTAAGGAAGATCTTTTAAAAGGGTATAAGTCTAGAGAAGAAAGATTAATATATAGTGCTTCAACTTGGGTTAATGGATTAAAATATAATATAAGAAAAGATGAAAAATCACGAATGGAATACGAAACTTTTAGAGATAAAATATCTAATGGTCAAGTTCCTATAGTTAAGAAAAAAAATCTTAGAAAAAATCAAGCACCACAATATACTTATGAAGGATTAGAAGAACTTTATAAAAAGTTAACAGGAAAATCAGTACCAAAAAAATACATTGATAATTTAAGTAACAATTTAAATGCTTTAAATGCTGTAAAAGAACAAATTATACAAGTTGAAGAATATGGTACTCTTTTAGATATGGATGGAAATAAAAGAGATATAATGGGTTATAGTGATTATGCAAAAAATGCAAAGGCACTAGATGGTTCTAAACAAATAAAGAAAGCTAACTATTGGGCAACTAAACATGAGATGTTTGCTAGGGCATTAGAATCTTATGTACTAGATAGCCTTGCAGAAGGTGGAAAGTTTAATTCATACCTTGTTAGTAGTTCTAAAAAAGACAATTCAGCTTTTGCCCTTCCTAATGAAACTGGTTTTCAACCTAAACCATACCCAGAAGGTGAAGAGCGTAAAAAGATAAATAAAGCTTTTGATGATTTTTGGGATACTGTGCAGTACAGAGTAGAAGAAGATGGTAAAACACCATTGTTCCAATTAAGTGCATTTCATGGCTCACCACATTCT
>Ga0115572_10002731_pt1 | contig 14005 bp, 10 predicted proteins | sample COGITO_mtgs_1206_FD_88681 | JGI IMG/M metagenome (GOLD analysis project Ga0115572, IMG submission 88681) | Pelagic marine microbial communities from North Sea - COGITO_mtgs_120607 | ecosystem: Environmental > Aquatic > Marine > Epipelagic | place: Germany:Helgoland, sampling site Kabeltonne... | reverse complement strand
TGCGCTGTCTCTATGGGTGAATTTTGCACGAACCGCGCGGGCATCCACCTTTGTACAAATGCAAAAGGAATACGTTCAGGCCGCAATCATAATGGGACAGCACCCGATCCGGGTGATGTTTGTGCATATTTTGCCCAACATCCTTGGTCCGCTTTTAGTTATAATGACTGTCGATCTGGCCTCTGCCATTTTACTTGAGGCGACGCTTTCTTTCCTTGGGATTGGTTTGCCGGCAGACAGCCCATCCCTTGGAACATTAATCCGGATCGGAATGCAATTCATGTTATCCGGTGAGTGGTGGATCTTGTGGATTCCAACCCTGTTCTTGGTAGCGCTAGTCGTGTCCATTAACATCCTTGGCGATTTCCTTCGGGACGTCTTCAACCCGAGGTTGCGCTGATATGTTAAACGTTGAAAACCTCACCGTACAGTTCCCGTCCCGGTTTGGCGATATTACAGCCATCGAAGATGTTGCGATGGCGATTGCGCCCGGTGAAGTTCACGGACTGGTCGGGGAAAGTGGCGCAGGGAAATCTACAGTCGGCGCCGCAATTATTGGCCTTTTACAAGCACCTGGACTTGTAGCTCACGGCCAAATGACCCTGGCGGGTACTGATTTGCGGAACCTAACGCCGATTGAGGCACATGACATGCGTGGCAAACGGATTTCGATGATCTTTCAAGATCCACAAACCAGCCTGAACCCATTGATGCGAATTGAATATCAACTCGTCGAAACCATTCAGGCACACGAGGACATTTCAGCCAAAGATGCCCGCGCACGCGCTGTTAATATTCTTGAAGAAATAGGCATTCAAAACGCGTCCGAACGCATCAATGCCTATCCCCACCAGTTTTCCGGCGGAATGCGCCAGCGCGTGGTGATTGCACTTGCGCTTTGCACGAACCCCGAACTGATCATTGCAGATGAGCCGACCACAGCTTTGGACGTGGCAGTGCAAAGTCAGGTTCTAGATTTGATCAAAGAACTAGCTTTGGACCGCAAGATTGGATTCATGCTGATCACCCACGACATTGGTGTGATCGCACAAATTGCAGATCGTGTTTCGGTCATGCGCAACGGCAGGATTCTTGAATCCGGGAGCACAGGCCAAGTTTTGGGCGCCCCACAGCACCCCTATACGCAAGCTCTATTAGACTCCGTTCCGCCGCTGGATCGCAAAATCGATAGGTTTCGCGTACCAGAGGAAGCAGATGGCAGCAGCCGAAATGATGCCGGGGATCACGCCGAAGGCTGGCTTCTTGAAGGCGTACAGCAGAAAAAGGTTGGTCTGAAAATCGAAAACCTGCGCGTTGCATTTCCGGGCGTTCGGACGTCACTATGGCGGAAGCCAGACGCATTTACTGCTCTTCATGACATCAGCTTAAACGTCAAACCAGGCAGTATCCTTGGGCTTGTTGGCGAAAGCGGTTCGGGCAAATCCACTCTTGCAAAGGCCATAACTGGATTGGTCAATCCAACCGCTGGCCACATTGGACTTGGAGGTGAAATACTACCGCCCGGAAAATCACGAACCCGCAACCATCCTTCGCGCCAGATCGTTCAGATGATCTTTCAAGACCCATTTTCTAGTCTAAATCCCCGCCACCAGATTGGGGTGATCCTGTCTGAACCACTTTGGCTTTATGGGTTGGTGACCGATGGTCAAGAACGGCGCGAATTGGCGGCTGCAATGCTGGACCTTGTTGGAATGGCGTCTGATGCAATTGACAAATACCCACACCAGTTTTCTGGCGGACAACGTCAGCGCATTGCAGTTGCTCGTGCCCTGTTGGCGCGTCCCCGTTTCCTGATTTGTGATGAGCCAACATCCGCACTGGACGTTTCAATTCAGGCCGAAATCCTAAATCTTTTAAAGAACCTGCAATCAAAATTCGGCCTTACAATCCTGTTTATAAGCCATAATCTTGCCGTTGTGCGCCAGATGGCTGACGATGTTGTCGTCCTTCGAAATGGACGAATTGAAGAATTTGGCCAAACGCAAGATGTCTATCAGAACCCAAAATCTGAATATATGCGCGAGCTGTTAGAATTAACGCCTATTCTTCCGGTCGCTTGACCCAGCAACTGAAGAGCCCCATCAGATTAAACTAGGTAGAAGTGGGCAGGGTAGGTTTGCAGCGTCCATTAATAACAAAACAGTCCCTATTCCTCTACTTCAAAATAAGCTGAGAGATGATTCGGCTGGCTGTAAAACTGTATGTTGGACACCCCTTGTTTGCGCGAGACCCAGCAGTAAGGATACTGGGTTATGGAAAAAAACAAATGTAAAAACAGATATTCACCAGCAGTGTGCGAACGTGCTGTGCGGTTGGTATTTGAACATCAAAACGAATTTGATAGCAAGTCTGCGGCGATCAAATCGATTGCGCCTAAGATTGGCTGTGGACCGGATACGCTTCGGAAGTGGGTTCGAGACGCGCGGAGACGGACAGCGGTCTGCGATACGATATAACGACTGCCGAGCGTGATCGGATTAAGGCGTTAGAGCGTGAGAACCGTCAGCTCAAGCAAACCAATGGAATTTTGAAGAAAGCATCAGCGTTGAAGGCGACAGTCGCCGGGTGTCCACAATGTACTTTGAGTAGTTTCTTCTGGCACCTCTCATAACGGAGATATTGATATTGATCTGTCCCCGGCACGGCTCAGGCTCGATAGGCGGGCAGCGGCGCCCGATCTTGCAGTTCGATCATCCGGCGTAACATTGTTTCAATCAAGGTAGCTCTGATTTCCGCGGCACTGGCGTCGTTAAACAGATTATTTACTTCGGTCGGGTCCGATTGCAGATCATAAAGTTCCCCCCAGTTTTCGCCCTGCCTGATCGACATGCGATATCGATCAGTCACCACGGTTCGAACCCTTTGTGGTTTGCCAAAGCCGGTCATAGGCCGTTGACTGTCTTCTTCAACAATTATTGCATCGACTGGATCAGACGCAAAAAGATCACGCCCTTGCAGCCCATTAAAGGGCTGAATGCCAGCCCTTGCGAGGATCGTGGCCGAAATGTCTATTGAAGAGGCCAAGTCATCGATGGCTAGCCCATCTGTAGGTCGCTTGGGATCGTACCAAATGAAGGGCGTCCTAATAATGCCTTGGTAATGCAACAGCAACTTGAGCATAAGGCTGTGGTCGCCCATATAATCGCCATGGTCCGTGGTAAAAATTACAATAGTATCGTCTGCCAGCCCTGAATCTTCCAATTGCTTCAGGATCCTACCGATTGCGTCGTCAATCATTGTGACCATGCCATATGTCAGCGCAATTATGGCGCGGGCTTCTTCTTCGGTGACGGTAAAGGGGCTTTGATTATCCCTCGGGTCCGTACCTTTTTCCATCGCTTTTCGCATGGCTTTGATTGGGGGCAGATCCCCTGTCCCAAAAGATTTAGGTAATGCGACATCAAGCGGGTCATACATATCCCAATATTTTCCCGGTGGAGTGAAGGGATGGTGGGGGTCTGGGAAAGATACCTGCAAAAAAAAGGGTGTTTCATTATTTGTTTGCTGACCGATCCAGTGAACCGATCGGTCAGCAATCCAGCTTGTAGAGTAAAGCTCTTCTGGAACGGCGGTCCGCCAGGCTTGCGGGGCATTAATACTTTCATCGGGAAGCGCATTTTCATGGCCAGTTAGGCTATCGAAATCTTCCCGCTGTTCGCGTGCCCACAAGAGATAGTCACCTGAGGCTTGGTCCGCATGACCAGCTGCGATTTCAACATGCTGGAAGCCATAAAAGTCGCCATCCAAACGATCCGCCAATGGCGTTTCCCAGCGCGTAATGTCCTCAAGGTCATAGTCTGGGGAATGTCGGTTATTCTTATAAGCATCGCGCAGTTGGCGCGATGGAGTGCTTAATCCCTTTATCTGTTCAAACTTGTTGGTTGCGGGTAGTCCTGTAAAGCTTTGCAAGTGCGATTTTCCAATGAGGCCAGTCGTGTAACCAGCATCGCACAAAAGCTCAACAAAGGTTGTATGATCCTTTGAAAGAGGAATACCGTTGTGCCGCGCACCATGTACCGAGCACATACGTCCTGTCATTATCGATGCACGATTGGGCATGCAAATTGGATTGGCCACATAGAACTTGTTCCAGCGCGTTCCTCTAGCGGCAATTGAATCTATATTCGGTGTTTTTACAACCTCATTCCCATAACACCCCAGATGATCGGCACGATGTTGATCCGTTATAATAAATAGAAAATTTGGTTTTTTTCTGCTTTTGTCGTCTTTTGAAGCCATCTTTCTCACCCAATTCCCACAAAATTATAAAATATCTACACTTTATTAACCGTTGCGCAAATGCACTGGGATTTTTTTTCCGTCTGATTCGAGTTCCTTTTGATCCCAATAGCCGATAAAGATTCCAGGCGGTTCTTTGTTGGCAGTCATGGCGTTAATTGTAGCAGGCCCTAACGTAATCCGAGAATGGTGCCGGCGTGCCCATTCAAAATGTCGATCGCGCAGTCGCGCAACTTGGCTGGCATATTTTGGATCATTGCCCAGGTTCATCAGCTCACCAGGATCTGTCTTTAAATCATACAAAAGGGGTTGCATCTTCTCGATGTGAACATATTTCCACCGGCCATCAAAGATCATGACCAATCTCGCATCGCGTTCGTCAATTTGTAAGGCGCTGCGTGCGTCCCGCGTTGCATAATCATATTCACTTACGCAATACTCTCGCCATATTGGGTCCTGATCGTGCAAGAGTGGCTGTAGCGATCGCCCCTCTAAAATATGGAGCGGAGGCGTACCTCCCAGAGCTTCAATAAACGTTGGAACTAAATCAATTGCCTCAACCAAATGATCTGTTGACGTTCCTCTGGTTTTATCAGCTTCTTGCCTTGGATCATAAATAATTAAGGGAACACGCGCGCTACAATCGAAAAATAGATCTTTTTCACCAAGCCAATGATCCCCAAGATTATCGCCATGGTCAGATGTAAAAACAACCATTGTACTCTTCATTTGCGCGCTTTGTTCGAGATATTCCAACAATCGTCCGATTTGATCGTCTAACTCTTTAATAAGCCCCATGTATGCTGGACCTACGATATCACGGACCTGCTGACGCGAGAATGTTTGGTTTACGCGCATATTGGCCCATGCAGCAAGAAATGGATGGTCTGGCTCTTTTTCTGCTTCCGTTCGATTGACCTTGGGAAGATCCGATGCGCCATACAGATCATTATAAGGCGCTGGTACGAGATAGGGCCAGTGGGGTTTTATATAGCTCAAATGACAAAGCCATTGGTCGTCGTTTTGCTGCTCTATAAAATCGATACACCGTGTTGTTAGCCAGGCGGTTTCTGAATGTTCTTTTGGAACGCGCGCAGGGTATTTTGAGTTTTCTAAAACCCATCCAGAGCATAGCGTTCCGTCGGGGCGCACTCCTGTATTCGCCCATTCTTCCCAAGGATTTTGGCCATCCATTCCTTGGCTGCGCAAATATGCATCATAGTCCTCCGCATGGCGGTCTGGGTAATCTGAGTGATTTGTTCCATCATCTCGTATGAAAACGTCGAAGCCCGCTTGACCAATGCGTTTCCCCACTTGGCTGCTTGGATCAATACCAAGCCGGGCTAAGCCAGCTTTATCCGCCGTCGCATGTGATTTCCCGACCAAATGACAGCCCACGCCAATGTCGCGCAAGTGGTCGCCTAACGTCAGCTGGCCGATCGGCAATGGGAAGCCATTCCAAGTCGCACCATGGCTGCTAACATAGCGACCTGTGTACAAGCTCATCCGACTTGGCCCGCAAATCGGAGACTGAACGTAGGTACGGTTGAATTGCAGGCCTCTTTTCGCCAAATAATCGATATTTGGGGTGTCTATATGTTTTGCTCCGTAGCAGCTCAGGTAATCCCAACGCAGTTGGTCGACCATTATCCAAAGAACATTCATTTCTCACCTTTCGAGTTGGCATATGACAGCAGCAAGTCGTTTTATACTTTTCTATTTGAATGCACATTTGCTATCGATCCAAAATTAGGAGCCGATTCCTATTTCATCTCGCATGCCTCATCAAAGCTAAGCCGATGACCCCGTGCACGGATTTGATCGCCGCCGACACCATATCCGAGGTTGATCAACATACTCGCTCGCCAAGTGGAATTTTCATAAAATGATGTGTTTATCTTTTCAGCATCGAAGCCAACCATCGGTCCGCAGTCCAGCCCCAGCGCACGGGCGGCCACAATCAGATACCCAGCCTGCATCCACGTATTATGAACCGCCTTTGTAGCTAAGACATTTGCTGGATTCTTTGCAAAGGCCTCGGCGTCCATATGAGGCGCCAATTTTGTAATATGCTGATTAAAGTCCAAGTCATGAGCAACAATGACCACAACAGGCGCCGATCGAATTTTGTCTTTGTTTCCAGGGGCGGCAGCTTCGATAACTCTATCAAATCCATCTTTAGAGGTTACAAAGGTCAAGCGCATTGGGCAAAAATTCGACTCGGTGGGCGCAAATTTTACGAGATCATAAAGCCTGAGTAACAGGTCTTCCTCAACCGGTTGGTCCGTAAAAAATCTGTGTGTGCGGGCCACATCAAATAGAGCATCTGTCGCGTCAGCTTGTACCATTGGTTACCTTTTGTTTACTGTTATTAAACGTTTATTTTCTCACTTTAGCGGTTGGTTATCAACGAACGAATTGGGCGTTAACTTTTGCTTCCGCAGCTTTTTGTAGCAATTGTGAACTGTATTTCAAATAAAAATCGTTTTTATTGGACAGAATTACATAAAAGTGATTGTTTTGGGGAGATCTGTCTTGTTGAGGCTTTCCCGCAGAACAGACCAAACCATTATGCTTTTTGCCCAAAACATAATGGAAACACATCTAGAGGGCAGTTGGGAGCGAATTATGTTTAAAAAACGTCAAACTGCAGCCATTGTAGTCGCAGCGCTATTATCTTCGCCTATTGCGCACGCACAGGCCAACCTTACAGCCGAGACGGCCTCGCCTGGCAGCACGCCGGGCATTTCCGTCATCGCACTTTCGGAGGTATCTGCAGCGAGCAATGTTGCAAATATTCAGGTGAGCGCTGGACAGACTTTAACCAATTCAGTGCAGAATGTCGCTGAGGGGAAAACGGATATTGCGGCCGCTCCGTTTGTTCTTCCATTCCTTATGTCTAGAGCAGCCGGGCCCTATGCAAAACTAGGCAAGGAAAAGGGGGCTGAACTTGGGAGCAAAGTGAGCGTTCTCTATACCTATCGCATTGCATGCCAAGGTCTATATGCCTTTGATAGTTCAAATTTTTCGGGGTATGATAGCATAAAGGGCTCGACTTTGTTCAATGGTCCACCGCGCGGCGCAGCACTTACCAATGCCCGTTTGCTCGTGCGTCTTGCCACAGGCCTGGAAGAAGAAACCGATTATAAAGCTATTCAAGTGAACTGGGGTCAAGCAGTCGCAACAATAAAGGACGGTTCAGCGGATGCCTTCGTACTTCCGATGAGCTTTCCTGATAGCAGGATCATTCCATCACTCTCGTCTGGCGATATGACCATATGGTCTATGCCGAAGGCAAAATTCGAGAATGAGACGTTCCAAAAAGTAACAAAAAAACCCGGCACTGTTGCTGTGACACTCCCGATATCCGAAATGGGCTACGCAAAAGGAGTTACGGTTGTTTCGGAGGACGAGCTATATCGTTGTCCCGGAACAGTTGGCGGTGAGATAGTCAATGTTTCAATGGATTTTGAAACCGCTAAAAAGTTGACGGAAGCCTTTTTGAACAATTTGGACACCTTCAAAGCAAAGGCTCCGTTCATGCCCAATTCATGGCATGGTGAAACCGATATTGCTCTGACTGATATGTGTGGCCTGAACCCAATTAAATATCATCCTGGCGCCGTGGCCGCTTGGGAAGCTGCTGGTTACACAATCCCAGCTTGCGCAAAGTAGAATTTGGAATGGGCGCCCCGCTTTAGTTGGGGTGCCCGCTCTCTATCCAAAAATATACCGTGAGAGGCTATCGCATGAGTGGGCCGATACAAACTGAAGAACTTTCCAAAAGCCTAGGCATCAGATGTTTGTATTTCCTTTCCATTGTAATGGTTCTTTTGGGATTGATTAATGCAACGCCCGGTATTCCGGGCTACGATGATCTTGTTGCACAGATTACCGGGCGTGAAGGAGCGACATTTCGCAGATTCCCGTTCGAATGGTTTTATCCATTTTTCTTTGCATTGATGATGATCATTGTCGCGCTCAAGCATTCTTTCTGGCGCTCCTGGAGAGACCGGTCCCCACTCAAACGCCAGTTTGGATTATTAATGGACATCGCGCTAGCGCTGATGGCAGTCTTGATCTCCGTAACATTTTACATTGAAATTGAAGCCATCTGTCTTATCGATCAATTCACTGGAGATCGTGCTCGGTTGATTTCCGAGATTATACAATCAGAAAACGAGATGGCTGAATTGCTTGGCATGGAGCCCTCAACAACCTTTGAAGATCCACAATGCGTTAATACAACTGGCGGATGGTTGGTTTTGATCGTGGGGGTCGCGATCGCAGTGTTTCTAGCTTATAATATAAAGGTTTGGGGTCTACCGCTTGTCATCGTTGCGCTCTTTATTGCTGCATATACAATTGTGACCGTTCTTGTATGGTATTTTTACGGCGCAGAGGATTTCAATAAATACCTCGTGACCAAACTTGCAGGTGAGCCTCGATTACTGAGCGATGGCCGACCTCGTATCCATGACATATTGGTCAATAACTCTACCGGAATGCTTGGTCGGTTTATGAACATTATTCTAAACACAATTTTTCCGTATCTTGTTCTAGGATCTTTGTTTGGTGCTTCCGCTGGCGGGCGCTCATTGATAAAAGTTGCTTTTCGTTTGACACGAAATTTACGAGGCGGTCCGGCGCATGCAGCGGTTATCTCGTCCGCTATGTTTGGAACAATCTCTGGCGGGCCAATTGTGAACGTCCTATCCACAGGTGTGTTGACTATTCCCATGATGCTGAAACGTGGCTTTTCGAAAACATTTTCTGGAGGTGTGGAGGCTGCTGCATCTTCAGGTGGCTCTATTATGCCACCAGTGATGGGCGTTGCAGCGTTTGTCTTAGCGGCACTGACCGCTGTTCCCTACGCAAGTGTCATAATGGCTGCGATCATTCCTGCCATAGCTTATTTCTTTTGCTTGTTCTTATCGGTAGTTTTCCAATCTCGAAAACAAAACATCCAGGCTATTGGAATGATCACAGAGGAAATGCGCCTTGAGTTCCAAGATGCGCTAAATTTGCTCATGGTTTTAGCACCAATTTTGCTCATCCTTTTTTTGCTTCTCACTGACAAAGGTTCAGTTGGCTGCGGTCTTTGGAGTGGCATGATGGGCGCTGAGCGGATCATCACCCCAAATGGTTGTGATGTGCAAAGCCTGCCATGGATTTTACAATTGCTCCAAAACGCTGCAGGCGACGCTGGAAGTGCGGGCTGGTTTGCGGTCATGCTCCTAATATTTTTGCTGTTTCTCGATCCAGAGGTGCGTGCACGTCCTAAAAAGATCGTTGATGGTCTGTCCGGTGCTGGCGTCCTCATTTCGACGCTCTACCTCATGTTTTTGACCGTCTCGATTATTGACTTTTGCCTTAATTTCACAGGGCTCCCAATATTTCTATCTCTAGATGTGCTCGCTTGGCTGCATGAGCTGAACTTGGGCAGCACTGGACCGTTTATGGTTCAGTTTACTGCTTTACTGCTAACGATGATGATTGCAGTCCTCTTAGGAATGGGCATGCCAGCTGTCCCATCTTATATCAATGTTGCGTTGCTCATGGGTCCTGTTTTGGCTGGGTTGGGTCTTGGCACTTTCACTGCTCATATGTTCATCTTCTATTTTGCCGTTGCGAGTGCAATTACCCCACCAGTGGCTCTTGCAGCTTTTGCCGCTTCAACAATTACCAAGGCCAGTCCAATGGGTACTGCCGTTGCAGCCGTGAAATCGGGTATTGTCATCTTTGCCATACCGTTTGTATTCGCGTTTTACCCTGAGATATTGCTGATTGAAGAGGCGCGAATTGCCAGCACTGATATTGCGGGCATTGGTAAAACTTCTTTCCTGACTGGCTATAGCAAGACAATTGATTTGCAAAATTTAGCGCTCTTACTCTTTAGATTGGCAATCGCACTTTACCTCGTATCAAGCTGCCTAGCCCGCTATGACCTGTCCCCAATTGGGTTTTTTGAAGTAGCTCTGCGCCTTAGTATCGCCGTGTTCTTACTATTTAAGGCACCAATAGTGTTTTGTAGTGCAATTGTGGCAGCGATCATCTTGCTTGCGCTGCACAGATTTCGCCACTCGAGTAAGTTGACGCAGTAATGTTTTTGAAAAAAGATTTATGATAAATTTAGGTTTTTGAATCATTAAATCGGCTTTTAAAGTGGAGTATCAACACATGCGTTCCATCTACAATCAGGTAACTATAATTGGCGCGGGACCAGTTGGCCTTTTGCTCGCTATATTGCTGGGGCAAAAGGGCCACGAAGTTGTTTTGGTTGACCGTTGGCAAAGCATCTATGACCGGCCACGTGCGGTGACAATGGACGCAGAGGTCGCGCGCATACTGGCGAGCTTGGGTATTGATTGTGACTCTGATCCTGCATTTGAAAATCATCAGGAACTTTATTATTGGAAAAATGCTAATCTCCAAAACCTACAAATTGTTGATTGGGAGAGCGTAGCGCCCTGCGGCTGGCATGTGACCTATTGGTTCAATCAGCCTGAATTTGAGGCGCGATTGATGTCCATAGCCCAGGCCAGCGAAAGCATTACCATCCTACGAGGATGGCAAGCCACCAAATTAGTAAATGGTGACGACGGGGTTGCGATCGATTTGCGTCAAACGCCAGAGATTTTTGGTCCCGACGGCGATCGATGCACTCTGTGGTCACAGTATTTGGTTGGTGCAGATGGAGCCAATAGTTTTGTCAGAGAAGCCCTTGGTAGCCCCATTATGGATCGTGGGTATTTCTTCGATTGGTTGATACTCGATATTATCCCACATGCCGACTACAAAATGTCACCTGCACAGTGGCAACTCTGTGATCCCAAACGTCCAACAACGCTTGTTCCGGGAGGCCCTGGGCGTCGTCGTTGGGAGTTCATGGTGTTGCCTGACGAAGATCCAAATGAAATTGCAAAGCCTGATGCGGCCTGGGAGCTTTTGAAGCCTTGGGGTCTGACGCGCGAGAATGCAGAGTTGGAACGCAGTGCTGTTTACAGATTTCAAGCACGTTGGGCAGAGCAGTGGCGCTTCGGTCGATCAATGATTGCGGGGGACGCGGCTCATTTAATGCCGCCCTTCGCCGGAGAAGGTATGTGCGCAGGCTTGCGCGATGCAGTCGCGCTGGGGTGGCGGTTAAACGGAATTTTGCAAGGCCACTTATACGATACTGTGTTAGATAGTTATGAGAGTGAGCGAAAACCGCATGCTAGGCATTATATCGACTTCAGCCAGCAACTTGGTGACATAATTTGCATAACGGATCCGGTACAGGCCGATCAAAGAGATAAAGCAATGATCGCAGATTTGATCGCTCGAGATTACGCCCCAATAACGGGTGATCATGTCAAACTTGGCTCTGGACTCTGGTGCGAGAACACCCCCGGAGCTGGTGAAATTTCGGCACAAGGCTGCGTAGGCTATGGCGGCAAACAAGGTCGATTTGATCAAGTCGTCGGACAAGGCTGGTTTATTCTGTGTGCCAATACAGAGACCAAAACCCTGTTGAGCCATGCACAGTTTGAGTTATTTGGAAATTTGGATGGCCGCATCTTGTCGGTCGGCCCCGCAGGAGCTGGCTTTGATGTCGAAGACATAGAGAGCTTTTACAAAAACTGGTTGGCCGAACTCGCTGTTAAATATGTGATCATTCGTCCTGACTTTTATGTCGCGGCAAGCGCAAACACGTCTGCCGAATTACATGCGTGTTTTGATTACCTTATGACGGCACTGCATGCGCCAACTGGCTGACCCAACACTTTTGGGTCTTTGAAGCAGCCAGCGCACAATTGATATCAGTTTTCAACGTTGATCGATGTTAGACCAGATCGACCTTTTGTGTGGACAGAGCGATAGAGAAGTTAAACTTGCCCTCATTTACCAACCATTTTCGGATCTCATATGTACGCGCGCCGGCCGCGTGCATGGGATCTGCATCCGCTAAAATGCGGGCCGCTGCTATATTCTCTGCACGGTAAATTATCATACCTTCAGCATTCATATGCTCACCGCTTGCGTCGGATAATGGACCCGCCATTACCAATGCGCCACCAGATTCCAATTGTTTTTGATATTTCAGGTGATCCGGTAGTGTTTTCTTGACTAGCTCCATATCCCCACAAGGTTTGGTCGTCACGACGAATAATTCCATGGCCAGTGCGCCGCGGTTGCTGGCCTCATCTTTATATTCATTCCAGGCTGGCATATCTCAAACTCCCTAATTCTGAGCCTATTATATTGATATTCACTCTCAAACAAATAATAAAATCGATTTTATTAGACATTCGTACAAAATAGCAATAATTAAAATCTAGGATAAATGGATAAAAGATAATGGCTTCAACAAAATTGAATGATCTACGAATAGAAGCGCAAAACGATGTGATGCTTCTCCGGTCTAAAATTTCAAATTTGACGGAAGAGCAGCTTGATTTTATTCTCGCCGGAGCGCGATCGCACTATGCCTGGCAAGACACGCCAGTAACCGACGCGCAGTTACATCGTATTTTTGATATCACAAAAATGGGTCCAACAAGCATGAACTGTTGCCCTGCACGGTTTGTGTTTGTCCGGTCGGTCGGCGGCAAGAAACGATTGGCCGCCTCTTTGAAGCCTGCCAATGTACCAAAGGTCATGTCAGCGCCAGTGACCGTGATTATTGCCTACGATGTCAATTTTTGGACCGAACTTCCAAAACTATTCCCGCATGAAGACCGCCGGCCACATTTCGAAGGTAAGCCACAGCACTGCGAAGCGACAGCGTTTCGCAACTCAACATTGCAGGGCGCGTATTTCATGATCGCGGCGCGTGCGATTGGTTTGGATGTGGGCGCTATTTCAGGTTTCGATAACTCAATCGTCGATGAAATCTTCTTTAAAAATACATCTGTCAAATCAAATTTTCTGTGCAATCTTGGGTATGCTGATGAAACAGCTCTTTTCCAACGCTTGCCACGTTTTGATTTCTCAGACGTTTGTAAAATAGTCTGATAAGAATGGGAAATCTATGGCCGTTAAAATGAAAACTACCGTCACATTGAGTGTTGACGCTGACTGTCCATCACATTCCTTGTCGCAGGTGGCAACACGCGACTTGGTTCAAAATATTGACGAGCCCATTGAACGCGGCGGTACAAACATTGGCTTTACTCCAACGGACACTGCGCTCAGTGCTTTGGCTGGGTGTACCAATGTTATTGCACACAAATGCGCCGCAAAGCTGGGCGTTGATATTGGTCATCTGAAAATCTCTGTAAAGTGTAGCTTTAACCGTTTGGGGGTCACTTTGTCGGAGGAAATTGATCTTCCTTTTGAAGTGATTGACTTGCACGTGGTGTCTGATGGCTCTGCATCACAGTCAGAGTTAGAGCAAGTTGCTAATGATGTTGCAAAATATTGTCCCCTCGCAAAATTGTTTCGGCAAGCTGGGACTGAAATCAAAGAAGACTGGAAAAAATCTATCTAAATCAGGATAATTATGGGAGGAACTAAGATGAAATTTACAAGACGGATAATGCTGGCCTCATCGATTGCCTTGGGGCTTTCTGGTGGGTTGAGCGGTGCAGTATCAGCTGCTGAAACAATCAACATGACAGCGATTGACGGATACCCTGAACGGTCAATGTGGGTAAAAGAATTTTCCGGGTTTTTCATACCCCGAGTCAATGAAGAGCTCGCCGTATCGGGGAATTACAAGATCAATTGGTTGGAAGCCTATGGCGGGCAAATCGTGAAACCG
>Ga0115572_10002729_pt1 | contig 14011 bp, 10 predicted proteins | sample COGITO_mtgs_1206_FD_88681 | JGI IMG/M metagenome (GOLD analysis project Ga0115572, IMG submission 88681) | Pelagic marine microbial communities from North Sea - COGITO_mtgs_120607 | ecosystem: Environmental > Aquatic > Marine > Epipelagic | place: Germany:Helgoland, sampling site Kabeltonne... | reverse complement strand
TTCTTGTAAAAAATCGGTAGATGACATGATAGAAATAAATGATAAATTTAATGATGAACAAAAATCTAATAAATATAAAGACCCAAAAGCACGTAAAATATACACTTCTTATGAATAAATATAATAAGTATATCATAATTATTATATTTTTTACAACAATTTGGGCATAGCTAAATAATATAGCACTGAATAGTATGACATAATTGCTACTATTATACATACTAGCCAAATAGGTATTATAGTTTTTTTCTTATAACCCATTCCAAATTCTCTAAAAGAACCATCCTTATTATAAATAAAACCTGGTTTAATAAAATCTATAATTATTACAAATACTAAAAATATTAATACAGAAGCAATTGTTATATTATTTCTTATAAAAGCACGATTCATAATTATATAATATGTATTAATATTTTTACTTTTTATACTGTATTTAATTTTATATACTACAACATAAGTAAATAGTTATACATATATATACTTAACTTTGTATTAGAAAATAGAAGTATTTTTTGTATTATTTATTAGATAAATGTTTAAAAACACTAAAAAATTTTTTTTTTATTAATTTTTTTCAATTCTATTTTTTATTTTTTAAAATTGAAAATTGACCATTTTAAAATATTCGATTTTTTCTTTTAAAAAAAAAAAAAAAAAAAAATAAAAAAAATTTTTTCAGTAACAATATATAATTGTAATATTGATAATTAAGAGCATTATGATAATAAAACAAAAAATCAACAAAATTTAAAAAAAATAAAAAAAACTTAAAAATCTTTGTATATTTTATATAAAAATGGCTTCAACATGCTTACACAAAAATCGCAAAAAATCGCAAGAAAAAATAATAAATTTATCACAAGACACGTTATCGTTTGACAATAATACGAATGAAACAAAGAATTTAGACGATAAAGAAAAAATGCTGACAAATGCGACAAAAAATCGCAAAAATCGCAAGAAAATATTAGAAAAAAAATTTATTTGTGAAGACTGTAATTATAAAACAACAAATAGTTATGACTACAATAAGCATTTAGGAACAAGTAAACATAAAAATATTTTGAAAGGATTTAGATGTGAATGTGGTAGAAGTTATCAACACAGACAAAGTTTACATAGACACAGGATGAAGTGTAAAACAGCAATAGAATATGAAGAAATAAATAATTATGAAGAAGATGAAGATAATGAATATATAGAATATGAAGAAATAAATAATAATGATGACAATGACAATATTAATTATAAAAATATGTTTGTAGATACAATAAATGAAAATAAAGAATTAAAAAAAATATTATTAGAACAACAAAAACAAATTAGTGAGATTATTCCAAAAATAGGCAATAATAACAATACTACATATAATAAATTTAATTTGAATGTATTTTTAAATGAACATTGCAAAGATGCTTTAAATATTAATGATTTTCTTGAATCTATACAAATCCAAATGAATGATTTGGAAAGTATAAAAAATAATAGTTTAGAATATGGTATAAATGATATATTTACAAAAGCACTAACAAATATAGATGTGTATAAAAGACCAATACATTGTACAGATACAAAACGAAAAATTTTATATATAAAAGATAATAATATTTGGGACAGAGACGATGAGTATAAGTCATTAAAAAATACTATAAATGATGTTATTAAAAAACAACGTCATAGCATTAAACAATGGGAAATTAAAAATCCAGAATGGGAAAAAAATGAAAAATTACAAACAGAATATGCAAAGTTGGTTAAAAATAGTACTCAAGAATTAGATGAAATACAAGAAGGAAAAATAATCAAAAATATAGTGGATAATGTTATCTGTAACAACTAATTTTAAAATATAATAAAAATTTTTGTTATTTTTCATAGTTTATAAATAATTATGAAAAATAAATTTTATGTATTACCGTAATTCAAATCGTCATTATAATTAATCATTGTATCTTCTAAAAATTCACTATTATCATCGTCATCAATAACATGAGACATATCATATTCTTCCCTTTCAATTTCATTAGATATCATTTCTTCTTCAATTGCATCTAACGCAAAAATATCACGATTCATATTTGTAACATCATCATTTACACCTAATTTTTTCTCCATTAAAGCTTGTTTTTCTAATTTTTTACGTTCTTCATCATAATTAGAACCAACATATTGAGTTAATCCTTTTTGTAATCCTACACTCCATCGTTCAAGTTTATTATTTTTAAATACGTTTTCTATTTCTCTTTCTTCATCAGTAAGTTCTTTGAGGAAATTAGTAATAAGATCTTTTTCTTTAACCTTGGAACGCATAATTTTCTCAGTAATAGAGTTATAAGTAAAATCAGTAATTTTTTTATTATTACAAATTAATTGTAAATAATTATATAATAAATCTGCTATTTTTTGTTTCATTTGTTTTTTCTCTCCAATAATCATTTCTAATTCAGGAATTTCATTATTATCAATCATTTCAATTGTATCTTTAGATATAGGTTGCTCAGTAAAATCTATTGGTAAATTATCAACAATGTTTATATAATCAATAAATATATTATTGAAGTAAAATTTGAATAACAATGAAGTTAATTTTTTATTGAAAATCGAAGTAATTAATTCATTTCCGTTTATTGGACTCATGAAAGGAGTATTATTCGCAAGTTCGATTATGTCATTGTTACTATTTTGAATAATGTTGAGTACTTTATTAATTTGTTTGTCATTATAAAAACTATAAAAGTTAGAATAATATTTTGTCATAATATTTATGATATCATTTTTGTGAGTAGGAGTAAGATTCCAATGTTTCGGAATATCACTAGGTGTTTTTACTTCATTGATTATCATATTAGGAATTACTTTAATAATTTCAGTAATAGTATTGTTCATAAAATGAATATTTTTATAAATACGCTCATTATCAGTATCCTCAAAAGACAATAAAGAGTTATAGCAAGTTTCAATAAGTTTCATTTTTGAACGGGTAATATTAGTATTGCGTTTAATAAAATCAAATATAGTAACCTTGGATTTTTCATTTATTTTACTTAAGTAATTTTTAAAATCGCGTAGTTCGGATGTATCATCTTTGATAGCAACATCATATGTATCGAGTGTTAATAAAAATTTTTCAGTAAAACTACTTGGTATGTTATCAGGATTACGTTCTTCTATTGATAATAACAAATTACGTAAGCGCTGAATATAGCTAATATCAGGGTTATTGTAATGTATATTAACAATGTTTTTTCTATTGATAATTAACATCAAATTTTGTAATGATTCATTATTAAATACTTTATTTTGTTGTTTCAAAGAGTTAATTTTTTCTTGTATAGAATCGTTGACATTGAAATCATCTGGTTTTTCCATACATACGGCACGTAAATCGGCATCAATTGGAATATCAGAATTATATTTACAGTAAACAATAAAAGCTCGATAAATTGTTTCTTCTGAAAAATTGTCACCAATTGTAGGGTAGATATATTTAGTATTTTTTGGATCATACATAATACTTGCTTTTGTAATAAAATTTATATTTGCCAATAATTCAGTGATTTTTTTGACATTGTTATTATAGACTTCAATATTAGAATCTTTTTCAATAAAATAAGATAAAGTTTCCGGTATATCAGAATCACAACACGCATTTTCTAAGAAAGGTTCCATATTGGAGTTAGTAAGTAAAGGTAATTTATTGTTGATAACATTTTGAATAGCTTTAATTATTTCCATTGAGAAATATATATTTTTAGACTGCAAAGTAGATAATTGTTTAAATTGTTCATTAGAACCAGATTTAATATTTTCAATTAATTTATTTTTGAATTCATTTGAAACATTCGTAACATTTTTAGATATAATATTTTGCAAGGGAGGTAAAAAGTTTACCCAATTAATAATATCGTGTTCAATAGGAATATCTTCCATTTCATTAAGTTTAATATATTCTAATTTTTCTTTGAAATCTTGTAATATTACATTGTTAGTAAGAATGTATTTTTCTATAATAGCTTGCATTTTATTAGCAATACTATTTTCGCCTGATTTTTTAATAGCATTCCATGGTTCGATTGAACTTTTAATTTTATTAGCGACACAAGCAATATATAATAATGCTGATTTGTCTTCAGTACCATTAATAGGGAATCCAGTGAAAGAACGTATACAACCAGGGAATGTTTTTCTAGTATTAATAGATGGTATACTAATTTGAATAGCTACTAAGAAGTAAGATAAAGTCAAATATACAAGTGAAGAATTATATACTTCTTCGTAGGATGGAAATTTTTTCTTACTTTTAGAAGCAGCTTTTTCAAGTAATTTATTATAATCCGAATTAGATGGAACACTAATTTTTTGTGTAGCCAAAACATTTTTGACAATAAAGTCTATTTTTGAAGAAAGATCAATACCCATAAATCCAGCCATAGAATCTACAATATTAATAATCGGTTTCGTTTGAGGATCAATAAATACTTGTTTTGAATCAGACGATTGTAAAATAGCATTTCCTAGATCTTTTTCCATTATTTCTCGAGTTATAAGTTTGAACCCTTCTTGAGTAAAACCTTCTTCGGTATCAAAATCAATGTTTTTAATAATATAACCACTATGTTTATCAACCCATTTTTCACCATCATCACTAATCGTACCTTGTTCAGCACATATAGTGTCTAGTGCATATAAATAATTTTCTCTTTTAATAAATGCATCAGCAAGACGTAATAAAAAGAGCGGTAATAATTTAATATCTGTTTTAATACAATATAACCAATATTTATCTTCAAATTCTTTGGGATTTCTAGTAAAATTATTAACAAATCGAATAATATCATTTTGTCTTTTAACAAAATCAGATTGACCTAATATTTTATCTCTAAGTTCTTCATATGGAGAAGATATAACATCATATTGTTCTAATGTATTAGCTATAGAAATTTTCTGATTATTGTATTTGAGTAAATTCATTTTTTCAATAAATCTAAGATTAATTAAACGGTTAAAATTGATATTATATTTTTTATTAATTTCTTCAATCAAAGCTGATTTATTTAATTCATAAGTTTTGTCGAAATTATCAATAATTGAATTAACACTATTTTTATCAACTATATTTATAGCATTATCTTTATTCAGACATTTATCATTAATATCGAAACAATTATTTTGTAAATTACAGAACATTTTATTTTTGGTAGCAAAATTAGTAGAAGATACATTTTCATCTAATGCCCATTTATTATCAATACGTTTGTAATATAAAATACGGTTATCATCAGTTTCAAGTAATGCATAATCGTTATCTTTAATGACACGCTTGCCTGCTATTAAAGCTTCAGCATCACGGGTAGCATTTTCTTCATTTAATCCAATATTTTCAATTAATTTATTTTTTAAAAACTCAAAGAATTCAATGTTATTCATAATAGATTGTTCGTTTTTATAGTCATCAATTATATCATAATATGTATTATCATATTGTTTATCAAAGTAAATAGTATTATCATTATCATCTAATAACTCATCAATAGCAATGTAGCGTTTTGTTAAAACGTAAATATCACAATCTTCATTATTAATAGATTCTTGGTTTAGATTTTCAGAAATTTCATCTATTTTATCAAAATTATTAGAGACTAATAGTGTATTATTAATTTTTGAAATAGCAGTTGTTAAAAATTCAGTATAATCAATAGAGTTCATAATTTTAAGCAATTCAATATCATTCAGATTTTTTCTGAAATCATTATCAATACCATATGCTTCAAAAACCATATTTTTTATTTCAGGATTTTCATTGAGAATATCTACAATATTATTTTTATAGACATTTTCTTCATTACCATTGATGTAAGCTTGTACGGTTTTGAAGTTTTCAATATATTTTTCTTTATAATCAATAATTTTAGAATTAATAAATTGAATAATAACTTCATATTGTTTGTAACTCAAGTCATTATGATAAATCATGAAAGGTTCTAAGTAAGAAATAACATCATACAAAGATAATCCACCTTTGATATAATTTTTGATTAACTCAAATAAAGTATGAGAATTTGGTATAATAGTGTTTAAATATTTTTTATAACCATCTTCAGTGTTTTCGATGAGAGATTCATCTAAAATGAATTGAGTAATTTCTTTGAAATAATCATCGGAACTAGGCTGATCATCAAAATTATCAATAATAATTTGTTTAACATTAGTATTATTCTTTAAAAATTGCCAATAGTTTAAGAAATTAAGGTTCAAATTAGCTTTATCAAGAATATTTGTAGAAGGCAAGTCAACATGAGAGAATTTAATAGTAATTTCAGGAAGTATCAAAGCAGATTTAATAGTAATTTTATCATTCGGAGTTAAATCAACAACTTTATTAACATATTCATTACCTTGAATTCTATTTTGTTTGATACGAGTAAGACCTAAGTTGTATTTTTGTATTAAAAATCTCTTACGTGAAACATTATCATTACCAACGACAGTAGAGTATAAATTTTCCAAGTTATCAATAACAGCAGTAATATTGGTATTAACTTCTTTTGTAATAATATTATTATCAAGATAATCAGGTAAAGTAAAAGGAGTATAGAAAGAATTGAGGGATTTATATAGATAATCATATTTATTTTCATCATCAGGAATATTATTACTCTTCCAAATATCAATAACATTTTGTTCTTTGTTCATTATTTTATTAAAATCTAAGGAAACCACGTCATAATTATCATCATATGTATCAGTATCATAAATTTTTTTCTTATTTTTAGCAACAGGTAAAATCCAAAAAAGATTTTTCTGTAATCTGTACAATTTTTCTAGTAAAGGTTTGTATTCAGAATCTTTGAATACAGCTTTTGTGATATTGCCGTAATTATCGAATTCTGAGTACATTGAACGTAATTGTTTAAAACGTTCAATCATTGTATGAATATCATTTAAAACTTTATCACTACGTTTTGCGTTAGGAATATTAGAAAGTAAAACATCTAACAAATCATTCGTTTGTTTTTCAATACCGAAACGTTGTTCGCCTTCAGGAATATCAACAACTTGAGTAATAGAATCAAGATCATTACCAAATTGAATTTCATCAGCATCAATTATAATTTCTTTAAGTTGAGTTTTAATTTCTTCAACAGGTAGATCAATAATTTCATCTTCAGAAATTTTTTCAGGTAAATCAGCAAGAACTTCTTTCTTTTCAGATTCAACAATTTCTTCTGGTTTCTCTCTAATAGAGATATTTTTTATAGGAATATCTTCAGGAATTCCTTTGTACGCAAAGTCAATATATATAATTTCGTTATCCGGATAAGTTTTGATTTCAATCATATCTTCTTCTAAATTAGTGATAACACCAGTAATGATTGTAGGTAAATCACCTCCGAATTCAATATTAATCCACTTATCAGGAAGTAAATTATTTTGTAATGCATATCCATTTTTAGGATCTCGATTAATTATAAAAATAGTAACAATAGATTCATCTGACAAAGAACCATCTTCATTAATATTCAAAATAACTTCATCGAGAGAAATAGTATCAATTAAAGCAAGTTTATCTAAATTAATATATTTAACATAAAAGTTTTTGTTATTAAGATTCGAATTAGTAGGAGAATTAATTTGTATAATATCTCCAAGTTTAATATTTATAGAATTGCTATTATTTTGAGTTTCAGTCATTACCTTATATTTATAGTAGAAATTATTATTAATAACGAAAATTTGTTAATAAATAAGTTAAAGATATATATTTAAATAAATATATTATCAAATGACTGTAGTTTATAATTTGAAAAATATCAAAAATAATGAATTAAATGAATTATATAAAAATAAAAATATTGATGAAAAAATGTTGAATTCACTAAAATTGACAAAAAAAAATGATAATGAATTTAGTATTATTAAATATGATAAAAATTATCTATCAGAAGATATGATTAAACATACTGGTGTATTTAGATCGGTTGTTTGTAAAAATGATAAAATTGTAAGTTTTTCTCCACCTAAATCAGAAAAGTATGACATATTTGTAAAAGAAAACAATGCGGAAGATTGTTATGCCGAAGAATTTGTTGAAGGTACTATGATAAATGTATTTTATGATGAAGATGAAGATGGATGGGAAATTTCAACAAAATCAAAAGTAGGTGGTAAGGTAATGTTTTTTAATAATGGAGACTATTCATATAATAATACTTTTAGATATAAATTTTTGGAAGCATGTGTTAAAGTAAATTTTGATTTCAATATGCTATCAAAAAAATATTGTTATAGTTTTGTGATGCAACATTCTAAAAATAGAATTGTTATTCCAGTAGAAGAAGAATCACTATATTTAATTAAAGTTTATGAAATTGATAATGATAATTATGGTGTGAAAGAAGTAGACAAAGATATGGTAAAAGAAGACCTAAAAGATAGTCATATTAAATACCCCGAAAGGTATGAAATTGGAAGTTATGATGAATTAAAAGAAAAGTATGGAAATATGAATATTGATTACAGAATTATGGGTATTACAATTTACAATAAAGATGGTATTAGAACAAAAATTCGTAATCCAAATTATGAGGATGTGAGAAAACTCCGTGGTAATCAACCAAAACTACAATATCAGTATTTGCATTTGAGAAAGGCAGGTAACGTGAAAAAATATTTGCAGTATTTCCCGGAAGCAAAATCACATTTCAATAATTATCGGGATCAAGTTCATAGGTTTACAAATATGTTATATACAAACTATGTGTCGTGTTATATTAAAAAGGAATTTCCATTGATTAAATTTCAGGAGCAATATAGAACTCATATGTTTAATATCCATCAACTATATTTGACAAAATACAAATTAGATAAAAAATATATAACAAAAGCAATAGTAGTTGAATATGTAAATACAATGGAATCACAACTATTAATGTATTCATTGAATTTTTCGATGAGAAAGAAATATTTAACAGAAGTAACAAATAATAAAAAATAATAAAAAATAATAAAAAATAATAAAAAAAATAAAAAATAATAAAAAAAATAAAAAATTAATAATTTTAATATATGTAATAAAATTATTAATATAAATTATATATTTACAATATGATTATTTTTTGCTAATTCAATATCGCCATTAAATATATTTAAATCTTTTCGAATATCAAAATCTTTATCTTTATAAAGAATGTGCCAATGTTCATCAATAAATACAATTAATGTAATTTCATATATTTTACCACTAATATAAATTTTTTCACATCTACCTTTTTTGACAAGAATATTATTAATTATACGAACATTATAATCACTATAATTGTTAATATTTATTCTTTTTATTATTCCTAAATATCTTAATATTTTTGAAAAAATATTTCTAGGTTTCGTTAGCATAACTTGGTGCATTATTAAAGTTAAATAAGATTTAATAATTCACATAATTTTTAAACATGATTACTTAACATTTAATAAAAAAAATATTATGAATTATGGTTTGTTATATGTTATATTTAATTAGAAAGTTGTTGAATAATATTATTATAAGTATCAATGGCATTATTTGCCGAGTTATTAATATATGTCATGATTGTATCATTATTTACTGGTTCATTGAATGCAATACGAATAAGAGACTTATCAATATGAGGATGTGGTTTTCTGAAACCACAAAATGAGATTGTTTTGTTGTTAACATAATAAGTATCATATAGAATAAATTCAATAACTTTTCCAAGAGTATAATCTTCATTTTCAAGAACAATATCATAACAGTTTTCCATAGTATTATTTGTATTTTCAATCATATTATCGAACTTGGAATTAATATTTTTGATAAGATTTTGAAGTTTATCAATCATAACCTGGCAAGCTTTTTTAACAATCTGAATATTTTTGAATACACCAATGGTTTCAATCGTAAAATCGAAACTGTTAGGAATAGTGTTTCTTTTAGCTTCAAGCAAGAACCAATCATTTTTGATATATTCGATTTCTTTAGGATCAGTATTATTTTGTTTAAGTTCTTTCTCTTTTTTGCTCCATTCGTTATTGATTTTAACTTGGTCAGGAGTATAACCATAACAACAAGTAGATACTACATTGTACATTCCATCTTCATTAGCAGTTCCAATATCAAATTTACAAGACAATTTAATATGTTCTCCATCAATATTATCGGCAATTTTAGGGCGAAGTCGTAGAAAATCAATAAAATAACCAGTAATAGAATCAGGAGGAAAGATTTTTTGACTTTCTTTTTCAGTTAGATAAATATTAGTTTTTACATTTTTGATCTTAAAGTCTTTAGTAGTAACGTAAATAATATTATTAGTGTCGTTTTTAAGATCCACTTCAATAATATAATCATCAATGGGGAATTGGATGTCATCAATATGAATAGGAATACAACCTAGACGTTGTTTAATAATCTCATTATTCATGCGAGTAGTGTTAATATCAATAGTACAGCGATTTTTTTCATATGGGATAGTTCTAAATACAATAGTAGGGATATCAGACAAAATAATTCGGCGAATAGCATTAGCTAAACTAACATTAACACCCTGTAGAGTAAAAGTAAGGGTGTTGAGATCATCTGAAATATTAGAAATTGATGGATTCATTTTTATATTATATACTGAATAATATATTATATTATTAAATCAATTTTTATAAAAATAAGTTAAAAATTATACTATAAAAATAATTATTGAATATAGATGAGTAATATATTATATTACAGCAATTTTTGTGAAAATTGCAAAAAATTAGTACATACATTGGGTAAATCTAAAATTAAAGATGATATTCATTTCATATGTATAGATAATAGAAAGCAATTAAGTGATGGTTCGTGGAAAATAATACTGAATAATGGACAAGAAGTGACATTACCACCGACAGTAACAAAAGTCCCTGCAGTACTACTATTAAATAGAGGACATCATGTATTATTTGGAGATGATATATATAATCATTTGAATCCAGTAGAAGAAGAAATAAATAACAAAGCAACAAGTAATAATGGAGAACCAACATCATTTTCACTAATGTCGTCCGGATATGGTGTAATGTCAGACAATTACAGTTATTGGGATCAATCCGATGAATCATTATCAGCGAAAGGAGATGGTGGTTTAAGACAGATGTATAATTATTGTAGTATAAATCAGGATAATATAATAGAAACACCGCCTGATAATTATAATGCAGATACAATCGGTGAGGTTAGTCTTGAAAAATTACAACAAGAAAGAAACAAAGATTTAAGAACAAATTAAATTTAATTAACTTAAAGATATAATAATAGTATATATTGTCCTTGTAGCTCAATTGGATAGAGCGTCGGACTTCTAATCCGAAGGTTGTGGGTTCGAGCCCCATCAGGGATGATTTTGATATAAATTAATATTAATTAAATACTTAATATTAAGTGAAAAATCATAATTATTAGTTATATATATTATTTTTAAAAATATATATAAAAATATATTTACATAAAATATTATAAAAAATGGACAATTCTGATATATTAAAAGCTTTTAATAATCATTTTATCGAATTTGTAGATGATATCCAAACAGTTTTTCCAGATGATAAAGATATTATGACATTAAAAACAAGTATTCAAACTATGAGAAAAGCTAATCCTCGACTATTAATGCAAATTTGGAAAAATCAAGTAATTCAACCATATAAAAAAGAAATTCTAGAAGGAAATACAAAGTTTTTTATAGAAAAAGACTATAGCCAAGATCTAGGTGTAGAACAAGATGATTCTATGTTAAAAAAAATTAATCAGATACGTGAAAGTATTATTTCAATGGAAGAATCAAATATTAATAAATCCCTAGAATATGTCCAAAATTTGACAAAATTAGCGGAATTATATAATTAAATTAACTATAATTTAAAAGTAATTTATATTTTAAATTATAATGTCTGAGAAAGAAGAAAAAGAAGAAAAAGGAGAAAAAGATAATTTGCAAGAATTTGGAAGAATTCTTAATGATTTTGTAAATGACTTATTAGTAACATTTCCAGACAAATTAAATAATAATTTAAATGCTAATTTAGATTTATATATAAAAAACAAAGATGAAGATGCATTAAAGAAAATTAAAGAATATTGTATGGAAATATTTCCAGAAAGATTTTTTGATATTTTGTATCAAAATAACGATATGTATGACGATGATAATATAAATACAAAATTTTTACCGGATATAGAATTCAAAGAATTAGTAAAAGAGAATTTAACAGATAAAACACGTGAAACAATATGGAAATATTTACAATTAATGTTATTTGTATTAGTTTCAGATATTAATAGTGGTAAATCATTCGGAGATACTGCAAAATTGTTTGAAGCGATTAATGAAGATGAGTTTAAAAGTAAATTAGAGGAAACAATTTCGCAGATGCATACAATTTTTGATTCAAGTGGTAGTGATATGAATGATGTCTCAGGTATTAATTTAGAAGATTTACCTGATCCATCAAAAATTCATGACCATATTACTGGAATGATGGATGGTAAGTTAGGAACCATGGCACGTGAAATAGCAGAAGAAACAGCCGCAGATTTAAATATTGATATGGAGAATACAAAATCAGTAAACGATGTATTTCAAAAATTATTCAAGAATCCAACTAAATTAATGGGTTTAGTAAAAAATGTAGGAGACAAATTAGATAACAAGATTAAATCTGGATCTATAAAAGAATCAGAATTATTGGAAGAAGCAACAGATATTGTAAATAAAATGAAGGATATGCCGGGAATGGGAAGTATTGAAAGTATGTTATCAAAAATGGGTATGGGTGGTATGGGTGGAATGGGTGGAATGGGTGGTGGAAAGAGCAAAATTAATATGGGAGCAATGCAAGCTCATTTAAATAAAAATCTGCGTGGTGCACAAATGAGGGATAGAATGAGGGCAAAAATAGCAGAAAAAGAAAAGGCTGCTAAGATGGTTGCTACTGGAGAAAATATTGATGGAAAAGAGAATATAGTGTTTACAACTGGAGAGAAAGTAGAAAAATCTGTTAAACCAGTAAATAGTGAAAATAAAAAGAAAAAAAAGAAAAATAAGAATAAGAAAAAATAATTAATAATAGTAATTATTATAAATAAAATAACTAATTTTATATATAATAATGAATACACCTTTTTGGTTAAATGATCCAAAAATTTTGTTAAATAAACAACAACTATATGAAATATGGCCTATTCAAGAAATGTCAACAGAGGAAAAATTAAATGCTATAACAAGGTTAATTATAATCTTAACAATTTTAGGATATTTCATAAGTAAAACTTTGAAAATAGTTGTTACTGGTTTAATAACAATCGGTATTTTGATATTTTTATTTAAAATACAAGACAAACGTAGAATGAAAAAAAATTTAGATAAAAAAGAAGGTTTTACAAATCCCGAAGTATATAAAGCATTAAAGAAAAATTTTACTGAACCTAAGCCTAACAATCCAACAATGAATGTATTATTACCAGAAATTCAATATGATCCAGATAGAAAACCCGCTGCTCCGGCATATAATAAGGCAGTTGAAAAAGAAATTAATGATTCTACAAAAAAACTAGTTGAAGAAAAGTTTTGTGATCCAAATATTGATGAAAGATTATTTAAGGATTTAGGAGATAATTTTACTTTTGATCAATCTATGAGAAATTGGTATTCAACACCAAATACACAAATTCCTAATGATCAACAATCGTTTGCTGAATTCTGTTATGGTGATATGATTTCATGTAAAGAAGGTAATGAATTAGCTTGTACTAGAAATAATCCAAGATGGACTAATTACTAATTAATATTAAAGATAAATATTATTTAGTAAAAAAAATATATTACACCATTATATAGATGACTACAATGAGAAATTTTACTTTTGATAACATGTCAAGAATTGGTAATGACAATTGTGATATGAGTCAAAGAAATATTCAAAATGGTAATTATTCCAATTATATGTTAGAAAATTATTA
>Ga0115572_10002728_pt1 | contig 14014 bp, 26 predicted proteins | sample COGITO_mtgs_1206_FD_88681 | JGI IMG/M metagenome (GOLD analysis project Ga0115572, IMG submission 88681) | Pelagic marine microbial communities from North Sea - COGITO_mtgs_120607 | ecosystem: Environmental > Aquatic > Marine > Epipelagic | place: Germany:Helgoland, sampling site Kabeltonne... | reverse complement strand
TTAATGTCCATTTTAATCCTCGATCTATGAAATTACGCTGGTACGCGAGTAATTTTGATTTGTGATGCATCGCTAGAGTTATAGAGAGCAACAAAATCTAAAGTTACTGTAATTGCTCCAGGGCCGCTAACTTCAGGGTTGCCAGAGTTATACTTTACTTTAGGTAACAGCACGATGTAGTCATTGCCAGCCGCATCAGTCAACGTAAACTGTATTGCAGATGTAGTTTCAGCAACAAACTTGTCTAACAAGGTTGTATTTTCAAAATAAGCAGTAACAGAACCTGTAACGCTTGATTTACCAATAGACGGTAAAAGCGTGTCAGCAGAGCCAACAACATAAAGTGCTTCCATACCGTTATCAATGTTTAACTCAAGTGCAGTAATAATTGCGATTGCTGAACCACCTTCAGTAATTGAACCTGAAAAAGAGTCAAAAGGTGCGGTTGTAGATTCAGCACTGTAAGTAGCACTACCTAATGCAGAGCCTGATGTTGTAAAACCAGAGCCAATAATGCCAAATGAGCCAGTTACCATTGAATTTGGCGCAACAGATAGCGACATTGTGTTAAATTGACACCCTGTAGAACGCAAATACTTACCAATATCTTGATGGTGACGCTCAACAGTGTAGCTTCTACGTGTTGTGCCAGCTTTTAGGACGTTTGTAGCCCAAGTACCGCACAAAGTAGCTTCTAAAAGTGCATCTAAACCGCCATAAGACAGTTCAAAGTTAATATCACCCGTTACAGACTTGTTTCCATGTCTAAAATGGGCAACCTGTCGATCTTCACGCAATTCTTCTGACTCAACTGCATCTTTTGACAGACCTAAAGTTGTTCCAGTGTGACGAATTGGCGTAAATGAAGGATTAGTTGGAGTTGTTCCAAATGTTGCTTCAACAACATAGGATAGATTGTGGCGTGAGCCAGTAGCGATAGTCATATTTTACCTCGGAGTTACATGAGCCATATAGTTAATAGAGAGTGAAATAATGAAACGATCTTCGTCCCGTATTCCTGTGTTTCTTGATACATTGCCAAGCCGTATGGTTTTTCCATTGCTAGACAAATCTGTACCACGTTTAAAATGGTCGGCTATTGCATCGGCTTTTGTTTCTGCTTCGCCACGCCCTTTACCACTAGGCGCAAATATATCTATTTGGTAAATTCCTATATATTCGTCGATTCCGCTTGTTCCTAGTGCCGCTTGAGTCGTCAAAGCTGGCAAAATAGTAGGACGCAAATAAAGCGTATCTTTTACAGGAGTAAATACTGTGTTTTCCCATGCAATAGGCGATGACCCTGCAAGGGTGTTTAATCTTGAATCTAGCGCGGAACTTATGTCTGCAAATATTGTACTCATGCCGCAACCTTCGCTAATGCTTTAGCTAATTTATTCTGAAATTTACTGACGCTTACCCGAACCATTCCTTCAGGCTTTTGAGCGTGTGACCACCCTAAATATTCAATTCTTTCGCCATAAGGCAGATTGTTAGTAAGAAATATTGGCTGATCTGCTTGTGCAGTTTGGACAACTGATTCCATTGCTGAAATAGTCGCTGTATCTGCGGTAATTGTCGTTAATTTGCCTGACGCTGGTGTATCTAATGTACATTGCCAGTTACTTTGTAAACTACCAGCAACATAATCTGCTGGGGGTGGGTTTTTCCACAAAGACGGATTACCAACAGGAGTTTCTCTTATAATTTCTGAAAACAAGTCAATTGCTGACTCTTTTACAACGGTAGACACTTTTTTGTTTGTTTTTTGAGCAAACTCTTTAAGATCGACACTGAATGTCATAAAAAACGTCCGTACCCGATGGGGATTCTGTTGCAACGTTCATAATTCGATAGGCAACCGAGTCGAACGTTAACGTGTCATTAATAACTGGGACTGTGACCCCTGATTGCGCTAATAAACGCACATCATTGTCTTGAATGTTGTCTCCAGCCTTTTCAAAGGCGTTAAATTGCGCTCTTACAGCCTTTAACGTGTAATTGGTACTTGAACCTGTCGAATATGCACCAGTTGCAGGGTTAAATGTACGTCCAGACAGTCGAGTAATGACTGCATCCGCACCAAAGTTAGTAATTAACTGGGTGGCCGTTTTTTTTAACGAGTTGTAATCAAACACGCTTCACCATCTTCGATCTATGGGTTAATTTAGCTAACTTGGTATCGACAGCCTTTAAAAAAGTCACGGCTCTAGCTTGTTGGGCATATTCAACCTCTAAGCTGCCAACTTTCTCTTTTACTGTCTCTCTTGCTTGATTATCAAGTGGATCAACGCCAGCACCTACGGCAATAGCGGTTTCCATTTGAGCATCTTTTAATAATTGGGGGATTTCGTTATTTTCAATGTAATAGTTGTTGACCATTACGCCATAACGGGGCCACATAAGGGCTTGCGCTTCTGTACCCTTAGTGCCTAAAAAATCTTTACTTTCTATGTAATCCATCGCACGAATCAGCAATACAGCCGCAGTTCCAGTGACCGTAAGACCTCGATCTGATGCATAGGTAGCTAACTCAGCCTCACTCGCATAAGAATTAGCAGTAGTAGAGCCTGAACCTGTTTCAACGACGATTGTTGCCATAATAACCTCAATAAAAAGCCCCACCCCCGAAAGGATGAGGCTAGTCTTATTTAACCAAGTAACAATGCAGTATGCTCTGGCTTGATGTTTTTAACACCCCAAGCTAGACCAACTTCATAACGTACTTTTCTGTAGCCTTTGTACATGGAGAATTCCATGCTAAGACCTGATCGTGGATCAGTAATCACGATTACATCTGATGCCATGTCACCCTCTTGAGGACGGGCTGGCGCACGCGCAGCAAGAACAATCGCAGAGCGATTAAATGCCATGTTACGTGCAGATGCAGCAACAATAGTAATTGCTTTGTCACCAACAGGAAGTGCTTGTTGCAATCCTGGGGCAGCAAGAACAATAGTTGCACCAGATACAGCACCAGCACCAGTAACTACAACGTACTTGTTAGAATCGCCAGCAAAAGTGATTACATCACCAGCTAGGATAGTTCCAGTACCAGCAGCTTTTAGTACGATGCTAGTAGAACCAACAGCGTGTCCAGCAGTAGTAACAGCATTAGCAGAAGTACCAACAGCAGCAACAGTATTAACCTGTGCAGACTCTCGGATAGGCATTCCGTTAATGTCCAAAAGGACACCTTGACGCAAGATAGAATCACTTCCAGCATCAGCAACGTTTGCTTGCTTGCCTAACAGGTTTACACCAGCAGCAGTGTTAATCACTAACTGGTTGTCCTGTAGAGGCGCACCATTGTCTTTCAGGATTCTAAGTGCATTTGAAGCATCAGTGTAGTCGTTAGCTGTTCCAAATGGAGTAGTACCAGCAGCACCGTGAGCGCGAGAGAAAGTTGACTGCAAACCACACAGATCAGTTTCTACTTCGTTGGTCACAGCACGAATAGCCTGTGCAATTTTGTTAGCACGTACACTTCCGTATCCAGCACCAGTGTTCAGACCTTTTTGATCTTCTCCGTTAAAACCAAACTCAGCCGCACGCGACTTAGTAATAGTAATATCAGTAAAACCAGAAGTCTGCCCAGTAGGATCAGGGACAACCATTGCTGGGGTGATGTTTCCAACGTTTCCAGCAGGTTCAACATCAACACGAATAGCTTGCCCAACTTGAGCAGTATTTGCAGATGCGTTCATAGTAGCGGATGGGATCATTCCAGTTAATTCTCTAGAAACAATGTCCAACGCTTCGTAAATTTCGGGGACTAGACCCGTAATAGTATTCTCAGCCATGTTAAATTACCTTTTTAATAAACAGTGCCGCCAGATTTGATGTATTTCATTCTGTCGGCTGGATTAAACGCCTCAAATTCAGCGCGTGATTTAGTTTTTGCGGCACTGCCACTATTGTTGCCACCAGTAGCACCGCCACCAGAAGATTGATTGCCCTTTAGGAGCGAGGCGAACCGTGAATCATTCTGGAATTCGTTGCGTAAATCGTCCAAAGATGAAATTGTTAGGTTGCCATTACCATCAGTCACCTTTAACTCACCTTCCTGATATTTCAGTCGGGTATTGATAAAAGTGCTTAATAGGTCAACATTTGAACCCTCGGCTAAATCAGCCGCTATCTTCATAGCAGCATTACCTTTTTTCTCGGTTTCGATCGTGCCTTGCAGTTCATTTAACGTTTGTTGCGTTGTTTGAAGTTTCTCGGAAGATGATTTGTACAAAGACTCAAAATCACCGCTTTCTTTTGCTAAACGGTCTTTATCCGCTATCGCATCAGCCTCGGCCTTGCGCTTTGCTTCTTTTGCGCTTTTGGTTTCGGTTAGTAATTCATCGTTTTTGTTTTTGACTGCTTGAAACTGGTTAGATAATTCCTCGTTAGAGGCTTTTAAATTGTTAATTTCTTCTTGCAGTGCATTTACATCTACTTCGTTTTCTTCACTCATGGGTATTACCTTTTTTTGGTCACAAACCAAGCGGCCACAGACCGCCTCATATCAAGGGACTAGCCCTTAAATTCTTAAATATTTGTCTTTGGAGCGACTTAATTAAAAGTCAAGGAAAAAGACCTGCACGAAACAGGTCATTTTTGTGTATTTCTGTGAGGGTTTTTAGTTAATTTAAATAGGGTTATAATGCTAACGGTTTAGTTAGTTATGGCCTTAAATGTAAAAATTCACTCGCGCTTTATGAATAGAAACGCTCATACGATCTTTCTGTCTAGTCTATTATGAGGTCTGATTTTGGCGCGCTATTAATAAGTGGTTGCATTTTCTTGGCTCTACTTACTAAACCCATAGGCAGAAAGGTCACTTAATATTAGTTCGGCACTTTTAGCTCAGTTTTGGGCTATTGATTGCCGATCTCTTGTTCTACGGGTATGACAGGCTCTATTTCGACGACTTCTGCATCGCTATCAATCTCTTGGTCGGTGCGTTCAGCATCTAATATGTTGCCCTTTCTTAATAGGTCACGAATATCAGTTTTACCGATTACACCTCGATCTTGCAGAACCATTGCTTGCGCTAACATTTGAGGGTCAATAGTCGCATCATAGAATTCTTTGTTGATGTCTAGGGTAATGTCACCGTCACCGCCCATAAATTCACCAAGCCATGAAAGAGCCTTTTTAAACCCTTGTTCAACGTTAACAATTAATGAGCCTAGTTTAGAGTTTTGACCAGCAAATCGAATCTTTGCCGCTTCCGCTGTCTCCGATCCTGTAGAGTCCTGAATAATGCGCGTACCAATTTTGACCATCTGATCTTCTTTTAACTCCATACCTCGCTCTGGCATCTGATTTGGTGCAGCTTGGAGTAGTGATGCATTAGCATCAAGGGGCAGTAACAGGCCAGATCGGGAACCAAGTTCTATACCATTGCTAAAATTATCATCAGCCCATGATTGCGTTAAACCAGCAATAACGGGGGTTGGCTGGCCTACAATAAAACTGGATTCCTCATAGTCAGCACTGTTTCTATAGTGAGCAATATTAACCTCTGCTATGTCATATAGAGGGGCTTTATCAGATGTCTCATCGTTATTAACAGAGCCTATGAACTCAAACGGTATTACATCCCATGTCGAGCCGTTAGATTTTCGGGGTACGATGTCATCAGAGACTAGCTGGTTGTTCTCATCGTATAGTCTTTGGGTGTAGACACCCTCAACCAGTAACAAAACGCGGTGGTACATACAATGTTCTACGTCGAACGGATCGCTATCAAGGGGTTCTATCCTTGGCTCTTGCAGCACAACCAATGTTAACTGTTTGACCCCGTTTACAACTTCACAACGCCAATTAATGACAGACTCTGCTGGATAGGCTAATAGCGAGGCTTGGAGGCCAGCGGTAGAGACTTGTGCTTGTGTTAGCCCTTCCTCAGTCTGCGGATAATCTACTAACAGACCATAACGTCCTGTTAAGAGAGTGTCAGACGCTGCATCTTTAATCATTTGATCAAGGTGCAACCCGTTACCGTTTGCGTTTTCTAGTAGGTAATCTATGTTTTGGGGTAGTTCAATTTCGGTAGGCTTGCGGAATACCATGCCCAGCATACCCTCTTTGGTATGGCTGACAAAGTTTACAAAGTTTGCACGGCTTCTGTAGGCATCGTATCTTACTTGGTTATCATCGCTACCATCACGGGCGTTAGGCGCTGGAAGGTATGCCGTGCCAGCAGCAGACCCAATACCGCCAGAATATAACGTTCTAGTGCTTCGACGGGTTTTAATTGCTGTTGCGCCTTCATCGCAATCGCGCACTAGTTGCCATGTCTCTATATTCTTCTCATAGTCTGCGTTTTGCGTATCTACTGGCATAAGTTAACTCACAAATTTTATAGAAAGGCTGGCGGCTGGTTTGACCACTGGCATTTCGTAGGCTATTGGATACGTCCCAGCATCAGGGAGGTGATCCAGATTAGATTTTTTATCGGGCGCTCCGTTAGCGTCATAGGCTAATTGTTCAAGACAACGGGCAAACTCAGGGCAGAGTAATTCATTAACCTTTACTAGCCCTTTATCAAATGCAACGTTTGCAGCTATAACCCTATCTTTTACAAGGGGATTCGCTTTGTGTGCGTACACTGCAAGCCCTGCTGACATTAGTAGGCTTATGTCTGACACTGAGGCATCCACTGTTTTACGGCTTGCGCCACTCGCATCAGGATAGACGCGTATATGATGTTCGGGGTATTTCTGTTTGATTGTTGCTATTAGTTCGGGCGTGTCATATATGCCCGTTAGTTCATCCACTGCGTGCCATACGTTATCCCGTACGACATAGCAAACACCACTCATATTGGTCACGTTGAAATCAACACCGATTGCGATGCGGTCGCGTGGTTGTATCGTTTCACGGCTTGCACACTTCTTGCGCTCGTATGACTTGTATACCGTACCAGAGAATAGGTTAACGAATTGACCGTTAAGGTATGCGGCTCTAAGTTCGGGGTTGTATGTGTCAGCTAGGGACTCAATATAGTCAGGCGGTAGATTAAGTTCATTGTCGTATGTGCTGGCCTGAACCAATCCATAACGATCTGTACCATTTAACACAAAGCGGTTATATATAAACTTATAGCCCTCTGGCGTACTGGTTACGCTTACTCTGTTTGTTGCGTTCTCGTATCGCATACGGCCCAATATCTTATTCCAAGCCCGTTCTGCTTTCATTGCGTCCATTATGTCTATTTCATCGACTAGGGCTGAACCTACCTTAAAACCGACGATTGATTCGGGTATTTGCATTGATCGGCAAATGGTTGTCCCTCGATACTTGCGGCCCTCGTAAAAATGCACTTCCTTATTGCCCTCGCGCACTTCAACGCGCAGCCCCATCAGTTCTGAGACTTGCATAATTGTTGGGTAATAAATGTCTCTGATTTGGGGTATTGTGGGCGCTGCATAAAGTTGGTTAATCCCTGGATAACGCCAATAATCCAAGCATTGTTGAATACAGCCAACAAACGTTTTACCACCACCAAAACCACTAACAAACGCCTTATATTTAATACTTTCAGGCATTGCTAGAAACTTACCTTGTGGAACGTTTACTGATATATCCATTAATCAGCTTTACGCGCATCAACTATTTCTACCTGTACACTTGTTGGCGTGGCTTGTTCATCGTTAACGCTTTGGTCTTGTTCTCGCCAGCCAAACCTATTACCCATATAAAGGCGCACCAGTTGCGGTTGCGACTCTCTGGAATACATCATCTTCTGGAATTCTGTTTCCCAATATGCCTCGCTGTAATCCTTCGCGCGCGTAATAGTGTCTGAAAATTCATCATTATCCTCAGCCCATTTGTAAATCGTAGACCTTGCAACGTTTAAATGCCTAGCAACCTGAACAATGCTTTTTCCCTTATCCATTAAATCAAGCACAAGTTCGTTTACGTCTTTTGTGTATTTGGTGGGTCGTCCTATTGGTTTTGACATAACTAGACCTTAAACGGGCCTCAATTGCCCGAAATAGCTGAAAATAAGTGCATTTTATTGCGTTTTTTCTTGTATCTTTAATGTATTTTTAGTACACTAAACGTATAAACAGAAAAGGATTAAAAGATTATGAAGCAGTTACCAGATCACCCTATTCAATGCCCAGATGATTTGAATTATCTTTCTAGCTTTAACGCTTACTTAATGGATAACAATCCAGCCAATGAGCCTTGCGATGATTGGAGCGTTGATTCTAATAATCTTCCCCCCGTTTCACCTATTGAAGTTGCCGAAATGCAACACGAAGTAGAAACGCGTTTAAACCGTGAAGCTGACATTCAACGCACCTTAGACGGATACGACAAATTATGGGGGTCTAAGTAATGGACGCTTTAGCTATTGCCTTATCTTTCAGTTTTTTAATTATGGCGGCTTTATCGTCGCTTATTCATCTAGTAAACAAATACTTTAAAGGGGTTAACAAATGAGCAAATCAACCGAGTTAGACAAAACGGCAAAACTTTATTTAATAGACGCTATGCGTTGTCATTTAGACGATTGCGACGAATTAAACGCGTACGGCTTACCATCTCAAGAAATCATAGAGATTATTAAAGATAGTTTTTATAGTTCTCACAGCTGGGCCGTTGATCGTTATGGAATGCAACGCGCACTGACTGAATGGCTGCAAGGTTTAGCGTTGCCAATACATTTCTATTACAGCGACATCATTCAACTTGCAAAGGAATGGGGATCAATCCCACAAGATGCAACATCAAAGCAAGAAGATAAAATTTGCGATAATTATTGGTCGTTTATGGCTAATAAGCTGCGCCAATTATTCGAGGGCTACCGTGTACCGAAGGAGGCGGTGTAATGTACGAATTTACAACGCAAAAGCAAATCAGGGCGGCATTTTGGCAGGGCTTTACCCATTTAAACAGCCATTACAAAAGCGGCCTATCTCAAAACCAATATAACGCAACTATTCGCTCTGAGTTTGTTGAATTTATCGACATGCTGCAAAGAGACGCAATTATCAGCGAATCACTAGCCAATAAAACAACACTTTAAGGGGTAACACTATGTCAAATATTACCGAAATATCACCGCTGCCGATTAATATTATTCGAGATATAGAAAACGGCAAAAGCTATAAGGTAAGTTATAGAGACGAATCTGGCGAATACAGGCGAATGCTAATAGGCCAAGTTTATGACCAACATCCTGCGATCAATTACGGGAAAGAGTTTTTAACAGCCTTGGCAATTACGCTTCCTTGTATCGGTTTATTCTTTTATGTTCTTTTTGCTCAATTTGGGGGCGTTTAATAATGATTAAATCTTGGATTAAATCGCTGCACTCTTTTGCTTTAAGTTTAAGCTGGTCTTTTATTTTTTTTTGGATAGCTGCGACAACAGCCTATTTGATTACTGTAAATCTTTTTTAAGGGGTAACTAATGGAAGCACAAATAAAACTAACTCCAACTATGCTGGAGAAAGCAATCATTGACGCAAACACAAGCGTCAGAGAATTTGCTTTATCTCAGGGCATAGACTTTGCCGCTATGGTTAGCGGTGATCGTCACCAATTAGCTGCCTTTTTTGCTGATGGTAGCGAGACAGTGATCAATCTATACCGCACAAACAACGCGCGCGGAGATCGTCGAATTTCAATCAAGGATATTAAAAAACATTTTAACGCTGGCGATATTCTTTCAATTCAACTTATAAACAACCAGATACAAATAAGGAGCTAAACATGAACTATGGTGATTATGATAACGTGACAAAAGACGCACAAATATTAATTGATATTTTAAACAGGCAAGGCAGCCACATTTTTTTAGAGGTTTTAGCTGATCAACTGGCTCAAACGAGCTATGCCTATTCACTAACTCAAGATGAGCGCAACACCTACCATACAAGCATTTGCAATGATCTTAAAAGTTTAATTTTAGAGCGCATATAAAACAACCAAACCATAGCAGCCCCTTAAATGGGGCTTTTTGGGTGCAAACACTTAATTTTTAAAGGGGAATAAAATGCAAATTGAATTAAACCAATATCAGGTTATGGACGCAATCGAAGAATATTTGTCAAAAAAATTTGGCTTCAATGTTGATTTATATAACACCTGCACAGAAACCACGGTTAATTATATAAAAAAAACGCGAGTATACAAAAAACACAAAAACGGTAAGCCCGTTATAAATGCTCATGGCTATCCAGAAATTGACCACGCTAACGAAATCAGAGAAGATGCCCACATTCTTTGGGGTGAATGTGATTCAATTTCGCTATATTTAGAGGGTAATTAAACATGAAACCATCAAACGAGCACGACGCGCTGGTTTTAGCCCTTAAACTGGCAATTACTGCGCCAGATGATGCAAAAGCTACGCAATGCGTCGAAATGGCGGAACAAATAGCCGCGAATATGTCAGAAATAGAGGTTGAACGCGCAAAAAAGCAAGCAAGTAAAGAGGCCAGCAATGATTGAAACCGTAACCCCTAATGCTGAGATCAGGGACGCTGCGCGCGATCTTATAGCCTCTCTAAAGGCTGATGGCTGCACAGATTCACATTTTCTGGCAGAACTTCAAAAACTAGCAGACGGGCAACCCATGCCAAAAAAGGTTAAAAAATGAAACTATCAAACGATGAACTAATTAAAATAATTACCGAAAACGCCCACAGGTTATGTATTTTCTATATAACTGATGAGGGTGGTCATTTAGATTCTTTAGATGTAACCAACCCTGCATCGATTAACGGGAATTCTATACAGTTAAACTGCGACACAACAAAAGGCGATTAAATGGAAAATGAATTTATAAGGCTTGCGCGTTTTAAGTTGCGCCTGACACAAGAAGAACTAGCGAACCAATTAGGCTGCACTAAACAAACGATACATTTTGCAGAATCAGGCAAACGGGACGCAAAAATCACGCTAATACTAGCGATTGAATGTTTATTAAGACGCGCTAACAAATGGCCTATAAATTAGGCTTTTTTGGCCTTTTTTTGTGTCTACCTCGATCTAGTGGCAAATTTTGCCTTTTTTCGTACCCACCTCGATCTAGTGGCAATCTTTCGTGCCTGTAAACTACCTCGATCTATTAAAGCACCTCGATCTAGCGGCAACGTGTACCTCGATCTATGAAATTACTTGCGCTTAATTACATCTTGAACGGTTTTGCTTTCAAATATACGAATGCCTAACCAAATAATTGTAAAAAGACTTGCTGTTGGCGGCAACCAAGCAGCTAACGACATTACACCAGTGCTTGCAGCGGCTATATCAATCAAATCTTTGTCCTGATTATCCAACATAAGGCTCACCGAAATCTAAGGAGTCTGTATCAAACAGAATCGCCTCACACCTCCGTCTACGAGTCAGCCCAGCAAGGACTTTACCGCTTGCCTTGTCCCATCTTAAAATTTGCTCAGATACTTTGTCGTACTTACCTTCGTTTAACACTTTAAGTAACGTACTTGATCTTAAATTTCCACACCCTAAATTAAACGTCCATGACAAAATCGCATCCCATTGATGCTGATTTAGTTCGACAGTCACAAGGCTTTCAACCTGAGATTCTATTTCTTCAATATCCTGTACAAGCAATTCATCTGCTTTTTCTTGAGAAATCTCACCGTTTTCGATCACATTTCTTGTGTGACCCCAACCCCAGGTTAAAACACCCCCAGCGCATTCGTAGGCTTTAAGTTTACAGCCCTCAAAATGCTTAATCAGGTCTAAACCTGCTGCGGAAGTTTTCATTACCTTATGCCTGTGTTGTAGTTTGGCAGACCCACGACATATAAGGGGATTTTGTCGCTTCAATCGGTCTGCACAGGTCACTCTTGTAAAAAGAGCCGCCTAAAAACAAAAAAACCGCCAATGAAGGCGGTCTTAAAGAGGAGGTCAGCCGAAAAATTGAGAAAACGGCTATGCTAGAAATTAAATCATATTTTTGATTGACTGTCAATACATACAGTGGTTATTTATACAGCTATTACCTCAATCTATTAAATATTATGTGGTTAATTGTTTCATCTCTTTCAGAATGTTTACTTTGCAGCAAAGCAAATCGTTTTTTCCATACTTTTCTTGATTGAAATAACGTTACACCTAATATTTTAGCCAAATTTCTTTCGCTTACTGTTCGATTGCCAAGTCCATTACAAGCGCCACATATTTCAACTTTTGACATTAGTTTTATCTCACCAACCCCTTTACATCGTTTGCACTTATAGGGGTTTATAGCCACTTCTAAGGCCGCAAGCGCAAGAACCGCAACCGTTCTATTAGTTTCCTCTTTATTCAGCTTAAAACCGCACTGAATGGCCTCTTTTACGGCAAGTGCGTTCAACTCTGCCCTACTGTTGTTGTCTAAGGCAAACTTGCTCAAACTATACAGATACGTCAACCTATCAAGACCTGTTAAGCAAGCCGCTATATCTTGCGATGTCAGCCTACCTAGTCCCGTCGATCTAACTGAATCCATTGGTGGAGCGCCTGGAGCAAGCATTGCCATCAACTCACTCATCAACAACAGCCATTGTGGGGTTATGGGCTGCAACATCATCTTCAGACGGAGGTAAATGTTTAATTCTTACCATAATTTCATCAGAAAGCCCTCGCAATGCGTTTGATCGCACATCACCTTTAGCGGTTTTCATAATATTCCAGTATTTAGAAATTAAGTCATACCAATCATTGTCTAAACAGGCGTTAAAATCAGCTTCAAAATCAACCATGATCAATCCTCGCTTTTCTATCTAACATTGCCCCTATAAACTTTTGTATTGCCCTTATATCTTTAACCGTAAAATCTTTTTTAAGTTGGACGGAGGCTGTTGCTGTGTTCAGCCCTATTTCAAATAATTCTTTGGGTTTTTTTTCTGTTTGCTTAGTCATTTTTTTCTCCATCAATGCGATCAGGGTTGACGGTCACTCTGCTGTCCTCTCCATATTGCTCACTTAACACAATGCAAGTCATCGAGCGTGATGAACCGTATCCGGCTGAAGCATGGTAGCTATCGCCACTGGCGAGGATGTTAAATTGCTCAAAAAGCATTCCTCCGATCTCCTTGCTTTCTTTGTGGTGAAGATGACCTAGCCACCCAAATCTATATTTTGCTTGACCCCATTCAACAGATAATCTTCTAGTCACTGACTCATAAATTCTTTGTGGCGTTATCTTGTCACCGTGATGGGTGACAATTAAGCTGTTGCCATAAACTAAATGCGTAAATTTACTGTAATTATCAGGAATAATGACTCGTGGCTCATTTTCAAAGTACATCTTCATTGCTTCGTTTAACCAAAGGGCTGGATCGCTATCATGGTTGCCCCGAACATTAAGTACCGTCACAATTTCATGCTTTTCCAAAAGCCGAATGACAATGCGTTTTAAAAGATTTACACCCATTCTTACGGTTCGACCATACCGCCCGTCCGTATCAAGTTGAGTTCCCCCAGCGGTTTCACCTTTTATGTTGTTTGAATGAAAAAAATCACCTAAATTTACTAATAAACCGTGTTTAGAATTAGGGCTGCGCGCCACAAGAGAATCCACAGCATCTTCAAGCAATTTAACGCTTATATCGGTGTCGTAATTATCATCGTTAGTTTCTTTACTCCATGCGTACATCCCCAAGTGGTGATCGCCAATCATGTAACAATTCATTAATTTATCTACGGTATTTACGGGCGCTGTAACAGGCTTGTGTAATCCTTTTAATTCGTCTTTAAAGCCATCACGAAAATCCTCTAGCATTGCCTCAAGATCAAACTTTTCTCGCTCTTGCCGTACATACTGGCCTTGTAAGTTGCCATCACCGTCATAACGGCTGGTTACAAATTTGGCGTTGAAACCCTCCATTGTGCGATGGTTAACATCTCTGTTAGGGGCAACTCCGTTAGCCGCTGCCTTTTTTTCTGCGCCCCTAATTGCGTTTCGCACCGTACTTCTTGATACGCCTAGCGCGTTTGCCGCTAATTGTTTATTCGGATATTTAATTACTGCTTCAACAATTTCTAAC
>Ga0115572_10002727_pt1 | contig 14014 bp, 10 predicted proteins | sample COGITO_mtgs_1206_FD_88681 | JGI IMG/M metagenome (GOLD analysis project Ga0115572, IMG submission 88681) | Pelagic marine microbial communities from North Sea - COGITO_mtgs_120607 | ecosystem: Environmental > Aquatic > Marine > Epipelagic | place: Germany:Helgoland, sampling site Kabeltonne... | reverse complement strand
GTGGGCGCTGAGGGATTCGAACCCCCGACCCCCTCGGTGTAAACGAGGTGCTCTGAACCAACTGAGCTAAGCGCCCTTAGAAAACATTCGTTTCATAAGGTTCGCTAAGATAAAATTTATACAGGAATTCCAAACTATTCCTCTAGCTATTTTATTTTAAAGAGTTGTTTTTTTCATACTCCAAAACCTCAGCGACAACAAATGTACTTCCTCCAACAAAAATCAGATCCTCAGGAGCAGCTTCCTCTAAAGCCGCCTGGTAGGCTAAAAGCACTTGCTGAAAGTACTGAATGTACAAAGGAGAATTGACCAATTCTTCCTTCAATTGCGTCAAAGGCAAGGCACGCTCCAGATTGGGACTACTCAAATAAAAAGTTGCTGAAGAAGGAAAAAGAGACAGTAAATCTTGAACCTCCCGACCCTGAACAAAACCCATCACCAAATGCAATTTCCCATAAGAAAGTGTTTTGATTTGTTTTGCCACAAGAGTTAAGCCTTCTTTGTTATGTGCCACATCTAAAATGACTTCGGGTGTTGTTCTTATTTTTTGCCAACGCCCCATCAGTTGTGTCGCTTCTTTGACATTCAAAAGCCCTTTCTGTACAATTTCGTCCTCTAGTCCCAGATGGAGTTGCTCCAAAGCAGCTACCACCGTTCGGATATTTTTTTTCTGATAACTTCCCGTTAAATCAGAAAAGAATGGGCTATTTTGCTGTTCAGCAAAAGACAAAGGAGCTCCTTGGTGTTGCGCCACTTCTTCAAAGACCGCTTGTGTTCTGGGGTCTTTTTCTCCAATTACTACAGGAATCTTAGGCTTTATGATTCCTGCTTTTTCTCGGGCTATTGTGGCATGAATAGTGCCTAAAAATTGAGTGTGATCCAATCCAATATTGGTGATTACAGAGAGCACAGGTGTAATAATATTGGTCGCATCCAAACGGCCGCCCAAACCAACCTCTATGATTGCATAGTCCACCTTTTCTTTCTTAAAATACCAAAGGGCGAGGCCCACAGTCATTTCAAAAAAAGAAAGTTGAGCCTTTTCAAAATACGGCTTGTGAGAAGTAACAAACTCGACTACCTCCTGTTTTGAAATCAGTTGACCACCTACCTTAATCCGTTCCCTAAAATCCAGCAGATGTGGCGAGGTGTACAGGCCAGTTTTAAACCCTGCCGTTTGCAGGACAGAGACCATCATGTGTGCGGTAGATCCTTTGCCATTTGTACCCCCAATATGGATGCAGGGATAAGCTTGATGCGGATTCCCCAAATACTGGTCAAGCTGTTGCATCGCTTCTAAACCTGGGCGATATGCCGCCGCTCCTTTTCGTTGAAACATGGGAAGTTTTGAAAACATCCATGCAATCGTTTCTTGATAGGTCTCCACTGTTTATTCTCCTAATTTAAATTGAATTACAACAAATCCGACTTGTTGCTGTGGCGCTTGAGAATCGGGATACCATTTATGTAATAAAGCTGTTTTTTTTGCAGGCTCCATCAAACAAGGATGGGTATTGGTACTTCCTTTTACGCCAGGCTCTGCAAGGACAACTTCCCCTTCGGGATTAACTGTAATTCGAACCACGACTGTTCCTTCTTGGTTGCAGTCCTGAATTACTTTGCCATTGGATTGAAGATTTCTTCCATTCAATCCATATCCCTTACCGATTCCTCCCAAACCTGCATTGTTGTAATAACTACTTGCATAGGGGTTTCCCTCTACCTTTCCTTTATCTCCAACCTCCTGGTCATCTCCTTCTCCTTGAGTTTCTTCCCCTTTTGGAGCGTTTTTTTTCAACAAATTAGAGACCACACTCTTGGTTGCCTCAGAAACTTTTGGTGCTTCTTTCTCAGGGGGCGTTTCTTCTGCTTTTTCTTCTTCCACAGGCGATTGAATTTCCTTTTGAGGAGCTTCCTTTTCTGGGATACTCACCGTAGATTCTTTTTCTGTGAGCACCGGTGGGGTTTCTTCTGGGGTCACCTTCTTGGGAGTAGGCTGTGGCGTGTTTTGTTCTACTTTAGGCTCGTTTTGGATCGGTGTGGGTTTTGCGCTTACAGGTTTTTGTGGCTGGATATTCCCACTTCCCTGAGCTAAGGTCCCAAAGTTGACCTCCATACCGTAACTTACGGGTGGATCGTAATACGTCAGACCCAAAACAAAAAAAAGCAACAACAAGAGTAATCCCACTAACGCCGTGAGACCTGCTGCCTTTTTTTTATGAGGTGTGTCTAAGATTTTCATTTTAATATATCAAGGTGTATCTACAGCCAATACAACCTTTATCCCGTTTTTATTGGCAATATTCATCACATAAACTACCTGATCTATAGCCACTTTTTTTTCAGTTCTCAGGACGATAGAAGGGGTTTGCATTGAAGTGAGATTTTGGATGAGCTGACGCTCTAAATTTCTTTTCGCAACTCGGTCTGCATTGAGGTAAAATTGATTCGCATTGGTAATGGTTACCGCTACTGTGTTTCGGTTTTCAGTTTTGCCCTCTGCTTGAGGTAGCTTTACTTCTATGGTATTGAGTTGTTTTGCTAAAGTAGAGGCAATCATAAAAAAAATCAACAACAAAAAGACCACATCCGTCATGGAGGACATGTTAAACTCGGGACGAATTTGGTTCCTTCCGCGAAGCTTCATCTTAAGCCGGTTCGTTTAACAGATCCAGAAATTCCAAGCTTGTCGCTTCCATCTGATACACCGCTTTATTTGTTTTTACCACCAAATGGTTGTAACTGATGTATCCGAGAATCCCTACGATAAGTCCTGCTACTGTTGTCGTCATGGCGGTATACAAACCATCCGCAAGTAATTGCATATCAATATTCCCCCCAGCATTTGAAATTTCAAAAATGGACAATATCATTCCAATTACGGTTCCTAAAAAGCCCAACATTGGGGCTGCGCCGGCAATCGTAGCAAGAATACTAATGTTTTTTTCCAGTTGATAGACTTCCAAACGACCTGCGTTTTCTATCGCCGTATTGATGTCTTCCAACGGCCTGCCTATCCGAGATAATCCTTTGGAAACCAAACGGGATACAGGAACGTTTTCTTGCACGCACAATTGTTGTGCACTATCCACTTTGCCTTGCATTACAAAGGATCTAATTTGAGACATAAAAGTAGGGCCCACACGCACCGCTGCACGAATGGCAAAAAGTCGTTCAAAATAAATATAAACGACCATCAACAAAAGTACAGTCAAGACGCCAATAATTATCTGGCCTCCAAGTCCTCCGTTTTGAATCAGTTCAATCAAAGAAAGGGTTTTCTCTGTCTGTAGCGGGGAGGGATCTTGTTGGAGAAATAGCGTCATATGAAAAGAGAATTTACTTTAAAACGTAAGCGCAATCAAAAAATTCTATTTGGTTTCTGTTAAAGTACGAAATTCCGCATTAGCACAAAGACTACAAAACCTCCAATAAATCCTAAAAAGGCCAACCATGCAATCTTTTTAAGATACCAGAAAAAATCTATTTTTTCCATACCCATTGCCACAACACCCGCTGCAGAACCGATAATGAGCATACTTCCTCCTGTCCCTGCAGAATAAGCAATCAAATGCCAAACAGGGTCGTCTGTTGGCATAGAAAACATACCCATACTAGCCGCTACCAAGGGTACATTGTCAATTACTGCAGAACCAATCCCTAGTAACGCAATAACAATATCCGTATTGGGAATAGCCGTGTTGAGTCCTTCTGCAAAATTGAACAACAATCCTAAAGACTCCAATGCAGCCACAGCCAATAAAATTCCTAAAAAGAATAAAATACTGGGCAGTTCAATTTTGGATAAAGAACGGTGTACAGGACTGCTGGTTTGGTGGGCGTCACTTTCCTCATCTATGGAGGTGATGTTTATTTTCGCTTTACTAAAAATTTCAGCAAAAGTAGCCACAACAGCCAAGGAAAGCATCATCCCTACATAAGGAGGGAGGTGCGTTATCGTTTTAAAAACAGGAACAAATACTATCGCTGACAAGCCTAAATACAACATGCGTGCCCCGTGCTTGTGAAAGCCTACATCTCCTTCATCGGGTTTAGCTTCCTCAATCTCTCCTTGAAATGCCGGCAAAAAAGAGGCAATTCCTACAGGAATGATCAAACAAATTATTGAGGGTACTAAAACATAACTGATTAAGCTCAAGGTGGTTACTTTATCGCCAATCCACAACATGGTAGTAGTTACATCCCCAATGGGAGACCAGGCTCCTCCAGCGTTTGCAGCCACAATGATCAATCCTGCAAACCACAATCGGGTGTCTCGATCGGAAATTACTTTTTGTAATATAGTAATGAGAACAATAGTCGCGGTCAAATTGTCTATGATAGCAGAAAGTATAAAGGCTAAAATGGCAAAAATCCATAACAATCCCTTTTTACTTCGGGTCTTAATAAAGTTTTTTATTGTAAAAAAACCATTGAAATAATCAATGATTTCCACGATGGTCATCGCACCCAATAAAAAGATGATAATCTCCGCTGTTTTACCCAAATGGTGTAACAGTATTTCATCAATATGGGTGGGCTCCAATTGCTTTAGTTCTGTATTTACGTCAAAAACAGGTAAATGGGCTAGGGATATAATCGCCCACATCAAAGCCATCATCGCAAGAGCCGGAATAAGTTTATCTACTTTGAGATTGTGTTCCAAAGTAATTGCCAAATAACCTAAGACAAAAAGAGTTATTATGATGGTTTCCATAAATCAATTTTAGTTTGTGACTCTAAAAATATAAAAATCTATACCCGAACAGCTATGGAATCCAAGAAAAATTTAAGGCTGAAAAATCATCCCCGAACTGTGGTCTCGAGCGGCTCCCGTGACAGAGGCCAAACAATTGTTTTCTTCGCGTAAGCGCAACACACCCAATAAACCAAAAATCAACGCTTCCTTAAAGTCGATAATTTCTAAATCAGGAATACAAATTTTTGCTGGGGTGTGCTTTTGAATTTGGTGCATTAAAAAATCATTCTTCACCCCACCTCCACTTGCTAAAACCTGCTGACCTGAACCAAAACACAAACCAATCTGCTTCCCAATATGGAGGGAATACGTATAAAGTAAATCTTCTACTGGATGGGAATCATATTTATTTAGAATCGGAAAAAGAACGGCGTGAACCCACTCTATCCCCAGCGACTTTGGAGGAGTTTGGGTATAAAAATCCAACGATTCAAGGGTTTCAAAAAGTAAATCAATTCGCTTGCCTTTTTGAGCTAGTGCACCTCCAAAATCGTATTCCAGTCCTTTTTTTTGAGCTAAAAAATTTAAAACCGTATTTACTGCACAAAGATCATAGGCGACTAGAACCCCTTGGTCTGTTAAAGAAGCATTGGCAAAGCCCCCTAAATTTAAACACGCATCATAGTTTCCAAATAAAAGCTGATCACCGATAGGAACTAAAGGAGCCCCCTGACCTCCATGAGCCACATCTTGAGTTCTAAAGTCACAAACTACAGTAAGCTGAACCCGTTCAGCTAACTTTTTCAGATTTCCTAACTGAAAGGTGATACCTCTTTCAGGCTGATGAAACACTGTATGACCGTGCGAACACACTGCATCAATCCCTTCCAACTGGTGTTTCGCAATAAATTCTTTTATGACGTTTCCTAAATGCGCTGTATAGCGATTATTCACGTCTCGGATAACCTCATCACTTTCTGCGTGTAACCCTCCTAACTGGTAACGCCAATCAGTTGCATATGCTATTGTTTCTGAGGCTTCGATAGAAAACTTCCAAGGGACACCTAGGGTAAAACGCACACACACTAAATCGATCCCATCCAATGAGGTCCCGGACATGACTCCGACAACTTTATAAACCTGTTTTTTCAAAAGAATCTACTTAGACATTCAAACAAAGGAAACAAAAATTAACATTTTTACAATTTTTTGATTTATAAATAACGATTTTCCTGTTGAATGATTAAAATTTTAAGATTTCGCAAAACAATAAGATTTACATGTCCATTCCTACATGGTTTAGCTGCAGTCTTCTTACATTAGCTATCCTTTAAATTTATTATATGCTGCCAGCCAAACAAGGACTTTACGATCCTCAGTACGAACACGACAATTGTGGTGCAGGTTTCATTTGTAGCCTTCAAGGGAAGAAAACAAATGACATCATTCACAAAGCGTTAGATATTTTAGACAAACTCGAACACCGTGGGGCCGTTAGTGCCGACGGTAAAACAGGTGACGGTGCTGGAATATTGATTGAAATTCCACACGATTTTTTAGTTACTCAGTGTAATTTTAAACTCCCCGAGTTGCATCAATACGCTGTAGGAATGGTTTTTTTACCCAAAAAAGAAAATCAACGTTCTTATTGTATTGGAGTACTGGAAAACGAAATTCAAAAACAAGGGCTTGAAGTATTAGGCTGGCGTAAAATCCCTGTAAATCCAGATGTTGTAGGTGCTATTGCGGCTCAAACGGAACCTCATATCATGCAAGTTTTTGTAGGTAGGGGATCGGACACACTTTCCGATCATCAGTTCAATATCAAGCTATTTATTGCTCGCAAAATTGCTGAGCACACCATCTTCTCTTCAAAACTTTCAGAAGCAAGCTATTTCTATCTTCCAAGTCTTTCCACCCATACCCTGATCTACAAAGGACTCTTGATTCCTGAGGACATCAAAGGGTATTATCAAGATTTAAAAGACCCTGCTGTAGTCACTCGTTTGGCTTTGGTACACCAGCGCTTTTCTACCAATACCTTCCCCACTTGGGATTTGGCACAACCCTTTCGATATATGTGTCACAATGGGGAGATCAATACCTTCCGAGGAAACCTCAGTAGAATGGAAGCACGTGAAGAGCTTCTTGAAAATGACTTATTTGGCCCTGAAATAAAAAAGATTTTACCCGTTATCCTCTCTGGCAAATCCGACTCCGCATCGATGGATATGGTTGTTGAAATCCTTTTAGCCACGGGAAGATCACTTCCTGAAGTTATGATGATGCTCGTCCCAGAAGCTTGGGAAAAACACGCTTCTATGGACGAAGACAAAAAAGCATTTTACCAATACAATGCCTGTATCATGGAGCCTTGGGATGGACCCGCTTCCATACCCTTTACGGATGGAAAATACATCGGAGCGCTCTTAGACCGAAACGGTTTGCGACCCTCAAGGTATTCCGTCACCAAAGATGGCTATGTCGTCATGTCCTCTGAAACAGGAGTATTGGATATATTACCTGAAAATATCGAAAAACACGGACGTCTGGAACCCGGAAAAATGTTTTTAGTCGATATGGATGAAGGACGCATTATAGAAGACGAGGAAATTAAGAAAGAAATCACAACCAAACGACCCTATAAAAAGTGGCTTGACAAAAACCTCCTCCCTCTTAAAAACATTCCTTACACAGGAAATAAAACCCCAGTGGAGGAGGAAGATTTTGAAACGCGGATGCGTATTTTTGGATATACTCAGGAAGACCTAAAAACCATTATCACTCCGATGAGTGTAGAGGGCAAAGAAGCCATCGGCTCTATGGGTACAGATACCCCTCTGGCCGTTTTGTCCGACCGCCCCCAACTGCTATACAACTATTTCAAACAACTTTTTGCACAAGTTACCAACCCCCCTCTTGACGGAATTCGCGAAGAAATTGTAACCGATACTAGTTTGAGTATCGGAAGTGATTACAACCTATTCGACATCACCGCAGACCATGCCAAAAAATTAAGCATACAAAATCCCGTTATCTCAAACGAAGATTTAGATAAAATTAAGTTTATTGAAAATGACGATTTTAAATCTACTACGGTTTCGACATTGTACGAAACACAAAGTGGTTTAAACGGTTTGGAGCAGGCGCTGGAGGAAATGATCCAAGAAGTTGAAAAAGCCATCGAACAAGGAGCAAACATCATCATCCTTTCTGACCGAGGTGTATCACCTTCTATGGCACCCATCCCTATGTTGTTGGCCACTTCGCATACCCACCACGCATTTAAACGATCCAAACAACGTTCAAAATTTGGAATTCTAATTGAATCTGCAGAACCTCGCGAACCACACCATTTCTCTCTACTTTTTGGATATGGAGCAAGTGCTATCAACCCCTACATGGTCAATGAAATTATCGTTCATCAGACAGAACAAGGAACCATTTCACTAGATGCGGATAAGGCAATCGAAAACTTTAACAAAGCCATTGCAAAAGGAATTGTCAAAGTGATGAATAAAATTGGGATTTCTACCTTGCATTCCTATCGCGGGGCTCAGATTTATGAAGCTTTGGGTTTATCCAAAAATTTGATTGATCGTTTTTTCTCCAATACGGCTACCCGAATTGAAGGAATTGGACTCTATGAGATCGAAAAAGAAATCAGCAAACGCCATACAAAGGCATACATTCACGAATCCAAGTTAGGACTTCCCCTAGAAATTGGTGGTGATTACCGGTGGAGAAGAGATGGAGAAGCCCATGTAGTCAATCCGTCAACCATAACCACCCTGCAACAGGCTGTTCGTCAGAACAAGCCCGAAAGCTACGAGACGTTTTCCAAACTAATTAACGATCAAAACGAAAAGTTGATGACCCTTAGGGGGCTCTTTGAATTTTCCAGCTTTGACCCCATCCCAATAGATCAGGTGGAACCCTGGACTGAAATCGTAAAACGTTTTAAAACCGGTGCCATGTCTTTAGGTTCAATCAGCCAAGAAGCACATGAAAATTTAGCCATTGCGATGAACCGAATTGGCGGAAAAAGTAATTCTGGAGAAGGGGGTGAAGATCCAAAACGCTTCCAACCAGATCAAGACGGAAACTTGAGAAACTCTGCCATCAAACAAGTTGCCTCTGGACGTTTTGGCGTTTCGAGTCATTACTTGAGTTCTGCCAAAGAGATTCAAATTAAAATGGCGCAAGGTGCCAAGCCAGGAGAAGGAGGACAACTTCCCGGTCCAAAGGTTAATCCCTACATCGCCTCGGTAAGAAATTCGACTCCTTATGTAGGATTAATTTCTCCACCTCCCCACCACGACATCTACTCCATTGAAGATTTGGCACAATTGATTTACGATCTAAAAAATGCGAATAGAGAAGCGCGAGTAAATGTTAAGCTCGTCTCTGAAGTTGGCGTAGGAACTATTGCAGCAGGAGTAGCCAAAGCCAAAGCAGATGTGATTCTGATCTCAGGTTTTGATGGAGGGACAGGGGCTTCACCCCTAACTTCCTTAAAACACGCGGGACTTCCTTGGGAACTTGGAATTGCTGAAGCACAACAAACCTTAGTCCTAAATGACTTGAGAAGCCGTATCGTTTTAGAGTGTGACGGTCAAATGAAAACTGGAAGAGACGTTGCAATCGCCTGTTTGTTGGGAGCGGAAGAATTTGGGTTTTCTACAGCCCCTCTCATCGCTTCGGGCTGTATCATGATGCGCGCTTGTCATCTGAACACCTGTCCTGTAGGAATTGCCACCCAAGATCCCGAATCGCGTAAAAACTTTAAAGGTAAACCCGAACATGTAATCAACTACATGTATTTTGTTGCGGAAGAATTACGTCAAATCATGGCTGAACTTGGCTTTAGAACAATGAATGAAATGGTAGGTCAATCCCAAAAGCTCAATATGAAAAAAGCCTTGGATCATTACAAAGCGCAGGGTATTAATTTATCTAAAATACTTTACAAACCTGAGGTGCCCCCACAAGTTAAAGAATACAATACCCAAACACAAGATCACCAGTTGGAAAACGTACTAGATTTTGATATTTTGAGTCAGGCGCATCCCGCGTTGTATCGAAAAGAAAAACAACATTTGGAGTATCGAATCAAAAATACCAACCGTACAGTAGGTGCTATTTTGAGTAATGAAATTTCAAAAATTCACGGAGCTGGGGGTCTGCCAGAGCATACCTTGAGTTTAAAGTTTACAGGGACAGCAGGACAAAGCTTTGGAGGCTTTGCTACCCACGGCCTTTTCATGAAAGTAGAAGGGACCGTTAATGATTATTTCGGTAAGGGACTCTCCGGGGCAACACTAGTAGCCCAGGTTCCTGAAAAATCTACGTTTATTCCTCATGAAAATATCATTGTTGGAAATGTAGCACTCTATGGTGCCACCCAAGGAGAAGCGTACATCAATGGAATCGCAGGAGAACGTTTTTGTGTCCGTAATTCTGGAGCAAAAGCTGTGGTCGAAGGAATTGGCGATCACGGATGTGAATACATGACCGGCGGAATTGCAGTCATCCTTGGTGACTTCGGAAGAAATTTTGCTGCTGGAATGAGTGGTGGAATTGCCTATTTACACAGCGAGGATGGAACTTTTGACGAGAAGAAATTCAACCTCGAAATGGTAGAATTGGAAGATCTTCAAGACAGCGATCGAACTACCATTCAAGGATTGCTTCAAAACCATGTTGACTACACAAAAAGTCCGAAAGCAAGATCAATATTGAAAAATTGGCCAGAGTCGAGTAGAAACTTTATAAAAGTAATGCCAACAGACTACAAACGTGCGCTAGAATTATTGGCCAAACAAGAACTTGAAAAAACAGTTTAAATTATGGGGAAAATTAAAGGTTTTATGGAATATGACCGAATGAAAGAACCGGTCATCGATCCTAAAAAAAGAGTGAAAAATTACAATGAATTTACCCTAGCACCCAAAACTGAGGAGTTGCAAGAACAGGGAGCACGATGTATGGATTGCGGAGTTCCTTTCTGTCACAGCGGCTGTCCTTTGGGTAACCTCATTCCCGACTTTAACGATGAGGTGTATAAAAACGAGTGGGAACGTGCACTGACCATTTTGCACAGCACCAACAACTTCCCTGAATTTACGGGAAGACTGTGCCCTGCTCCTTGTGAAGAAGCTTGTGTATTGGGAATTGTAAACCCTCCTGTATCTATTGAATTGATTGAAAAATACATAGTAGAGCGCGGGTTTAATGAAGGTTGGATTCAACCTGAACCTCCAGAAACAAGAACAGGTAAAACAGTAGCCATCGTTGGGTCAGGCCCTGCAGGTCTTGCCGCAGCACAACAGTTGAACCGGGCTGGACACACCGTTACTGTATTTGAACGTGACAATAAAATCGGAGGACTGTTGCGCTATGGTATTCCTGATTTTAAAATGGAAAAAAAGGTCATCGACCGACGTTTGGAAATATTGGAAGCAGAAGGCATTCAGTTTCAATGCAATGTAGAAATTGGTAAAACCATTACTGCGGAAGCCTTAGAAAATGAATACGATGCCGTTGTCCTCGCAACCGGAGCAACCATCAAGCGTCAGATGCCCATTCCTGGTGCAGACTTGGAAGGCGTTGTGCAAGCGATGGATTTTCTCCCACACAACAACAAGGCAGTGGATGGACAACACGATCGGGATGCAAAATTCCTCGCCAAAGACCGAAATGTGGTGGTCATTGGAGGAGGAGACACTGGATCCGATTGTATTGGAACTTCCAACCGCCACGGGGCAAAAAGTGTTACCAATTTTGAGATACTACCCAAACCTGCAGACAGCAGAACAGAGGAACACCCTTGGCCCTACTGGCCTTTTAAACTGAAAACTTCTTCGTCTCATGAGGAAGGGAGTCACAGAGAGTGGAGTATCTTGACCAAAGAATTTATTGGAGACGAGAAAGGGCACGTTAAAGGACTCAAAACAGTAGAAGTCCAATGGAAGAAAATTCCTGGAGAGCGTCCTCAGCTTATCGAAAAAGAGGATTCTGAAAAAGAATGGCCTTGTGATTTGGCCTTGCTTGCTCTTGGATTTACGGGGCCTGAAAAAAGCTTACCCGAACAGTTTGGACTTACTTTTGACGAACGAGGAAACATCAAAGGAGAAAACGATTACCAAACCAATAAGAAATCAATTTTTACCGCTGGAGACTGCCGTAGAGGACAATCCCTCATCGTGTGGGCGATCTCAGAAGGTCGAGAAGCGGCGCACCAAGTAGACTCCTACCTAATGGGAACTTCTACCCTGCCGCAAAAAAATAAAGCCGGGGATTTGGTAGCTGTATAAAACTTGAATTCGATCGCAATAAGATAACCTCAGATTAGTTGGGCAAGGTTTTTTCTTGCAACCTTTACTCAAATGGAATCCTAATCTGTTTAACATCTCCTATATAGGGGACCAATGGCTATTCTAGAATTGAGGAAGGAAACCGATACGGAATCAAAAACAGTCAACTATATGTGAAATTTCAATATTTATTTGATTGGTAGCGCTCCTATTGCTCGTTTAAAGCTTTGTTAATCAGATTTGCGACATCGATGCGAGCTCCGTGGGGAATGGAATCGGTAACAGTAAAGATCAAGATTCGTTTTCCATTGAGATCAAGAAAGATTTTTTGCCCGTTGGGTAAATCGACCCCACTCCGTGAAAAGGGGCTCAGGTTGGGATTCATCACCCCAGGAATACGCAAAGGAATGCTTTGTGCTGTATTGTTTTCCAAATAAAACGCCCGTTGCTGTGTAAGGGATTTTGTAGATTTCTTTTTCCCTTCCATTCCTTTTTGTAAGGTGTATTCCACTTTTAGTGAGGCTAGATAGCCGTTTTCAAATTGCAGGTACAGACCTTTGTTGACTTCTAAGACTGCTGAACTTCCCGAATCCAAACCAAAGCCTTTGACTAAAGAGTCTGTTTTTTGTTCTCGAGCCGAAACACCTAAATCAAATTTAGACTTGTTCCAAATTTTGACATTAAACCCTTGGTACAAAGGATAATTGATTTGTACAATTTGTTTTGGAGGTAGAACGAGTTGTGAGCGTTCCCCTTTTTGACCAAATGCCAAAGAGACTAGTAAAAAAAAGAACAAACTAATTTTATTCATGAACTAAAAATACAATCTTATATTTAAACCAAAAAAAAAGATAATGTTGAAAAAATTAGCTTCTCTTTCCTTTCTCATTCTCTTTATGGGATGTAAAAATACCCCCACCCACCCGATTGAAACACTCACTTTGGAACAAGTTCAAAATCAAATAAATCCTTCTGAGACTCAAAAAATTCCTTTTACCCTAGCCTCGGACAGTATGATGGGGCGGGATTCCCAAAGTGGGGGCTACTTTAAAGCCGCAGAATTTGTCACCGACTATTTTCAAGCAAACAACATTACTCCCTTTTATCCCGACTATCAAGACACCTTGAGTACCAAAGGCGTAAAAACTTATAACCTGGTTGGTCAAATTGGGACGTATGACCCTCAGAAAAAAACGATATTGATTGGTGCCCATTTGGACCATGTGGGAATTCGAGGTTCCGAAGGAGATACAATTTACAACGGAGCTAACGACAATGCTACCGGATCTACGGCAGTACTACAGGTAGGATCGTTTTTAGCACAATTTGAATGGGATCAAAATATTGTATTGGCTCTATTTGCTGATGAAGAAAAAGGCCTTAGAGGTGCCTATCATTTGGCGCAACGCTTTAAAGATGAAAACATCAAACCGGACTACATGATCAATTTTGAAATGATCGGGAAAACTTTGACCACTGGAGCAAATCAAGTCTATATGACTGGCTACAACTATTCCAATATGCCGGAAGTGATTAATACCATTTCCCCAAATTTTGTACAATTTCTTTCAGAAGCTAAAGAACTCAATCTCTTTAGGCGATCAGATAATTACGCCTTTTTCCAAGAGCTGGAAACCCCTGCTTTTACCTTGTCCTCATTTGACTTTAAAAATTTTGATTTTTACCACAGAGCAGGAGACGAAGCCGAAAAAATGGAAGTAGAAAACATGAATCAAATCATTACTACTGCTGCCCTTACGATTGCTAAAATGATGTATCAGAAGACAGAGATCCAAATGGAACCGGCATCTGTAGAGGAATAGATTCTATTTTAACTCCAAATATTTTTTAAATACTCCCCAAACCTAACTACTCGTAACCTAGACGTTTTCCAAAAAAAAAGACCCTCCAAGTAAAACTTGAAGGGTCTCGAAGAAGGCGGCGACATACTCTCCCACCAGTGGCAGTACCATCTGCGCTAGTAGGCTTAACTTCTCTG
>Ga0115572_10002722_pt1 | contig 14027 bp, 29 predicted proteins | sample COGITO_mtgs_1206_FD_88681 | JGI IMG/M metagenome (GOLD analysis project Ga0115572, IMG submission 88681) | Pelagic marine microbial communities from North Sea - COGITO_mtgs_120607 | ecosystem: Environmental > Aquatic > Marine > Epipelagic | place: Germany:Helgoland, sampling site Kabeltonne... | reverse complement strand
TGCCATGATGCCTTTCTATCTCGTTGTTTTTTATACCAATTAAAAAATTTTTCATCACTAAACCAATATGCTACTTGATCCGGTGGCACTTGGTCCGTTAGAATGCAATCATAAAGATTACTATATTCATCTTTTTTTATGTTTGGTTTTTTTGTCATTTAATATCCTCCCATAGTTTGGCCAACCAAATTTATCAGGGTGCTCGTCTGTGTATCTCCAACGAATAACACCAGTAGATGGATTACGTTCATATATTTTCTCCCTTATATTCTTTCTAGACATATTTTATTTTCACCTTGTTCATATAATTTAAAATCATAATAACCTAAAACATATCTAACTAATGTCATGTCATATTTAGGATAATCATCAAACACAATTCTAGTTCCTTTGACAGATCTATTTGCAAACCATACAGATTCAGTAATTACATCTTGTGTCATGTGAGGTCCATCGATGTGTACAAATGCAAATTTAGAATTCCTATGTTCTGTATCATTCATAAATTTTGTATCGGTCATATTACACAAAGTAAATTTACCTTCATTCCTGTATGAGTAAAAATCATTTAGCATAGTGTCCCGCATATCATCTGTATAATCGCAAGTGTACGCTCCTGTATCATCATAATGTTGGTATTCGAGGTTTCCATAGGGATCAACGCCAACATGAATATAATTGTTGATAACGTTATCCATAATAATCTTTGAACCGAGTCCTTCACGCACTCCAATTTCACACGTCTTATACCCTTGGCAGTCAAATCCTTTTGTCCATTTTTCAAGTAACTCATAATCTTTACTGTCTCCTCTAATCATACTATTCCTTTTATTGTTTTTTGTTTAAATGTTTTTGGATCCCTGAGATAAGTATAAGAATTTTTACCATCATAATAATATCCTTCTACTATCCAGGTTTTATTTTTGGGTTTCTTCGGTTTCTTTTTCACCATTTTTTTCTCTCAGTTTAGATTGAAGATATGTTTTCTGTTTAGACAAGGCATCTACTTCGTCATTTAATTTTTTAATGACTCCATTTAATTCCTTAACTAATTTAGATTCTAACACCAATCGTTCTGTACTCATTGTAGCCTCGCTGATTTAACTGTTTCTAACATTTCATTTACACTCTCATCTGTAATAACAATCTCTCCTTGATTATTACATTTGATACAATCTCTAGTATTATCGGGTTCTTTAGAGGAACCCATATAACCATTCCCGTTGCAATCGGGACATATTGCTTTACCTAATATTGTCATTTTTTGTTCCTTTCATTTGAGTTTTTAATTTAAATAAATAGTTTCTATCCATTTTAACTTTATCTATCGTACTCTCTACTGTCCTAGCAACAAAGTTAGGATTGAAACCTGCGTTTTCACAAACATTAACAAAACTTACATCTTGATAATCTGTTAAAAACACTCGAGCTTCTATTCTTTCTTTAGCAGATGTGTCATATCTTTCAGGTCCAAAAGCATCTTGAAATGCTTGACCTAACACTGCCCTCCATAATTGTTCTGTCGGGTTTTTGTCTACTTCGTTAAACATTTTTATTTCTTTGTTCATCATTTTTACTACTCCTTCTTTCTTTTTTTCTTGGTTGGTTTTAACTTACCATTTAATGATTTTTCTTTTTCATTAACTAGTAGAGTTATAGTCTGAGATCGGCTTACTGTCATCTGTGGTACAATGACGCGCCTAATCGCATCTATTTTATTATAGGTATCTTTAGTTAAAGATACGTTTTTGTATTTACTTATATCTGTCATTAGTATAACCTTTCTTAAATAACATTCATCTGGGATGTTATAGTAATTTATTTAAGGTGTCAATATGAAATTTATTATGGCTTTTTCTATATGTTCAGCGATTACTGGATATTGTAATAACACAGCAACATTACCCACTGAATTTAATTCGTGGTCAGAATGTGTAGGTGCGGGCGGAAAATTAATTCAAGAATTTTCAGTAGATATGAAAGATAGTATTGAAGATAGAAAGTTATATATGAATTACTTTTGTAACGAAGTTAAAAAAACTGAAGATCCAGCTTAAGCTTTTCCTTGGCCCTTATAACGTCTATTTCTTTTTTGTCTTTTTTCTGCCTTATTTAATGATTTCTTATGTTGACGTGATCCACGTTTCTTAGGTTTATCTCTCTCGTGATGATCTTTAAATTTCTTTGCCATTTTCTTTTATATATTTTATATCAGATTCAGATAAGGACATATACCTTATTCTTCCGTTAATATGTTGTTTAGTATCTGCTCCACAGTTAGTACATCTATAAAAATCTGATACAATTGCAACTAAAATAGAGTCTTCCTCACATTCTTCACAATGACCATGTACTGTATCTATTTTTTGAAAGAATTTAGTTAATTTACTCATACCAAATCTACTGCTCGACCGATAATAGGTTTATATTTTACTTTCTTTTCTTCTCTATAGGCATGCATAAATTGTCTTCTTGGCTGATAAGGTACCCAACTTGCATGGATCCATCCGGAGTTAGGTTCTCCAGGTGTATAAAATTCTAAAATTAGCTGATCTGTTTCAAGACTCTTATGTATCCAATCTGCAACTTCTGCGTTGTCCACTCCTAATACTTCGAAGTCGGCAGCACATGCGTCTGCATGTTGTGATTTTGCTGAGCTTCCAATAGCGATACATAATTCCGGAGACCTGAAGCCTGAGGTAATCTTTACTCTACCGAATTGGTCTCGTACCGGTTGCAATACGTTTTCACAAAGTTGTTTTAATTTATCTATTTGATCCCCATTAGGATTGTTATCAATATTTAATCGAATAGCGGTATCCGATTTGATTAGCTCTTGAAGAGTAAAATTACGTGATAAATTCATTATTTAGATTTAATAATTTCACCTATACTTATACTACCATCTATATTTTTTTCAAGGGTCGCCTCAACCTCACCACACATCAGTTGTTTATTATCCATATTCATGTTTCTAGTTGCTTCCCTCTTCATTTTCAAACATGTTCCCATAGATTCTTGAATTCGATGTTCCACTAATTCACCATTTAAGAATAAACAAAGAGCAATTACTAATTGTGGCATTAATGTGATCCATTACCATTTGCAAATTTAATATCTCTTGTTGCATCCTTTAATTTCTCTATGTCTTTTTTTAATTTTTCAATTTCTTTTTCATGACTAGATAACATTACACCTGTGTGTACATTTGCTTCTAACATTTTTTGCATCTTTTCTATTTGAGTTGCTTGCCATTCCAGGATCATAAATTGTTCTTGGTCAATTGGTTTTTGTGTACTTGCTTCAAGTAAATCATTTTCAAATAATTGATTTCTAGTTTCTAGTTTATTAAGTCTCTCAATAACTCCAAATGCAAACCATGCACCAATTACAACAGCTGAGACTAACCCTATTAAATTTCTCAATGGTAATCCAATATTAGTGTTTTCATCTATTTTCATACTGGACTAACAAATAAAGTTAATAAACAAAAAGCAATAATAATTGCACCTGTAAAATACAAGTTCATATACTGACCCTCCATTACTGACACGATAAACACTCGTCTGAATCAGAATCTAATTCTGCTAATGCTTCTTCTTTACAATCTTGACCACAAAAAATATCTAATTCGTCTTTTGGTTCAAATTCATTTTTACATTGTTTACATTGTTTCATTTTTTAGGCCCCTTCTTTTTTTTAAATAGGTTTTCTATTTTATCAAAGATATTATCTATTGTCTCAAAAAATTTATATAAAAACCTATCAATCATTTACTTGCAACTCTTCCCTTATTAATACCCTTTTTAATTACGTACTTTTGAGTACCATTTGCTCCAGTTTCTACTTCTTTTTTTAAATTTTTAAATAATAATTTTTGTTTATTTATTTTATCTTTTTCTTTTAAAAAAGATTCTATGCTTTTGTTATCTCTCATTTATCCTCCGTTTTCTCTATTTCATAAAACATTTTGTCAGTATCTTCTGTAACCCAATCCGAACCTTCAACATCCCAGACAGTATTTTGAACTTTATAGTCTGGCCAACTGTTATCAGTAGTATAACTATTAATGTGCCACAAAATACGATTATTAGGCTGAGCTGCATAATTACCGTTATCAAGAGCCAGTATATGTGCACACTTATGTTCTTGAGGAATTTCAGAATGTTCTGTATTAAGTATATTAGTTTCTGGATGAGCCCAGTCAACTGTAAATAAGTATTGACCATGGTAGAATTTTTTATCTTTTCCTAGGTATTTGCCGTCTACGCCAGCCAACCAATCAAAGCAATGAACGCTAGGCCAATAACTAAAACAATTCCACAGTTCCAATTCGTCGACCGACATATCCGGCACTTCGGATCTAGAAAAATGTTTTTGGAAAAACGCTGATATAGGCAAACGCCAATAGCACGCACCATTGGGTAACATGATATTAAATAAGAGCGCACGACCTGAAATAGAGACCAAACCAAAGATAACACAATCTTGCTCACCTTTTTTATCCATGTCCATATCATAGAGATACTCAGTCCTGATTTTGCAATAAATAGGTGGTATGTTCGCGTTAAGGTATGCCATAGTTTATCCATAAATATCTCCCCAGTTTTCTCCTGATTCATAATCAACTTTGTTAGGGACCTCTAGCTTAACAGCATTCTCCATAATTTCAATAATTTTATCTGAATGTTCTTTTGATTCTACAGATAAATCTAATTCATCATGAATTTGTATATGTGCTACAATACCTTCTTTATATAGATCAACCATAGCTTTTTTAGTCATATCTGCAGCTGATCCTTGAATTAATTTATTGAGTGCTTTGTATGTATAAGCACGTTTAATCCCTGGTCCGTGTTCCCTGAGTGCATCTTCTTGTTTCATGGCTTTGTGCATCCCGAACATATTAGGTTCCCATAGATGAAACCTACATAATCTTCCAAGTAATGTTCTAATTTGACCATGACTTTGAGCTCTATTAGATACAGAGTTCATTAACTGTTTAACAAAAGGTACTTGTTTATGATATTGATTAAATAGTTCTTCAGATTTTTCTTTAGTAACACCTAACTCTGCTTGTAGTTTAGTTTTACCCATACCATAAAATAAACCTAAGTTAATAGTCTTAGCTTGATCTCTATGTATTTGTGCCATGTCTGCTACTGTTCGATGAAAGTCTGTATTTATATTATCTCTATACTCATCAACAACATCATACACTGTAGGAAATTTTTGTAATGCTGCATAGTGTACAACTAATCTTGGTTCTTGTTGTGAGTAATCAAAACATCCCCACGTACAGTTCTCTTCAGGTAAAAATAAGGATCTTATCATTGGTCCTAGGTCCTTGTTCCGTGCAGGAAGTTGCTGTAGGTTAGGATTAGAATAACTAAATCTACCGGTTACAGTTCCACCTTGATCCGATCTTATTTGATTAATGTCAGCATGGATTCTACCTTTATGTTCATACCTTAAAATAGTATCTATAAAAGTTGTATGTGCTTTATTGATCTCTCTAGCTTTTGCAATCTTTTGTACAATAGGATTTTCATGTTCTGATAAAAAACCTTTAGTAAAAGAAGGAGACTCAGTTTTTTCTGTCACTGGATATTTTAATTTTAAACTATCAAATACTTTAGCAACACTTCTTGCGGCCCATATTTGTGGTTCAATACCAGTTTCTTTTTTTACATCTAATAATAAAGATTCTTCTTGAGACTGTAATTGAGTTTTTAATTCAGACGCTCTATCTCCATTAACTCTTACACCTTTAAATCTCATATCAACTAAACAAGGAAATAAATCTGTTTCTAAATCAAAAATAGATTGAATATCTTGTAGAAGAATTTCTGATTTAAATTTTTGCCATAACTCTAAAGTTAATTCAGCATCTTTTTCTGCATAAGCCCCAACATACATTGGAGGTAGTCTCCACATATCTGCTTTTGGATCTAGTCCTCTAGACTTTGCTTCATCATTCAATGCCGCTTCATTTTTACCATGACCTAGATATTCCCAAGACAATGCATTTAAAGAGTATGCAAACCTATTCTCATCAATCAATGATGCTGCAATCATCGTATCTACCACTAAACCATTGATTTTTATACCTAAATTACGTATCCAACATACGTCATACATTGCATTATGAAATATTTTTATAGCTGGACAAGCCATAGTATCTGCAAACCATTCTAATACTTTTTTTCTATCCATGTTGCTCCCTGATCCATGAGCAATTGGAAAATAAAACTTTCTACCTGAAACAGCAACAGCTATACCTACAACTTCACCATTACCAATAACAGCTCCCGATCCTTTTGATTTTAAATCAGGATCTCTTGTTTCTAAGTCAACTGCTATTTCATCGTAGGACCTTAAATCTGGAAATTCTTCTGGTTCTATCCATTCGGTTTGTGCAGTGAACATTGGTACTTTCATTATAGTTTCTCCTTTAGTGAATCTAAATATTCTTGATCTTCTTTTTTTAATTTTTCTGGTTTCTTTTTTTTACCAAATATTTCTTCCCAACGTTTTGAATAAACTTTATTAGTTGGTCTCGACCTTCCGTCGTACTGTCTACTTTTTTCTTTTGCCATCGTTATCTTTCAGTTTTTTAATTTCTAATTCACAGTAATGAATTATCTTCTCTATATCTTGGATTCCGTTTTTATTCAAGTATCTGCAAACATACTTCACAACGTTACCCTGAAAGAATGATAAATTATTCTTTGAAATAAATTCATAGGGTTGAATTGGAAAATTTTTATAGTGAGATCCTCCAATTTGTTTATCTTGTGGAAATAATTTTTCCATGTCATCTTTATGTGTCATATTTTTCTCCTTTAAGTTAATGTGGTAGTTGTTGGTTTAACGAAGTTAAGATAATTTGGGAATTGAAGGCCTCGAACCAACTTCGCCATTTAAGGCCTGAAGCTACCACTCTCCATGGAAATTGTCCTTCTATCCCATTCTGTTTAAAATTACAAAGAATAGCCATAACGCTCCTTCTTTGGTTTTAATAAGTATAAATTTTCTTTAGCTCTAGTTGCTCCAACATACCAAACTCTATGTTCTTCATCTGCTTTTTCAATATTATTTTCTATAGAGTCTCTTATTTTTTTAGCATTGTCTAAAACTAAAATAACATTTTCACATTCACCACCTTTTGCTGCATGTATAGTAGATACTTCTATTCTAGGTTTTTGTGATAATTTTTCTCCATTAGATAACATTGTTCTTATATAAAAACATTCATCCTGGTCAGCTCTTGTAAATAAATTATACCAAATGGCATCATTACCATAACCAAAATTATCCATGTTATAATATTGTTTATCTTCTTTGAATTTAAAGAATGGACTATCTGGTAAATATTCATGTATCTCTCTTGCGTCTGCTAAACTAATTGTTGCACCTTTACATAACTCATTAAAATTTAAAATTGCTTTGTAGAGTCTTGTGTCATAACTCTTTCCAAATCTAGATTGGTGGTATAAATTATTCTTCTTTAATTGTTTTGATATTTCATCAGAACGGTAAGTTGTTCTAGTTAATATTAACCATTCATCTTGTGTTAAGTCTAAATGTTCTATATTATAGATAGGCTCAACTTTTCCAGGAGATCCATCTTTAGCAAGATATTCTTTTTCTTTTCTTGTATCTATTCTACTTACAATAACTTCGGATAATTCTTGAATATTTTTAGGTACTCTATTTGATTTTGGTAGTACTTCTTCTACTGCCGGTTCATTTAAAAACCTTTGAACATCTGCTCCAGCCCATGCAAAAATAGCTTGATCATCATCACCAGCTAAATATATATCTTTTGATTTTTCTTTAAGCACATCAAACATATTCCATTGTATTGGAGATAAATCTTGAGCTTCATCTATAAATATTACATCAAAATCTTTACATTTTTCTTTTTCATCTACAAAGTTTTTAATCATATCATTAAAATCATACAAAGTTTCACCTTTAAAATGATTGAAATTTAAATAGACATGTCCCAAGGTTTCATAATCAACATCATCACTCCATTCATTTGTATTAAATTCTTCTTCAGGAGATATGTTTTTAACTCTAGCCTTATTAATTAATTTAAAATACTCACTATTAAAATTTAAATAACCAGACTCATCACCAGTATCAGTAACTCTTAAATTTAATTCTTTACCTAATTGTTCGTAGTGTACTGGTTGCATAACTCTTTCTTCACTCATACCTAAAGTATGAAATGCAAGAGAATGTAAAGTTTGAAAATGTGGTAGATCTTTTTTATTTAGCTGAGGATTTCTATCTAACATTCTATCTCTAGCTTCGTTTGCAGCTTTCTTTGTAAAAGCAAAGTAACCTATCTTATTTAAGTTAGTGCCTTTTTTAATATATTCATCAACTAAATCTAACAAAGTAGTTGTTTTACCTGTACCTGGAGGACCAAATATTTTTTTAATCATTAGAAATTACTTTGCTCAACATTGTTTTTAACAACTTGTTCTGGTTCTTTTTTATCTTCTAGTAACTCTGGAAATTTATCTAAAGATACTTTCACTACATTAATTGCAGGGTTTGAATCTTTATCCCCTGATTTTTTTGGAAACCTTTTACCTACACTAAAATCTGCTTTAAATAATCTTGTCATATGTTCTGCAGTTTTACCTCTTTCCTCTTTCCATTCTTTATTTTTTAAAGAGTCAAAAAAACTACTATAAATAAAAAATGCTTGATCACCTTCAATCAATACCGCACCTGTTTTAAAGGATGCGTATGTTCCTGCTTTGGGTCCATTTAAATATTTTAATAAATACTCTTCTAATAATTCATCTGGCGTTGTACCTTTAGGTGGCGGTGTAGTTAATTTAGGTGGAAATAAATTATCTAATATATCTTGAAACTCATTTTGTTTTATTTTTGGTGGTATCATATCTGCTGCTGCACCAATGATTGCTCTAATATTATCTAGTTCAATAATTTGTTTTATATTTTTTGCTCTAACTTCTTTTGTTGTTTGTCCGTCTGCTAAAGTAACATTAAATGTATATTGTGGTTCAGGATAAGTTATCTTTTGTAATCCAGATAACCCTGGAAATACTCTTTGTTTATCAGATAAATAACCAAATTTTCTTTTTCTACATTCTGCTTTCATACATACTGGTTGTATTGGATCTTCATTACAAGTATGTCCTTTAGTTTCCCTAGCCCAAGATTTTAATTTTTGTTTTGTTTTAGTCTCTGTCCAATCGATAACACCATTTGCACCTGGTTGAAAATATTTAGCTGGAGCTGCAATAACCATTTTCTCCCAATCATCTGGATATTTCTTTTTAGCAAACACCATGTAGTTATATAAAAATCTATCTCTACCATCTCTTAACTTATCTTTAGTCAATATTGCAAGACATGGTGGGCCATCATTAAATTCTTCACCACCACCCTTTAGTAAATTTCTAGTATGCTCTATTGTAAATTCTTCTAATTGATCCGCCGTATATGTATTTGCCTCAATGACTTCTACGAATTGATCAAATGTAAATGTGGTACCATCTAAATTAAATCCAACTCTTTCAGTTTTATTATAGTAAGGTAAATTTATATATTGACCCATGTTCCATTTACCTTCTGAATCTTTACCTAGTTCAGTTTGTTTAGGGTATATTTCAATATTAGTTGGAAGTTTTAATGTAAACAACAATCCTTCTAAAAAATTTCTAATGGTTACTGCTCTGATAGGTTCTTTAACAAATAAATATAAATGTAAACCACCACTTTTAGATTTAACTGGAATAATTGGTAGTTTATGTTCTGCAATAATATCTAAATATTTTTTATATGGAAAATTAGAATAGCTATGTTGCTTATCATCTATATCGATAGCACCAAATTTAGCCATACCTTTATCATCACAAGGTTGAATACCAATTGATTGTTTACCATTTAAGTGATCTATATAATCTTGATCTTTGATTTCTTTATGAGCCCAACGATAAACTGGTCTAGCTTTACCTGTACTAGGATCAATAGATAGTTTTGATAAATCTGCTTCACCAAAGTCTCTTTGTAATCCTGTAAACGCTTCTATAAATTTCTTTTCTCTATTCATAACTTTCCTAAATTATGTGGGCGATTGCTCGCCCACGATATTTGTGAGGTAAATTAAAAGTTAGATTTAGATTCAGTACTCTCTGTACTTTCACCACCATGCTTAACTTTAACATCACCTTTTGATACACTCTCAGCAAAACGTTTAGCATCATCATAAAGATTTTTTTCAGCCACTGGACCAATCTTACTGACTTCCCATCCAAACCAAGTACCTTTGTCGTTAGACATTTGAGTAGTTCTTAATTTGTAAGTGTGACTATAGAAAGCTGGAGTAAACATTCCATTCTTTCCTTTCATCTTTACGCTTGCCATCATACTGTTCCACTTTCTACTAATCTTCAATTGTGTTGATTTCATGGTAATCAAAGCAGTTGATGGTGTTTGGCTATTTACTATAACATAATGACTTGCTGTCTTATCAATGTAATTACCATTAGGTAATCTGTCTTTATAAGAAGCATCTCTTTTTGTTTGAGATAGTATATCACTAGACGATGAATGAATAGCGACTGGAGCACCAGAACCTTCGCCTCTATCTTGCCATTCAATGTATTCTAATTTGTAATGACAAGGAATAACTTCGATTCCATTTTCTCCATCAAACAATTCTCCAGTTACAGAGTTATAAATCATACCTGGTTCAGCACCATCTACGTATTTACCATCTCTTTTATTAACTTCTGGAGATAATTGTCCTAGTATTTTTAAGAATGGTAATGCTAAATCTTCATGAGTTAGATTATCCACTCCTTGGTTTGCATCTGCTTCAAACATATTTACAGATAACGCACCTGCATTAGCTTTTTCAGCTACTGCATTATTGGTTCTTGGTTCTTGGTTCTTTTTTAGTTGTTCTTGTGACATAGTTTTTTCTCCTTTATGCACGGGTTATTTTTGTTCTGTTTCCTGCGAACACATTAAATAGATCAGAGGGCATATCTTTCCCAGATTCAATACGCTCTCTGACCAGAGCCTTAAGTGTCATAGGTTCAACCTTTAACTTCTGGGCGGGTTGATAACCTTGACCTTGCGCAAGGACAGCATATTCTGCCGCCTTGTTATCTTCGTTACGACCAAAGGAAACAGTGACCTCATTTTTAATAAGATCACCCAGGCCATTTTCTCGAAGCCAGTTAAATGCTTCTTCCTTTTTATCTGCAGGAATTGAAGCACCATAGACGGGTTTAACTTCTATAGCTGAACCGTCTGCTAATTTCATTGTACTGATATTCATTTCAGTCATCATAGTAGGTATGACTTCTCCCGAAAGTGAATCAGCTTTTGCTTTTAGTTTTTTTAAACTATCTTCTGTACTTTTAATTTGATCTTCTAAGTTTCTTAATTTAACAACTTGATCCGATAATTCATTCGCATCATTAGTTTTAGTTATTGATTCAGTTTTATCTTCTTCAAAGTTTATACTCATAGTATTGTATCTCCTTATTTAGTTGGTTTATTTCTTTCTTTGATCTTTTTAAAAATAAAAAAATCTTAAATTTCATATAATAAAAATCTAAAATTTTGTCAAGGTTTAGTAAAAATAATTTTAGCATATCTTTAGAATAGTCTATTAAAGTTTCTTCTTCTTGTTTTAAAATTAGATGAAAATTAAAAAATAAATCCCTAGTTTCTTGGAGAGTGTTTATTGTTTTTTGTAATTTTAACTTTCTATCTTTCATGTAATATAATTTATTTTGTATTTTCCATCGTTCTTTATCCGTCATTTATTTCACCTCTTTCATATAAATTTATTTCAACGGGGTAGTATGTATGTTCTTGTCTGTCCCATTTCAAGAGGTTATATTTACCTCCAGTAATGTCTGCGGCAATAGAACACGCTACACCTATTATAGCTGGATCACCTGTTAATAACAGATAATCTTTATCTGTATAATTTTTTAAAAGTTTTCTTAATTTAAAAATTAATGGACCAGGTGACAAAATAATTTGACTAAATTCAGGCAACAATGTGACAAGTTTACCATATTTTTGTGCACCCATAATATTAAATTTTGGTTTACCGGATCTAGTACCAGGTAATTCTTGTATAATGTAAACTGTATTGTCGCTCATAATTTATTTTTACTTTCTATTGACAAGTAATTAGCTTTTATTATATAGATTGTCAATAGAAAGACAACAGAAAAGATTATTATGAATTATAAATTTAAAACTAAACCATACGACCATCAAATAACTGCGTTAGAAAAATCATGGAATAAAGAAGTATATGCTTACTTTATGGAAATGGGTACCGGTAAATCAAAAGTATTAATAGATAATATATCTATGCTTTATGATAAAGGTAAAATTAACGGTGCATTAATTATTGCACCTAAAGGTGTTTATCAAAACTGGTATGACACAGAAATTCCTGTGCATATGGCTGACCACATTGAAAAAGATGTAGTGCTATGGAAAGCAATGATTAATCAAAAACAACAAAGAGAATTAAATAAATTATTTGAATCTACTGAAAAACTTCATGTACTTTGCATGAATGTAGAATCTTTTTCTACTAAAAAAGGATTAGAGTTTGCAGCTAAATTTATGAGTTGTCACAATACTTTAATGGCTATTGATGAGTCTACTACAATTAAAAATCCAGATGCAAAACGTACTAAAAATATTGTAGCGTTAGGTAAACATGCTAAATACAGAAGAATATTAACTGGTTCTCCTGTTACTAAATCACCATTAGATTTATATAAACAATGCGAGTTCCTTGATCCGTATTTATTAGATCATGGTTCTTATTATGCATTTAGAACTAGGTATGCTGTAATGAGATCAGCAAACTTCGGTGGGCGATCTGTACAAATAGTTGTAGGTTACAAAAATTTAGGTGAACTATCACAGAAACTAGAACCTTTTTCATATCGTTGTTTAAAAGAAGATTGTCTAGATTTACCTGATTACACTTATGTTAAACGTAAAATTCAATTAACAACAGAACAGAAAAAACTATATCAACAAATGAAGATGTTAGCTTTAGCTGAGTTAGATGGAAAACGAATGACTACTCAATCTGCTATGGTTCAATTAATGAGACTACATCAAATTACTTGTGGTCACTTTACTGCTGATGATGGTACCATTAAAGAAGTTAAGAATGAAAGACTAGATGCATTGATAGACATCTTATCTGAAGTAGAAAACAAAGCTGTCATTTGGGCCCACTATAGACATGATATCAATGCGATTGTTAATGCTGTAGAAAAAAACTTTGGTAAAGAATCTTATGTAACTTATTATGGTGATACCACTAATGAAGAAAGACAAAATGCCATTAAACAAATTCAAGATCCAGATAGTCCTGTAAGATTTATAATTGGTACACCACAAACGGGTGGCTATGGTATCACATTAACTGGCGCTAATACAATGATTTATTATGCCAATGGTTATGACTATGAAAAAAGAATACAATCGGAAGCTAGAATTAATAGAGCAGGTCAAACTAGAAAAATGACTTACATAGATCTTATTGCAGAAGATACTGTTGATGAAAAAATAGTTAAAGCACTTCGTGGTAAAATGAATATTGCTAGTAAGATAACTGGTGATGATCTTAAGTCTTGGATTTAATTACTTTAAAAATAAATTAAACAAACCTGTCAAAGATAATATAGTTGTAAAAGCTCCACCTATTATCCAATATAATAAATGATCTGTTTTAGCTTCAATTTTATCTACTTTCCTATCTAATTTGTCTATATCTTCATGCATATGTTTTAAATGATTATTTTGAATAACTGAAATATCTTTTTTTAATCCTGTCACGTGTCCGTATAAATCTTGTATAGTTCCGTCTAGTGTTTTAGGTTTTCTATTAGGCATTATAGAAGTTCCTCTATTTTATAAGGTTCATTAACTTTAATATTTTTAACTGGTTGAACACCTTGAACACCTAAACTTTCAAT
>Ga0115572_10002712_pt1 | contig 14056 bp, 13 predicted proteins | sample COGITO_mtgs_1206_FD_88681 | JGI IMG/M metagenome (GOLD analysis project Ga0115572, IMG submission 88681) | Pelagic marine microbial communities from North Sea - COGITO_mtgs_120607 | ecosystem: Environmental > Aquatic > Marine > Epipelagic | place: Germany:Helgoland, sampling site Kabeltonne... | reverse complement strand
CATTTTCTAATGCTTTTGACGCTTTTTCAACAATGTATCTGTCTTTCGAAAAAATAGCCCCTGTTAATCCATATTCAGAGGTTTCGTCAACTAATTTTAACGATGCTTCCCATTCAGCATCTTCGTAGATGTAAACTGTCAATACAGGGCCAAATAACTCTGTACACATCGTAGCATATTTTGGAGAAGTGCTTACAATTACAGTTGGTTCAATAAAATAACCAACAGATTTGTCGTGGTTTCCTCCAATAATTATTTCTGCATCTTTATCTGTCTTCGCAGCATCAATATAACTAGCAATTTTATCAAAAGAACCCTCATGAATGACGGCGTTTATAAAGTTTGAAGTATCTTCTGGCGATCCCATTTTTAACTCGCTAGTTTGTGCAATTAAATGTTTCTTAATTTCCGGCCAAAGTGATGCAGGAACATAAGAACGTGAAGCAGCAGAACATTTTTGTCCTTGGTATTCAAAAGCACCTCTTGTCATTGCAGTGGCTACTTGCAAGGGATTAGATGAATTGTGTACCCAAATAAAATCTTTCCCACCAGTTTCTCCAACAATTCTCGGGTATGTTTTATACGTGTGAATATTGTTTCCTATTTGTTTCCACAATTCTTTAAAAACATGCGTAGAACCTGTAAAATGCAATCCAGAAAAGTCTGGAGAAGCTAATACAGTGTCAGAAATCATAACAGGATCTCCATACACAACATTAATTACACCATCTGGTAAACCAGCTTCTTTAAATAAATCTACAATTACTTGTGCAGAATAAGCTTGATGATCAGAAGGTTTCCAGACAACAACATTACCCATTAAAGCTGCTGATGCTGGTAAGTTTGCTGCAATAGATGTAAAGTTAAAAGGAGAAATTGCATACACAAAGCCCTCTAATGGTCGGTATTCAACTCTGTTCCAAACGCCTGGAGAAGATGTTGGCTGATCTTTAAATATATCAGTCATATATTCTACGTTAAAGCGAAAGAAATCAATCATTTCACAGGCAGCATCAATTTCTGCTTGATATACATTTTTAGATTGTGCAATCATAGTTGCTGCGTTCATTTTAGCTCTGTATGGTCCTGCTAATAATTCAGCAGCCTTTAAGAAAATAGAAGCTCTTTCCATCCAACTTGTGCTAGACCAAGCTTCTCTAGCCGCTAAGGCAGTAGAAATTGCAGTATCTACATGCGTTTTATCTGCTATATGATATTGCCCAACAATATGTTTGTGGTCGTGAGGAGGTGTAATATTCTTTGTATTTCCTGTTCTAACTTCTTCGCCATTAATATGCATTGGCACATCAATATGGCTGTTAAACATTGTTTTATAGGTTGCTAATAATTCTGCTCTTTCTGGAGAACCGGGAGCATATCCTTTTACGGGTTCATTTACTGCTTTTGGAACATTAAAAAATCCTCTTGCCATATTGTATGTTTTTTAGAATTTATCGATTAATTTTGACCTTCAAAGTTACAATTTTTGTTTCAATAAATTTAGTGGATTTTTCATGTCTTTTATTGCGGTAAATTTAATAATCGCATCGTTTTTTGGAATTTATGATAATTAATACAATTTCTATATGTGTACAGTAACCTATCTTCCTTTGGGTAATAATAATTTTATATTAACATCTAATCGTGATGAAACACCACTAAGAAAAACGATACCCTTAAAAACCTATGAAGAAAATGGTGTAGAATTAACATATCCTAAAGATGCTTTAGCAGGAGGAACTTGGATAGGCACAAGTTCTAAAAACAGATTGGCCTGTTTGCTAAATGGTGGGTTTACAAATCATAAAAGAAATCATTATTACAAAATGAGTAGAGGTATTATTGTAAAAAATATACTTTCTGCAGATAATGGGGTTGCCTATATCAATAACTTTAATTTTTTAGATATAGAACCGTTTACGTTAATTTTGGTTGATTATCATTTGCAATTAGAAGCATATGAATTGGTTTGGGATGGTGAGAAAAAACACCTTACAAAACTAGCAGAAGAGCCTCGTATTTGGTCTTCATCTCCCTTGTATAATGAAGAAATGAAAGCTTTAAGAAAAGAATGGTTTTCTGATTGGCTAGTGGAAAATGATTCCTTTCAGCAAGAAAAAATTATTGATTTTCATCAAAACGAAAGTTTAGGTAATAGAGAAATTTCACCTAAAATGAAAAGAGCTTTTGTGGAAACCGTAAGCATAACTTCGGTCAAAAAAATAGCTGCAACTCTAGAAATAACATATTTAGATTTAAGAACATCTAAAACAATGCAAAAGAGACTAAGCCAACAATAACAATACCGAAAATAGAAATTAAAAAATAGGTAAAGTTTAGGAGTATAAATTTTATAAAAGTTTTAAAATAATCTTGTTGGTAAAATTCACGCATTGCCAAGAAAAGATACAGTAAAAATAAGACGGTGAATACCCATAATGTTGGCGAAAATCCAAAGAGTTTTACTACAAAGTAAATAGCTAAAAGCATAAAAAATACGGTTTGGGTATGAAAAACAAAAACCAGATGGTCTACGTACGAGTATTTTCTCTTGAAATATAATAATTTTAAAAATAGTGTAAATAGGGGCAAAAATACAAACAATGCGATGGAACTAGAAGAAAGCAATTTATTCTTGAATTGTTCTTGGCTTTTTCCTTCAGTAATCAGAGAATTAATCACTTTTGCTCTGCTGTATATAAACCGATTAAAAAAAGTTTTTTCTTTTTGAAGGCTGTCTAAACTTTCATCTATATTCAGTTTAGGATATTTTTTTTGAAATTTTAGGTACTTATTAATTTCTAGACCTTCAAAATCAATTTGATTCTTACTGATCGTCTTTGTCGAATCTTGGGCATTTCTAGCAACTTGATTTACAATTTTTTTTCTTTTTGCAGAATCTAATGGAATCCAAACGCTTTTAAGTTCTTTGTTCACCGCGTTTTTTAGCGAATCTATATCCACATTTTTCTTTGGAGCATCATTTTCAAATGAAATGATATTCGATTCTTTTTGTACAGTGCCGTTTTGAAGTTCTTTAAATTTATCAATGTTTTTGGACATTCCTAAGATTAAAAAGAAAAGTATAGAAACGGTTAAATAAAAGCGAAAAGGATTTGAGTAGCGATGTCTTTTACCCTGCATATAATCCTTAGAAACTTTACCAGGTTTTATTAAAAGCGGAATTATTGTGTTCCAGAATTTGGCATCAAAACTGAAAAAACCATTAAAAACTTCGTGAATAAAACTTTTAAAAGTAATGTTTCCTTTGTTGGCTTGGCCGCACTCTGGGCAGAATTTTTCTTGCCCACTAAAGGGGTGTCCACAATTCAAACATTCAATATTTTTTACTACGGCTACTTTATTTTTTGATTTTCTTAGTTTAATGTCGTTGGGTTTGTTAGTTGAAAAGTAGGTATGGTTACTTTAAATTGTTCAAAAGTTTTCATGTTAATCATCGTGTAAAAACCTTTCATAGCGCCTATGTTAGATTCTAAAAAGCAGCCAGAACTATAGGTATACAAATCGTTTGGTTTTAAAGTTGGTGTTTGTCCAACAACACCTGACCCGCTCACAATTTGTAAGGTATTAAGAGAGTCAAAGATCTTCCAAAGTCGATCGGTTAGTTTTACGGTTTCTAAAGATTTGTTTTCTATGGTAATTGCATATTCAAAAATATGATACGTTTTATAGTTTCTAGAACTTGTACCATTGTATTTCGTTTCCACAGAAATTTTTATCCCTTTTGTAATCTGATTGATCATGTAGGGTAAATGTAACTTTTTTGACTATTAATTACAAATTATTTTAACTGATTAAAAAAACCAGTTCCAATACCAACTACCCGTTCATAGAAACTACCAAAAGGCTTGTAATAAACAATCACAGTGTACTCGTTTTCGGTTTCATAAAAAGAGCCATTAATGTCATGGGTGTTTACACTTCCATCAGACTGTTGCGTAGCAAATGTATAATTGTAAAACCCTTGTTTTAGTCGAATATTTAACTTGTAGCTTTTTTCTTTGGCATCATATTGCATTTTGTTTTCATTTGTAATATTAAAATCATTAAAAGCTCCATAAACAAAAACTTCTTTATCTAGAAAAGGTTCGTCAGTAAGAAGTGAAAAATGCATCATGGCGTAATCTGCTTCGGTTTTAGAATCGTTGGCCTCTAGAGTTCTAATAACAAATTGCCCATTAATATCTGGGTTGTAAGTGTATTTTTTTGCCTCCTTATAGGTGTAAGGGTATACGTAATGATGAAAGATGTCTTTTCTTACAACTCTTACCACATTTAAACTACTGTTTCTAATATACTTATTGTCGAAGTTCAAATATTCATTTCCTCCCCAAAAATTAGTTTTGTTTGTGTAGGTATAAAGTAATTGGTTTGGTTTGAAAAACGTAGGTTGTAATTCGCTTATCATTTCATTCCAATTCTTATTTTTTAAGACAACTACATTTATTTCTTGACGAGGATTGTTCACTCTAATATTGGGATGGTTTACAGAAAACTGAATCGTTTGTTGCGTATTTAGTGTTTTGGTATTTCTACTTCTTTCAACGCTTACCCCAATTGTTGTTTTGCTTTCATATAATACAAAACGTCTTGTAAAAATAACTTCGTCATCATAGTTTAAAACAGATAAAAGATAGTTGCCACTTTTAGTAATGACGGTATTTATATTAGGAATTTTAACGGAATAATGCGTGTAATTTTGAAATGTATTAAATGAATTGTTGACGTCTAAAATAGTGTTTTGGTCAAATCCATCTATAAATTGACTTGAGGATAATCTACTAGATTGCCAATCGTGCGTCATGTGCTCAATCTTATATTGATATTCTTTGCTATCAGCATCTAAGTCATCAAAGGATAGTTCTAATTGAGTGCCTAGAGGAACAATACTAGAAAAATTATTTTCTTGTAAAGGCCTTAGTTGAATAGATTTTATGTTTTGCGAATTGAGGCTGGTTGCTAGAAATAGAAAAAGGAGAATTAGTTTTTGAGACATGTTTCAGTTTTGTGCTTTGTAAAAATACTACTTTTTAACATGTAACAGAATGTGCAAATACCGTTCCTTTTTTATGACTTTTAAAAAGAGGTAAATAGGATGTCGTTTTAAATACAAGTATGAGGGTTATTGTGTTTTAAAGGATGTTGTTTTTTTACTTATATTTTGAATTAAATTACTTATGATTTTTACAACGTAAATACTTTTTGTTAAACAAAATAGGTGGGTTGAGTATTATCATTTCAGCAATTATTTAGAACTGTTATAAATAATCAATTTTAGCTAAGATAAAAGTTAAAATATATCAGTGATATTTGCCAAAATCCCTAAATTTGCATGATTTTTTAAGATAACTAACAATTCCCAATTTACTATGTCAAAAGACATTCGTATTAAAAAAGGCTTAGACATTAAGCTTGTTGGCGCTGCAGAAAAAACAACTAAAGAAATTTCTTTAAGTAAAGTTTATGCAGTTAAGCCAGAAGAATTTCACGGAATTACGACCAAACTTATCGCAAAAGAAGGCACAGAAGTAAAAGCAGGAGAAACACTTTTTTATTCAAAAAGTGATGAACGCATTTTATTTTCAAGCCCGGTTTCTGGTAAAGTTGTAGAGGTAGTTCGTGGAGCAAGAAGAAAAGTATTAGCAATAAAAATTGCGGCAGATACAGCACAAGAACATAAAGATTTTGGCACTAAAGATGCGGCAAAAATGTCTGCGGAAGAAGTGAAGACTCATTTGTTTACCTCAGGTTGTTGGCCATTTGTAAAACAGCGTCCTTACGATGTTATTGCAAATCCAAACCAAGCACCAAAAGCAATTTTTGTTTCTGCATACGCAAGTGCACCACTAGCGGCAGATTTAGATTTTACTTTAGCGGGTAAAGAAGCAGAATTACAAGCTGCAATCACGGCAATCTCTAAACTTACTGAAGGTAAAGTTCACGTTTCTGTAGGAGCAAAGTCTAATTCTCCTTTGGCAAATTTAAACGATGCAGAAATTCATAGAGTTTCAGGGCCACATCCCTCGGGGAATGTAAGTACTCAAATAGCAAACATAGATCCTATTAACAAAGGAGAGGTTGTTTGGGTGATTACGCCACAAGATTTAGTCATTATCGGAGAGTTGTTTTTAACAGGTAAGTACAATGCCAAAAGAACAATTGCTTTAACAGGTTCTAAGTTTAGCAAACCACAATATGTAACTGCAATTGCAGGAGCAAGTATTGCAGATATTGTTGCTGATAATTTAGAAAATGATAATACAAGAATCATTAGTGGTAATGTTTTATCAGGAACGCATGTTAAAGAAGATGGTTTTATAGGGTACTACGATAACCAAATAACTGCAATTCCAGAAGGAGATGATTATGAGTTTTTTGGATGGAATAAACCAATTTTCAATAAAATTTCAGCTTCGAGAGCATTGACTTTTTCTTGGTTAACACCAAATAAAAAATACGATTTAAACACCAATACAAACGGTGAGCATAGAGCATTTGTTGTAACAGGTGCTTTTGAACAAGTATTTCCTTTAGATATTTATCCAATGCAATTGTTAAAAGCATTTATGTATAAAGATTTAGATGAAATGGAAGCTTTAGGAGCTTATGAAGTAGCTCCAGAAGATTTTGCACTAACAGAATTTATTTGTGTGTCTAAGCAGCCTCATCAGAAGGTTGTTAGAGAAGGTTTAGATTTAATGAGAGAAGAATTAGGATAAGGTTATGGGCTTAAAACAAAACTTACATAATTTAAAAGAGAAATATAGAGGAACTAAAATGGCACCTGCATTTAATGCAATCCATACCTTTTTATATTTACCAAATGAGGTAACTCACGCAGGAACACATATTAAAGGAGCAGACGATTTAAAGCGTACAATGAATATTGTAATAATGGCTTTAATTCCTTGCTTAATTTTTGGAATGTTCAATGCAGGTTATCAACATTATGCAGCAATAGATGGTTCTTTAAGAACAGATGTTTTAGCAAACTTTTTTACGTTTGATAACCTTTGGATCGGAATCATTAAAGTATTGCCACTAGTAATCGTTTCTTATGCAGTGGGTCTTATCGTCGAATTTATTTTCGCAGTTATCAAAGGGCACGAAGTAGAAGAAGGATATTTAGTAACAGGTATGTTAGTTCCATTAATTGTTCCTGTTGATACTCCGTTATGGATGTTATCAGTAGCAGTAATTTTTGGAGTTGTTATTGGGAAAGAAGTTTTTGGAGGAACAGGAATGAATATTTTAAATCCTGCATTAACAATTAGAGCATTTTTATTCTTTGCATATCCAACATGGATGTCTGGAGATAAAGTTTGGGTACACGATGCCGTAAATAGAGTAGGAACAGCAGATGCAATTTCTGGTGAAACGATTCTAGGTAGTTATGCTCAAAATCAGGAAGTGATTTATTCTAATTGGGATAAGTTTATGGGTTTCATACCAGGTTCGGTAGGAGAAACATCAACACTATTAATCCTTTTAGGAGCAGCATTCTTAATCTTTACAAAAATTGGAAGTTGGAGAATTATTCTTTCTACTTTTATAGGAGCCGCAGTGATGGGAATGATTTTTAATTATGGAATTATAGATACAGGAGTTATTTCTGAATCTAGTAAATTCTATGGTTTAATGAATACTGATTGGTGGGAACACTTAATGATTGGTGGTTTGGCATTCGGAGCAGTTTATATGGCTACAGATCCTGTAACAGCATCTCAAACAAATAAAGGAAAATGGATTTATGGTTTCTTAATTGGTTTTATCTCAATTATGATTCGTGTATTCAATCCAGCATATCCAGAAGGTGTATTTTTAGCAATTCTGTTAATGAACGTTTTTGCTCCAACCATAGACCATTATGTTGTGCAAGGAAACGTAAAGAAAAGATTAAAACGTACTAAAGTTAAAGTTGCCTAATTATGAGTAAGAAAACAGATAGTAATAGTTATACAATGATTTTCGCCGTAATTATGGTGTTACTTGTTGGTTCTGTATTGGCATTCTTTGCATCGTCTTTAAAACCAAATATTGACGAAAACAAGAGAATAGAAAAGCAGCAAAACATCCTTTATGCCATGGGCGTAAATGAAAATGATGAATCGAGTGCAAACTTTGTTTCTACAGATATTGCAGGAGATGAATTTGTAAAATATATCAAAAAACAGATTATTATTCAAGGTGATAAAATTACTGAAGATAATGAAGCGTATTTAATTGATGTAAAAAAACAACAAGCAAATGCTAAGGCAGGTAAAGAAAGAAAATTACCTTTATTTGTAGGTGAAAAAGATGGTCAAACATTTTATGTTGCACCAATTAGAGGAAAAGGTCTTTGGGATGCAATTTGGGGTTATGTAGCAATGGATCAAGATATGATTGTTCAAGGAGCTTACTTTGATCACAAAGGAGAAACGCCTGGTTTAGGAGCAAATATAAAGCAACGTTTCTTTATGGATGATTTTTCTGGAGAACACTTAATGTCTGATGCTGGAGATTTTAAAGGAATTACAGTTGCTAAAGGGAATAACGACCCAAAGAACGACGACAAAACAGATTATGAAGTAGATGCAATTGCGGGTGCAACAATTACCGGCGATGGAGTTTCTGCAATGATAAAATCTGATTTAAAATTATATGTACCTTATTTTAAATCATTAAAAAAATAATATATGGGACTTTTATCAAAAAAAGACGCAGCATTACTTACAGACCCATTAGCGGATAATAACCCAATTACAATTCAAGTATTAGGTATTTGTTCTGCTCTAGCAATTACAGCAGAGTTAAAGGCCTCAATTGTAATGGCAGTTTCGGTAATGTTTGTATTAGGATTAGGTAACGTAGTAATCTCGTTAATGAGAAATATTATACCATCAAAAATTAGAATTATTGTACAACTAATCGTAGTTGCTACTTTAGTAATTATTGTTGATTTGGTGCTAAAAGCATTCGCATACGAACTAAGTAAAACACTTTCTGTTTTTGTAGGATTAATTATTACGAACTGTATTATTATGGGACGTTTCGAGGCTTTTGCTTTAGGAAACAAACCATGGAGATCTTTCCTAGACGGAATTGGAAACGCAGTGGGTTATGGTGTAATCTTAATAGCTGTAGGTTTCTTTAGAGAGTTATTAGGTTCTGGTACTTTGTTAGGATTCAAAGTTTTAGGAGATCCTATAGAAAAAACAGGATTGTATGCAATCGGATATGAAAACAACGGATTTATGTTATTATCACCAATGGCATTAATCGTAGTGGGTATTATTATTTGGATACAACGTAGTAGAAACACATCATTAATAGAAGAAAACTAACATTAGTTTGCAGTAGCAGTTTACGTTTGCAGCGAAATGCAAATCGAACACTGAAACTGAAAATTAAATACTAAGAAATATGGAACATTTAGAATTATTTTTCAAATCGATATTTATAGACAACATGGTTTTCGCAACCTTTTTAGGGATGTGTTCTTACCTAGCTGTATCTAAAAAAGTAGCAACTGCTGTTGGTTTAGGAGCTGCTGTAATCTTTGTATTGGCAGTAACTGTACCTTTAAACTGGTTGTTAGATCAATATATATTAAAAGAAGGTGCATTAGTTTGGTTAGGTCCAGAATATGCGGAGTATGATTTAAGTTTCTTATCATTTATCATGTTTATTGCAACCATTGCAACCATGGTGCAATTGGTAGAAATTATTGTTGAGAAGTTTTCACCTTCATTATACAATTCATTGGGTATTTTCTTACCGTTAATTGCAGTAAACTGTGCCATTTTAGGTGGAAGTTTATTTATGCAATCTCGTGAAATTCCTACCTTAGGATTATCTGTAACTTATGGTATAGGTTCTGGAATTGGGTGGTTTTTAGCAATTTTAGCAATTGCAGCAATTCGTGAGAAAATTAGATATTCAAGTGTTCCGCCTGCATTAAGAGGCTTAGGAATTACGTTTATCATAACAGGTTTAATGGCAATTGGTTTTATGAGTTTTGGTGGTATGTTAACCGGTGGTGATGAAACCAAGGAAGAGAAGCCAAAAGTAGAAGCGAAGGTTATTAAAGAAGATCTTAAAAAAGAAGCTAACGAAATTGTAGCTGAAAACACAAATATAAACTAGAACAAGAATGATATTAGCAGCAGGTACAACCGGAACCATAATTGCAACAGTCGCAGCTTTTTTACTAGTAACACTAATATTAGTAACATTATTATTATTTGTAAAGCAAAAACTATCTCCATCGGGTCCAGTTACAATTACAATTAACGGAGAAAAGAAAATAGAAGTGCCTTCAGGTAGTACACTTTTAACAACCCTAGGTGCAGAAAAAATATTCTTACCATCTGCTTGTGGTGGTGGTGGATCTTGTGTGCAATGTGAGTGTCATGTTAATGAAGGTGGAGGAGAAGCTTTACCTACAGAAACCCCTCACTTTACGCGTAAAGAACTAAAACACGGTATTCGTTTAGCTTGTCAGGTTAAAGTTAAGCAAGACATGGATATTTCTATTCCAGAAGAAATTTTTGGTATTAAGAAGTGGGATGCAACCGTTGTTAGAAATTATAATGTAGCTTCATTTATCAAGGAATTCGTAGTTGAAATTCCAGAAGATATGGGGTACAAAGCAGGTGGATATATCCAAATTGAAATTCCTCCTTGTGAAGTTAATTTTGCTGACATGGATATTACAGCACATCCAGAAGAGCACGAAACACCAGAAAAATTTGAAGCAGAATGGAATAAGTTTAAGCTTAGACCATTGGTAATGAAGAATACAGAAACTGTGGAAAGAGCCTATTCTATGGCTTCTTACCCAGCTGAAGGAAGAGAGATTATGTTAAATGTACGTATTGCTACGCCTCCTTTTGATAGAGCCAAAGGCGGATGGATGGATGTAAATCCTGGAGTAGCATCTTCCTATATATTTAACTTAAAGAAAGGTGATAAATGTGTAATTTCAGGACCTTATGGAGAATTCTTCATTAATGAATCTGATTCAGAAATGTTATACGTAGGTGGTGGAGCAGGTATGGCGCCAATGCGTTCTCACTTGTATCATTTATTCAGAACTTTAAAAACAGGTAGAAAAGTAACTTATTGGTATGGAGGACGTTCTAAAGCAGAATTGTTTTATATTGAACACTTTAGAGCATTAGAAAAAGATTTTCCAAACTTTAAATTCTTTATCGCATTGTCTGATCCTTTAGAGGCAGATAATTGGAAAAAGAAAACAGATATTAATGATGAAGCCGGAGATGGGTTTGTAGGGTTTATTCACAATTGTGTAATTGAGAACTACTTAAATCATCATGAATCACCAGAAGATTTAGAATTGTATTTCTGTGGACCTCCATTAATGAACAATGCAGTTCAAAAAATGGGAGAAGATTTTGGTCTTGCAGATGAAAACATTCGTTTTGATGACTTTGGAGGATAATCTTCAAATTACAAGAATATTAAAAAACCGATTCAGAAATGTATCGGTTTTTTTATTGTGCTCATTTTCTTATATTTTTAATAGCTTCGTAAAAACTAAAATACATCTATGAACTGGACTTTATATGTTATTATTTTTCTTTGTATTATTTCGGTCATTAGTTGTATTCTGTATTTTATTCAAGAGAAATTTATTTTCATAAACGGTAAGAAATTAGACAGAGATTATCAATACAAATTTGCGAATACGTTTGAAGAAGTATTTATTAAAACAGACGCAAACAACGAAATTAATGCACTTCATTTTAAGTTGCCAAATCCAAAAGGAGTTGTTTTGTTTTGCCATGGTAATAAAGGGAATTTAACAAGATGGGGAAATCGAGTTTCTTATTTATTGGCATATAATTACGAGGTCTTGGTGTTTGATTACAGAAACTATGGCAAAAGTACTGGTAATTTTAATGAGCAAGCAATGTACAAGGATGCTTGTTTGGTATACAACCACTTAAAAAAGAGATTTAAGGAAGAATATATCGTGGTTTATGGTTTTTCTTTAGGAGCTACATTTGCAACACGAATAGCCGCTCTAAACAAGCCAAAAGAACTCGTTTTAGAAGCTCCTTTTTATAATTTAAGAAAAGCAATAATCTATATCTCTAAAATGGCTCCCGCTTTTTTGTTAAAGTATCAATTTAGAACCAATAAAGACATCTCTAAAGTAGTTGCACCAATTACTATTTTTCATGGAAATAATGACCTTACTACTTCTTACAAGGATTCTAAAAAGTTGTTGAGATTAAATTCATCAGTTCATAACCAGTATGTAGAAATTGATGATGGCACGCACCATAACATTAGAGAGGCTAAAATTTATCAAGATAAGTTGAAAGAAATTTTACATCGTTAGTGTTTTCTAAATTTTATAAATTGTATTTTTGATTTTTACAACGGGATTATTTTATGAAACGTTTAGAGAAAATTTTAAAACAACATAAATACATCAAAATAAAATTGAAGAAAATTGCCTCTAATCATTTAGAATTAAAGGCTAAAATTAATGATGTAAAGGGACGTTTTATTTTAGATACTGGTGCTTCAAACTCTTGTGTAGGGTTAGATCTAATAGATTATTTTAAATTATCTACAGAAGAAAGTGAATCAAAAGCTGCTGGAGCAGGAGCTACGGATATGGAAACGCTACTTTCTAAAGATAACCACTTAAAAATAGGTGCTTGGAAAACGAAAAAAGGTGATTTAGTTTTATTTGATTTATCGCATGTAAATAACGCTTTAACACAACACAATGTAAAAGAGGTGCATGGTATTATTGGAGCTGATGTTTTACAAAAAGGAAAAGCATTTATAGACTATAATAAAAATGTATTATACTTGAAAAAAGTAAAGAAGTAATTAATTTAAAATAAGAAAAAATGAGTTTGCAAAAACAGGTAATGGACAAGATGAAAGAAGCGATGAAAGCAAAAGATAAAGTTGCTTTACAAGCTTTAAGATCCGTAAAATCTGCATTTTTATTGGCAAAAACGGAATCGGGTGCTCAAGAAGAATTAACAGAAGAACAAGAATCTAAAATCATCCAGAAACAGGTAAAGCAAAGAAAAGATAGTGCGGCTATTTTTATCAAACAAAATAGAGAAGACTTAGCAGCGCCAGAATTAGCAGAAATAGTAGTGTTAGAACAGTTTTTACCTGAAGCATTATCAGAAGAAAAAGTGGAAGAAGTGGTTGTGGCCGTTATAAAAAGGTTAGATGCTTCTGGCATGAAAGACATGGGTAAAGTAATGGGGGTGGTTTCTAAAGAATTAGCCGGCCAAGCAGATGGTGCAACCATTTCTGGTTTGGTAAAAAAGAATTTAATATAGATAAAATATTATAGCATTCGTAAGAATGCAAATGGCTCCATAGTTCAACTGAATAGAATATCAGATTTCGGCTCTGAGGGTTGCAGGTTTGAATCCTGCTGGAGTCACTAATTATCCCCCAAAAAAAATATTTTGTTTTTTGGGGGATAATTTCTTATATTACAATGTTAAATTTAAATCAATGAAAAATCTACTCTTAATCACAGCTATTTTATTACTGGGATGTTCCGGCAATGATTCTTCCACCTACAACGATAACGATTCGGGTGGTGATGACAACTCTAATGATGCACCACTTGTTTTAAGTATACTATCAACAGATATTGAAAATTCAAATTATATATATTCTGACGTATATACTTATGATGGAAACAAGCTTGAAAGTGTAACACAATCTGATAACCAATCCAGTAATATCTCGACATATTATTTTGTTTACACGAATGACAAGGTTGTAAGAATTGATGGTTATACTTCATACAACGCTTCGGAGCCAACTAAAACTGAAGAAGTCAATTATTCTTATGACTCGCAAGGCAGACTAGTATTAATGGTACATACTGATTCTTATGAAACTGAAACGGGTACTTTTACTTATAATGCAAACGGTAGTGTTACTTTTAACCAGTCATATAAAGACAACAATAGCCCTAATAGCAATGAAAACACCATATCATTACAATTTGATAATAAAGATAATTTAATTAGTT
>Ga0115572_10002710_pt1 | contig 14068 bp, 1 predicted proteins | sample COGITO_mtgs_1206_FD_88681 | JGI IMG/M metagenome (GOLD analysis project Ga0115572, IMG submission 88681) | Pelagic marine microbial communities from North Sea - COGITO_mtgs_120607 | ecosystem: Environmental > Aquatic > Marine > Epipelagic | place: Germany:Helgoland, sampling site Kabeltonne... | reverse complement strand
GTGCTCGACGGCCACTTCCGTTTGGGTGTGGGAGTCGAGCATGTGAGGAGATATGCGTGCAAGACGGGGTTTGACGCGGCGAGGCTGAACCGACGGGCCAGCCTCGTCGCACGTCTCAACGAAGTGTGGCAGGACGGCGGCGCGCGCAGGGACGTGGGAGGGGGACGGCGGTGGGGCGTTCCAGTTGGAGGGACTGGGGGGCCATCTGCGCGCTACTTCGTCGACTGCCAGGCCGCTTTGCTCTCGGCGGCGGGTGAGGAAGCCAAGGCGTGGCATCAGCAGATGAGAGGCGGCCATTGAAATATCGTCCAGTTCAGTATCGCTGGCAGCTTCCGGCGCGGCGAGCATGTGCTCTAGGTGGCTGACGCCGCATGGTCCAGGCGGTGGGGTTATGAAGGGGGCGAAAGAGCTGAGCCAGTCGGCGGGGCCTATGGCTGAGCATGGGTGGGTGGTCTCAGCGGCGCTGTCAACGAGGGCTTGGAGGACATGCTCGAGCGTGGCTGCCATATATTCAGCCTGTTGACGGTCGGCGCGCCAGTCTTGAAGGTGCTGCATAAGGAACGCGACTCGCAGGAGCTCGCGGCGCATGCGCTCAAGTTCCCAGCGTTGAGCGGCGGATAGGTCCGAGCCATAGGCGAGTAGGCGCCGCTTGGCAGCCAGTTGCCCATTGTAGCGTCCCACGTAGAAGTAGAGAAGATCTTCCTGCGCGCGCGCCACGGCGCGGAGCTGAGCGATGGCGTTGCGCACGTCGTGGAGCCAGTGGGTGGCGTCCGCTTTGCCCGCCTGTAGCCAGGCGTGGAGCTGATTATGTTGGCTAGCCGCGTTGCCTGAGTGCTCTAAAGATTCGAGTGGCAACTCAAACCACGTGAAGGGGAGCATGGCCTGTTCTGTGGAGGGGAGCTCGCACTGTGTGAGCATGGGGTGGTCACTCTCATGCTCAACGACGCGTATGCAGGATGGCATGGGCATGCGAACGGGGCGAACGATACGAGCTTCAGGTGACCGGAGGTGCACTTGAGTTAGAGCACCATGCATAATGTCGGCCTCGGTGGCGCCCGTGAGGAGGACGAAGTCAAGGAAGTATATGCCGATCGCCGATTTCATGCCACCTTGGCGACGCACATGCTCGTCACCTCGGAAGGAGCAGGTGCGAATGAGGTCGAGGTGGGTTAGCAGCTGGCCGAGTTGGTAGCAAATGGGCTGCATGTTATGCACCCATTCCTTGTACGTTTGCAGCTCGGCGCGGGTTTTGATGGCAGTTTGCTGTTCCGCATCAATGGCAAGGCGAGTTGGTCGTGTGGATTCACGCACGCGCGCTAGGGCGTGCTGCTTACGGAGCAAATCGAGCAGAGGGGCCTCGAGCGCACCGCCATGATGCTCGGAGGCATGGAGCGCTGCCGTGAGGGTTTGTTGGGCCGGCGCGGGGGGAAAATCGAGTTGCTGGTCGTAGAAAGACCATAGCTCTGGGGGGATGTTGTTCTTGGCCCATCGATTCATACCGTGACGTCGGCTTTGTGAGCGTTGCACGAATTGGTTGAGCCGTTGCTCGGACGTTACGATGACGAGCTCGTTGCACTCGAGAATGCGGAAGGAGGCGTACGGAATGTGCCTGTTGTCTACTGGCGCGGCCAGTAACCATTCCGGGAGACCTGGGGAGCGAGCGTCGTGCTTGAGCGCGGTTAGGTGGCGGAACGGCTCGTAGAGTTTGTCGACCAGCGCGCGCTCGGCGGCGTCCATGTATTGGATGATTTCTTGCGGGAGGAAGGAGGAGGACGAGGTGCCGATGACGGGGGCGGAGTCCGCCATAGAGTCGCCAGCGCCGCGTGGCGGCTGAATATCGTGCACCTCGAGCCTAGCGCTCGCCTGTGGCCCCGCGTCACGGAGCGCGAGGTCGATGAAGCGATCGTAGATCGCAGTGAACTCAGGTGCAGGCTCGCGCACGCTAAGGCGTATAAGCATTTGAGATGCAAGGCGACGCAGCTCGGTTGGTTTACCTCGCGATAAGATGTCGGAGAAGAGGTTGGTGGGGCCCCAAACGTGACGAACAGCGAGCATCCCTCTAATTTCTTGAAAGGAGCGGAGCTCGAAGAGCTCCGCAAGAAGAAATTGGCCCCACGCGGTGCGTGCGGTTTCATCGGTCAACTGAAAAGAGACCGAGAGGGAGTCGGTGTCGAGAATGGCAGCCCCTGTTTCGAGGACGAGCGGAGCAAACGTTAGTATGGCGAGCAGCGCAGCAAGCAACTCAAGTATCCCGATGGGAACTACGGACGCAACGACAGGGGATAGTGCGACGCTGACGCAGACGCCGTGGCAGAAAGCCCCGAGGCCCTTGCGCGGGTCGGACGCAAGGGAACGCGCAGCGTCTGATGACAAGTGTAGGACAAGTTGGTGTCTGCCCCACTGCGGCGCGCCGTCGTCACGGAGCGCAAGCAGTAAGGAAGCGCCGTTGGTGCTGAGCAGGCGCTTCGACCAAGCTGCTAGGCGTCGCCGTTGAGGGTCGTTTGGACAATACTGGGCTTCGGGGTCGAGGCGATTGAGCGAGCCCCATAAATAGAACATCCACGAGCGTGGCCCTCGGAGCACCCCTCGGATGTGCTCCAGGAGACCAAGGAGCGACTGGAAGTCGCTGTGTACGAGCTCCGCACGCTTGGCCGCCGTGAGCTTGAGGAGGCAGCGCACGAGCTTGTCCTTTGGGATGTACATGAGCCCCAAGATGGCAAGAAATGCCACGCCTAGCCAGACGATAGAGCAGCCTATTTGGCGCTTCTCCGGGATCGCCATGAGAAGGTCGAGATTATCGTGGACGTGCCGCCACGCCCGAAGTTGGCAGACGAGGGCGGGGATTCCAACCGCTGCGTTCGCTTTGTCGTCTGTGTACATCTTGGAGGAGTGGAGGCGGGCCTGACGGGCCCCCAGCTTGACTCGCCGAGTTGCTCGCCAGATGGCAATGTTGCCGGAGGAGTCGAAGACCATGTCATCGCAGGAGCGACGTTCGACTTCTTCTTCGTAGAGGTCGACGAGCAGAAGGGCACAACGTTGCATTATCTTCGATGAGAGGACGTGGCCGAAGCCGAGCACGTATTGAGCCACCCACACCATGGAGCCCCCACCGTGGACGGCATGGTGCGGGTCGAGCGTGGCCATGGTGTTTAGCCAACGCATGCGAGGGGATAAACCGGCGTGGGGGAAGAAGTCTTTGACGTCGTCAGTCCACGTGAGCACCGGGAGGTCAGCTAGGGAAGCTGCGCCACGAAGGATTTCTAGATCACGTGCGAGCTGAACGGGCGTCGGTTTCTCTTCGGGACCCGTGGCAGCCTCTCGAGAGCGCTCGTTGATTGATGGCACTTCGACGAGCGATTCGTCCCACAGCGGACGGCGAGGTACGCCGAAGTCCGTAGTGGGTCGCATGCGATCTTCTAGTTTACGAGGAGTGCCGCCGCTGCTTATCATCCTACAGGGTGTGTACGGCATGGAGTCAAAGATCTCGTGCCATCCGAGCTCTTGGAAGCGCTTCGTTTCTTTCTGAAGCGAGGGGAAGGCCTTAGGGAGGGTGAGGAGGTGAGGGAATATCGCGATTTGGAGAGGGAAGCTATGGTGGGGAGAGAGCTCGCCGTCGAGTTCGTAGTCGATGCCGCGCTCTAGGTACCATAGGAGGCGTTGATCCCGCCAGTCGGGCCTCTTGCTTTTGATGTATTCCCAACCACTGAGCCGCCCTGGTCGTGCGCGATGAAATTGTGAGCGGAGTGGGGCCGCGAAGTCGAGTGGAATGATGAGACCGTCGTTGCTTCTACGGAGGTCCCACACGCATCCGCGCGCTTCGTGGACGAAGCACTCCTGTCCTCGAACAAAGGGCGGGGGGCGAGCGCGCTCATCTGGCGACCAAGCGACATGGAGCAGGTCGCGGTGAAGCACTGCGAGGTAGTCCTGGAGGTCAGACCAACATTGGTCGGTGTAGAGCTCTCGTGGGTGGTGGAAAGTTGGTTCGTAGCAGTGGAGTGGTTGGTGCCAGACGTCTACCCCCCTTTGAGTAAGAGGAGGTTCGATGTCGGCGCTGAAGGGGGAGAGTTTCAAGCGTTCAAAGTCCACCTCGGGGAGCGACATCGAGCCACGGCTTTCATCGATCAGCAGCTCAGAGACGTCGCATGCTCCAACTCGGTCAATCCACGAGTGTAGGTAGGCGGCGTCTGGGTCAGAGGAAGGCACGTCTAAGGCGTTTCGTAGCTGTTGGTGCACGAGCTCACATTTAAGTAAGGCTTCTCGCACCGAGAGGGTTCTCTGCGCCACTCCACTAGACCACGAGCTCGAGATCGCACGCAGCGAGCGCGCGCCCATGACGCCGTGGTGGGCGTTCATCGGTGATGACGCGGCGAATGTTGAACACTTGGCGATTGCAAGCGCTGCGGCAGGATGGATCCAAAGGCCAAGTAGCGAAGTGAGGGTGGCCCAAGCCACCCAGCTGGTGCCGACACGGGTACCTTTGTGCGCGTCTTCTTTGCGCGCAATACCCAGGTCTTGGCTTACCGGCAGTGCCACCACGTTGATGCCGCCGTGCACTTGGCCTGCTAGGAAAGCTATCGGCTGGGCTGGCGCGAGGGCGTCTATGACGTGGCGCACGCTTTGGACGGCACTGCCTCGCGCTCGGCTGGGCGTGTTCGAGGCGGGGCAGGCGGGAGGTGCGAGCGCACCCAGGATACGATTTGCGTGCACGACGATCACCAGCACGAGGGGCGACGGTGATATCAGAACCGGCACCAAGACGGTGATTGGAACGAGCGCCACGTCCGAGTGTGCCGAGGGCGTTTCGATATAGATCAACTCATGAGGCGAGCGTGGCTCGGCCTGTGGGGCGACGGGTGGCGAAAGCTCAGGGGGACGAAGGTGCCCCGCGCCCCGCACCTGGTTGTATGCGCGACCGGCCGCGTCAGGCGGCTGTGCATCGTGCCGATCGTAGTCGAGCGGTACTGGCCACCCACCGCTCTCCCATGCTGTTGCGAAGCGTCGAATCATGACCTGATAGTCAAGGGGCAGAAGCCCTCCGGTGCAAGCAGGGCATGCGCGTGCGATGGCGGCGCACAGATGGGGGAAGAGGCGCCACGTGCTACGTGCGCGGTCTCGAGCGTCAGGGTTGTCGTGCGCGAAATGAATGGTCCTTTCCTTCCTGGGACGTACCGGCCCGTCGAATGACTCCAGGGAGACATTGCGCATAGTGAGCCGCACGAACTTGCTTTCTTCGTCACCGCATTGGGAGGTACGAAATTCTCTTACTTCAAGCTGCGGGACATCGGAGAAGTCGAAGAAGTCGTTTGCTACCGTGTCTGGCTGTTCGACGAGGATCATATCTGCGTTGTTGATGCAGACGCACCATAGAACCAGCGCGCCTGCCCAGAATGCCCGTCCGTCTTTCATCTTGAGGGGCAGGCAATGGCGGTCGTTGCGCAGGTGCTGGTAGCAGGGCGGGCCGACAGCCAAGACTGCTTCCCAGTGCTTAAGCGGCACTATGTCCCTGATGTCGTCACGATAGTGGGGCCCCTCCGAGTCGGAGTCGCGCACGTCTGCGGAGATGGCAAGGATGCCACGCTCCCGCAGGGCGTCCCGTTGGGCTCCAGAGAATTCGAAAAGCACCAAGTGGGTAGGTGAGTTATCCTGCGCCAGATAGTTCTCTAGCACTTCCAGATCCGTGATGGGCCAGATAGGTACCACAGCGATCGGCTTCTGCACGGCGCAGCCCGCGCTGTCGCCCGTTTCCACGCATATCGGCGCGGCGTCGCGCTGCGGCATTTGCTCAGGAAGCTCGCAGAGGCTCATCACGTCGTAGTCCTCGTCGGGCGTCTTTGTGGCTGAGCGGGCAAACGTATCGTTTTCGCCGTTCGGCGCGACGCCGCCGTCGCCCTCGACGAAGGCGGCACTGGCGGCGACGTCGCTATCGCGGCCGATGAGGTCTGGCCACCAGCCCTGCGCCGCTCTCTTGCCGGCGAGGAAGCGGTTGAGATCGCCGCATCCGTTGATGGTGATGTGCAGTAGGTCCACCGCCAGCCAGCCCCCCCAGGAGATGGGCCTGAGCGCAAGGAGCCTGCGCCTCGCGTGCGGCGGTGAGGTGAAGGTGAGCGCCCTACGCGCCATCCAATCAGCGACGGAGGCAACCACGTCGACCCAGAGCTCCTGCCAGCGCTCCGCTCGCTGCCGATTTAAGAGTGACTGGGCTGTGAAGCGGGCTGTGGCGTCTGGAGCAGACCACAGTTCGACCATAGAGTGTCCCAAACGCGATCGGCGATCTGGGGAGTGATTGAAGTTTCCCCAACCCAAGCTGCGGTACCAGAACCACATTTGCATCGTCAGGTCACCGATCGCTTGCACCCGAAGATTGAGGCATAGGACGCAAGCGTGCGAGGCGTGACAGAGCTGCTGCACGGGGAGGACGAGAGTGAGGAAAGTATCTCTCGCGAGGATACCTCCGTCAAGTAGCGCCCAGTCATCGCACAGCGCCTGGATTAGGCGGAACGAACCGGAGGGCAGCGGCGACGGCGAGTATGGACGAGCGAGGGCGCTCGAAGAATGAGCAAACGCATGGAGTGGAGGGCAGGTCGCCCCTACGCCGCGCGGGCGTTGGTCAAGGACGGCCTCATGGTCATGGACATCACAGAGCATGCGATCCATCGAGCTGAACGCGTCGAAGGAGTCGAGGGTTGTAGCAGCCGCGATCGAGCCTCGCCTCGTCGCGGCTACCGAAAATTCGGCGCGCCACGGCCCTTGCCGCCCTTACCGCCTTTTCCTTTTCCCCCCTTGGCGCCGCCCTTCTGTCCTTTGGCGCCCTTGCCGCCACGGGGCATCGAGAAGCCGGAGGAGCGTCCGCGCCCGCTGCGACCGCCTCCGCGGCCGGCCTCCGCCGCAAGCACGCCACCCGGTGCCGGCGGAACGCCCCCCTCCGCCGGAACGACCGCAGGCGGCATCTCCAACGAAGGTCGCGGCGCATCATCTGGACGAGGGCGTGCCGAAGGCTTTGGGCTCGCCTTCCAGGTGGTGCACCAGCACGAAGCGGCCAGCTGGCGAAAGTTCGGAGGGAGATCGTGGGCACCGTTGCCCTGCGCCCCATGCCCCGGCAGACCTGGAGTGTCGCAGAGCTCGGTGGGATCTCCGTCGACGCTGAGCGCCGCTGCGGGGCAGCGGTTGGGCAACTTAGCTTGCAGAGCCAGAAGGTCGTAACCCTGCTTGCCCCGGTAGATGACCGTGCCACGAGGGTTGTAGGAGATGTACGACGCTTTGCTCCCGACGCCCCCGCGCGCAGGCGGCCCACCCGCAGCGGCCGGTTGCGACGGCAGCGCACCAACCGGCGAGGGCCCGACAGAGGCCCGCTTGGTGGCGGGAAAGAAGGCTGAGAGGACATCAGAGTTCGTGGCGAGCGTCTCGAGATGATTGGCGAGGACGCTAAGCGGCCCCGCCGCCGCATCTGGGATAAGAATTCCAAGGGGAGCCTCGTCGGCGGCCGAGAGAAGGCGACGCTGTGCCTCCATCGCCGCAAACTCCATCGTCTGCATGTAGCAATCTTTGACTTGCTGCTTGACGCTGACCCAGAGAGCCTGGTCATGGCGGACCCGAGGCCCAAGATCCTCGAGTTCTTCCGCCAGGCGGTGGCAGAACTTCTGGTAGGTAAGCTCGCCCGGACGCCCGACATTCGCTTCGTCCCATCCAAAAGCTTGGAAAAGGGCCGACCCAAATCGTCCCATCCGTCTCATCTCGACGGGGTCGAGCATGGCCTCCGAGAAGTCGACTCGGGTCTGCGAGGCAGAGACCTCGGTGGCGATGACGAGATAGTAGGCGTCATTGAGGAAGTCGAGCTCGCAGAAGCGCAGCATAAGCAGCGCTTTCAACTGGCTGGCCGGCCAGTTGAGAGCCTTAAGGCGAGCCTGCACATTGGCGGGCTTGGCAGCGAGGGAGATGGTGGCGAGGAAGGCTTCCATCGCATACCTCGGAAGGTACGAGCGAAGGGCGAACACGCGACGGCAAAGGTCGTGTGCTTGTCCGCGCCGGCCAACATTGAACAACGTCTGTTGGAGGTAAAGCGAGCCCGAAGAGGCAACCGCCCATAGAATGTCCTGATAAGGTAGCGGGCTGGCATCAAAGAGCGGGACAGTCTTGGCTTCGACTTTGGCAAATTCGGCTCGATTGACAGCTGCAACTAGAGAGCGCTCAGCGGCTGGGGACGTACCGACCGACGCCGCAAGAGCGGCGTCGTAGGTATCAGCGCCAGATCGGGCAATGCCTGTGGAGATCTCTGTTGCACTTGCGGGAGAATGCTCCTCATGTGAAGACTGCAGCAGCTTCGAGACGATCACCGATAGCGTCGCATCCCCGTCTGTTAGCAGCTGCAGCAGTCGGCCCCGTCGCGGCTTGAGCGCGATGGCCACCGTCGAAAGCAGGGCAGACGGTTCTGCGGCGCGACAGCGGCCGGCGGCATATCCTTGTGCCAAACGGAGCGCTTCTGTAAAGTATTCCTGGGAAGTCCGAGCGCGTTGCGCCATTAATAGCAACTCAGGGTCGTGAAACGCGAGTTGCTGTCCGAAACCGCGGAAGAAGTATTCTTCTGAAGTGGCAAGGGTACCTACTCCCCCCAATTCGAAACGATGGCGCTGCAGCTGAGGCGGCGTCGGTATTACGATTACATATCTGTCTGGCGCCCACTGAGTCGCCAGAGCAAACTGGGTAAGTGTCGCACGAGCGAGGTCTGAGGAAAACGGCCGATCCGTCGTGTTAGGGTGTCCTGCGAAGCTCGCCATCGCCCGAAGGAGGCGATCTGCCTGCTCCGGAAAGGACGCCATTCCGAGTTGTTCTCGGCAGCATGCTGGCCCCATGTCATCCAGTAAGGTGAAGAGCGGGTCGAGGTTGTCAGACGCCCAATCTCCAAAGACGGCGTCCGCGATCCATGGATTTCCGCTCGCATCGTAGTCGTAGAAATCGTCGAGATCACAATCGCCGAATTGGAGGTTGGACGCTGCCAAGCGGCATGCCTCTGGCAGATTGTCCCAGTTGTTGTTGCGCCATGTAAGCACATCATAAAGCAAATGCGACAGGCTTGTGCTATTGGAATCCAGGACTTCGACGTCCACGAGTACCTGGAAGATCCTGGCAATGTCGTTGGGCTTCAGGAGAAAGTCCAACAGAGATGAATCAGGAGCGTCGTTATTAAAGCGGACTGCGGCTCCTACTATTCTGCGGGCCTCGGGGTAGGAGATGCAAAAGTGTTCGGAGTTGCCGTCCGGCACGTAGGTCTTAAACACTGACTTGATTTCGTTCGCAAATGGAGCTTGACGCCGAACTGCGAGACGTAGTACGCTATCAGTTTGGTCCTCCACGATGGAGGGGTGGACTTCCCAAATGATCGGGTCTGTTGATTGCGCGCGTGCGGGCGGCATCGTCGACGTTGCTTAGCTGTTGAAGATTAAGTAGTGGTTCAGGGAGATCCCTTGCGGAGCCCTGACTGAAGATTGGGATCGCTGGACCTGGTCAAGCGAGATGGGGGAGCGGCGGTGAGCGCAAGGGGAGGCGCCACCGAGGCGAGCATCTCTTGCCTGGTCAAGCGAGATGATTCCTCAGGCTTTGTAAATAAAGCCCTTTATTAGAATCGTCAATCTTTGCCGTTACTCGTTCTGTGAGTAACGGCTCCTCCAGCATTTTGGGCGTTCTTTTGGGTCACTTCCAACCCCAACCCAACCGCCCTGGTTTTGATCTTTCAACATTAGACTAGACACCTCGATACTGAGCAAGCTCAGTAACGCGGAGTCCAGCCCAACATGTTTTTAGAACAAGTGTCGTCACGTAGTGAGGGATTGGGTGTTATTAAGGAACACGGGACGCCCAACTCAGAGACCTGTCTCTAGTGACAAATCCCTTGGTTAGGTGCGTCAGCCAGCGTAGCTGGCTAAGGAACGATGGTTCTTTGTGTCAAGAACGTCGGTTCTTGTGTCAATCCCGTTCGCACTGTTGGTATGGGAGGGAGCTGGCGCGCGAGAGCGCGTATTGCCGTGTCCGTCGTATTATGGAGCTCGCCAGCTCACCGGTTGGGCGGAGCCACTCGGCATGTCGTCTGAGAGCCGACTCGGTGCCACTCAGAGAGTGCACGAAGCATGTCGCGCGCCGCATCCACCCTCGAGGAGGCGGTGGTCCAGAGCTGGTCGCGCCATGCTGACCTGAAAGCAGGCCGAGAGGATCCGTCCGGCAAGCGTGGTAGCGTCCATGCAAGGGCATGGTCTAGGGCTATTACCACACCGCCTGCGGCGGTCCGATTGTCCCGCCGCTGTTGCAGCTAGGTAGCGAAGTCGATCGCTGTGTGACTCCGTGACCACAGAGACGGAGGGGGTTGCTGCCGGTGGGCTGATGACCATTCCTTTCCGGGCAACCGCACATGAGATGGCCACGCGTAGCGACGTCAAGGCGTTGACGACCATTCATGGACGCTAAGCACGCCGGGCATTCGCAAGCGGCGTGCATGGACTGCGCTGTTTTAATCCGTGGGCAGTTGCTGCAGCACGGCGAGCGGCAGTGAGTGGTCGGGGTACTTGCGCCCCTCAGCGTCTCGGGCGTGTAGGAATCGCAGCGACACATGTTTGTGAGCGCGCGTGGCGACGATGCGCGCCGTCCAGCCGCGTCCGCCATGCTCGTTGCATGGATATGACTCCCATCCTGGAAGGATGGGTACGAGCACCGAGCGACCCACCGCGTTTTTCATTGTCAGAGCCGGAGGCTGTGAGGGTGGCGGAGGGTGCGGGCTCAAACGTGGATGGGGCGACACTGGGGAAGGCGAGGCTTCTGTCGCTGCTGTCGAGTCTGCTGTAAGCGCCATCAGACCTGGCGTGGATTCGATGCATACCGACGGCAAGCTGCCTTGTGTGAACTCGACGGAGAAGGCTGCTTTCTCGATCCATTCCTGGTAGTCCTCCAGACCGAGCCTCCTATAGATCAGGAGAGACGCAGGGTTCTGCCATCTGCAGAGCGCCTGTATTTTGTCAGGCGGGCAGCCGACCCGCCCTAGCCGAGTGGCTAGCGAGATCCTGAAGCTATGCCAGGATAAGGAGGCAATGAGATGTGCTAGGCCTGCGCTGTCAAGCATCGCATTGAGAAGGCGTTGCGCTTGTGCGGCCGAGACGAGAGATAGGTCATCATTCACGAACAGTGGCACGTCAGCGTGGTATTGTCCACGTTGCAGGAGGTGTACGGCGAAGTCGCGCAGGGCTGAGAAGGCATTGCCCACGTGCGCGTTGAAGGAGTGGAATGTTTTCTTGTCTCCCCACACTGCCCCGGTGACGTCGCATTTGCTTTGGCGAGGTGTGCACTGCACAAAGCTGCCTGGCAACGCCGCCTTCAGCTGAGCCACCGATGGGGCGAGGATGACCATGAGAGGTCCATCATCGAGCAAAAGACACCAGACAAGAGACCCGATGCGCAAATAGTAAGCTGCGTTGACGAGCTCGGCTTTGCGGAAGCCAGAGGCCCACAGTAAACACATGACAGCGCGCGTTGAGAGTACGAGCAGACCCACGTAGTGGATGCCTGCGTGGGTGCCGGGGGGGACGCCGAGCAGTGCTTGGAAGGCGTCGTACGCGAGGGGAGCTTTGCGGTGGGGGAGGAGCGCTTCGTGGCCGTGTAGTTCGATGAATCTCATCGTCAGCCCTTTAACGACGTCGCGGATGAGCCGGAACGGCACCATGTCGACGTTCATGCGGCTGTGGATGCGTCGTACCCCTAAAAGGACATGTAGGGCGCTGCTTACTTGCGGCGCAGGAGAGCTGCGCCGTCTCGGTTGCATCATCGTAAGTATCATGATGAGGGCGAAGACGAGGAGGGTGGTCTCACGTCGACGCAGAGCCATGTCTGCGCCGGACACTGCCGCCGGAAAGTCTCGAATGGCCGAAGTGCTTAGGGTAGATGTGATGGGCAGCCAGTACCGGTGCCACCAGGCGTCGTCTCGGCGAGCGGTGTCACGGTTCACTCCAGCGCGTTCGGCGTCGTCGATCGCGGAGGAAAACCATGCGGCGTTTGCGTCAGAGAAGTGCAACGCGCCATCAGAAGGGTCATTGCGCAGGGCAGCCAAAGCGTTAGCTTTGTGACGCTGGATGAGCTCGTCGGTGGGGAGCGGGGGCCGCGCGGGGCTGGCCGCCCGCTTGCCACGCGCCGCTGGTAGTGGCCGCAAAGGGGGCGCGCGCGCGGAGCGCGCCGCGTCCGTGTGCAAGGGAGCGGATGAGCCCGACGGCCCCTCTGGCTCGAGGTGCAGCGACGCGCGGATTGCGGCGCGCATGTAGCGGATGGCTTCTTGAGGCAGTGGGGATGAAGATGAGGTGCCCGGGACGGGGGAATGGCTTTCAGAGGTGTCGGCCGCCGCCGGGGGGTGGGTCTCGCTAGCATCATCGCCGACAAGCGTGAGGAGCGCTTGCTCGAGCGTGGAACGCTCAAGCTCAACGGCATCGCGAAGTAGCGCGAGCCTACGATTCCAGCTCTCGAAGTTCGACTTTGAGCAGGCAAAGGTAGAACGCAGGTCGATATGCCGGATGTGCTCTGAAGGGTGGTTCCAGACGTGGACGACAGCTTGTATGGAACGCAAGCCGGCCGTACGGACGCGACGGTCCCCTGCTAGCTCGGATAAAATGCGAGCGGCGCGATGGGCGTTGATGTCTCCTTGATTGGCGAGCCTAAGGTCCTCGACGGCCTTGTCGAAAACATCAATGCGGGCGGCCGCCATGTCAGCCATGCTGTAGTCGGCTTGCGCGACGGAGTCAGCGCGAGCGCCGAGATTGACGCTGGTGGCGTGATGCGAGAGCGCGCGGACGCGTGCGTTTGGCACGAGGCGCTGCGCTTGCGCAGCTCGTACGACTCGTGCTGCGGCTCTCGACACGAGGAGTTGGGTACACGGGGCCAGCGCCGATGCTTGAAGGAGAAGTGGCAGTGTTGCGAGGAAGGTGCCTCGGTCCTGACCGCGTGCGGCGCGTTGAAGCGCGACACTGGTGTAGAAACCGATCGAAGTGAGGACCTCACACGCCTGTCGCGGAAGCGAACTGATGGACACAGGCGGTTCATCAGGGAAGTGTAGTGGGGGGGAGAGAGGCACTACTCGCTCGAGCATGCCGGTGGCCAAGGATGCGAGGCGTACTCTACAGTCCCACTCCTCGGAGGCGGAAGATGCGAAAGCCCACTCGTACTCAAGCTCATTTTTGTGGTGAATCCAGCACGCGTAGCATTCTTCGAACGCGAGCAGTTGTAGAGGGAGGACGGGGCCGTCAGTTCCTACCAGCAGCCTCAGGCCGCCCACTGACGCTGCCCACATGCCTGGCGCGACCTCGTAGAGGCCACGATTCAACGCTGCGCATGGGGGATCGTCGACAGGGGATGTCCACGTGACGACAGAGAGTTCGGCGATGTGTGCGGAGCCACGTGATGGCTCACGGCCGGCCGGCCGGTCGGCGCTCGTGACGCTGGCGGTGGTCAGCATGTACTGGATGACCTCTTGGGGCAGATGCGACGAGGAAGAGGAGCCAACGAGTACGTCTGCCATGCTGAAGTCGGCCTGGGCGACGGAGTCGGCGGCGTCCGCGAGGTGTACGCTAGTGGAATGGCGGCTGAGCGCGCGTACTGCTGCGTTGGACGTGGCGTGAGCATACACTACATATACTGGCCGCGCGTGAGCGTGGTCGGCAGGGACGTCCGGCTGGTCGAGCAGGTCGAAGGCCACTTCGAAGGAGGAGGGGTCGAGCTCGAGCCAGTTGAGGTGCTCTACTTCAGCCATGGTGCACGCCTCTGCGATGGTGTGGCCGAGGTCGAGGAATGCGACGTCGCCAATGGTGAGGCAGTGTGAAATACGGTCACCGATTTCCATGGGTTCCACGAGGTAGGAGAAGATGTCTCGTAGGGTAGCGTCACGATAGCTGAAGCTTTGCACGACAGTGTCGAAGGCACGCACCTCGTTAGCGTGCCGGGGAAGCTCGCGGCAGACTCGCACTTGAACGAAGTCAGCAAACATGTTATCCACAGGTGACGGGGGTGGGGAAGGTGGAGAGCTCGAGCCGGGGGGCGCTGGTGAGGGAGG
>Ga0115572_10002708_pt1 | contig 14070 bp, 13 predicted proteins | sample COGITO_mtgs_1206_FD_88681 | JGI IMG/M metagenome (GOLD analysis project Ga0115572, IMG submission 88681) | Pelagic marine microbial communities from North Sea - COGITO_mtgs_120607 | ecosystem: Environmental > Aquatic > Marine > Epipelagic | place: Germany:Helgoland, sampling site Kabeltonne... | reverse complement strand
CATCCATTCATGACTTTGAAGGCGATCAAACCTACACTGAGAAACGTGGTCATAACTTTGCTCTAAATGCGTCTTTTGCTGATATCAAAGTCGAAGATTACGATGGACTATACTTACCAGGCGGTCGTGCTCCTGAATACTTACGTTTAAACGCAAAAGTGATCGAAATTATTCAGCACTTTACAGTGGCAGACAAGCCAATTGCATCAATCTGTCACGGGCCACAATTATTAACTGCAGCCGGTGTTATTGAAGGTAAAAAAGTATCGGCCTACCCAGCTTGCGAACCAGAAATAAAAATGGCCGGAGCTGAATATATAGAACTACCAATGGATGGCGCAGTCACTGATGGTAAACTAGTGACAGCCCCTGCTTGGCCAGCTCACCCAGCCATGCTGAAACAGTTTGTGGCCCTGTTATAAACCAGGCTATAAATATTACTATGAGCCTTAACCAGTATTGAGAGCATTATTATGTGCCAGCTTTTTATAAATGCCGATAGTCGCTTATGGAGCTATCGCACAAAATCTCTTCGCATCGATGGAGTTGTTACTTCTATCAGACTAGAGGAGTTCTTTTGGGATACCTTAGAAGAGCTATCATTTCGTGACAAAATGAGCGTCAACCAAATGATAACAAAGCTGTACTTAGAATCTCTCGATGCTGATCATGACATTAGTAACTTCACCTCTTTTTTAAGAGTCTGCTGTTCGCGATATCTTTCACTGGCAGCCGATGGAAACCTCGCCCGAGAAGACAGCTTTCCATTGGGTGAGGTGAATGCACAAAGTATATTGGAGCAAGAGCAGAAGAGAAGTAATCAGCGTAAAGCGATGTTTAGTTCAGCGGATTATAAATCGTCGCTGAACTAAAACTAATTCACTGTAAATTTAGAGTTCGTTCAAAATAGTCTGAATCCCCAAATTGATCTTCAACCGTTAACCGCACGGTATAATCACCCGCTTGTGCATAGTCATGCTGAGGTGAAGCGATATTTAATTCAGCTAAAGTGAGCCGTATAAACGTAGCCACTGTCATTTTTAATAAGCCTTTCTAGTTATTTTTAGATTCTTATCTACACTGATAATGAATCATTAGAGAACTGTATTAACATGTCCATCGCAAAAAAATTCACCCTCGCTTTAATAGCCAGCATTAGTATTTTTACTCTTATATTCGTTGTCATATTTTCAATAAAGAATACCCAATCATTAACAAGTGAAGCGAATCAGCGTGCAAATGAAACTGCCACGACCATGATAAACATAGCTGAGACCACCGATCATTTGCTCTCCGATGAAGTTCATCACACGATGCAACTGCTTAAAAAGCAGGGCGAATTATTGGGCAGCGCCTCTTTAATAGGAACAGTGAATGTCAATGGTATAAATCTTCCAGACCTAAATTTGGGAGGAGTATCTCAAACAAAAAACTATCAGCTAGTAGACGATATTTCCACATTAATGGAATCAACAGCGACTCTATTTGTAAAACAAGCTGATAACTATGTACGGATCTCGACCAGCATCAAACGAGATGGAAAACGTGCCATCGGCACCACCTTAGCAACAGATGGCAAAGCCTATGCAGCCATTCAGCAAGGTAAACCATTTTATGGTCTAGTCGATATCCTAGGGCAGCCATATTTAACAGGTTATGAACCTATTCGAAGTGAAAGCGGACAAGTTATTGGCATTTGGTATGTTGGATACCAAACAGACCTTGATACGCTAAAAAAATCGGTTAATCAAACTCAAGTCTTAGGGAATGGTTTTAATGCAATTATTGACCAAAAAAATCGCGTCAGGATGCATAGCTCAGGAATAGAAATTAAACAAATAGAACAAATCTTAAATCAAGAAACTGGCGAATGGAAAATTGTACGTCAGCATATGCCTAGCTGGGGCTACACAATGATTTCTGCTTACCCAACATCTCAATTAAGAGATCAAATCATCAACGATATCTTATGGATCAGTGTATCAATCTCTGTTTGTGCTATTTGCTTAATATTGCTCGTTCAATATCTATTGCAATGGGTCGTATTAAAGCCGTTAAGAAACATGCTAAATAACCTAAAAGACATATCGACAGGTAACTTAACTGCTAGATTAAATCAAGAACGACAAGATGAGCTAGGAACAATGGCACGTGGTTTTAATGAAATGTTAGAACACCTGCAAACGTCAATTTCAGCGATTAGCCAAGCCTCAGAAAAACTTAGCCGTTCCTCAACCATCGTATTTAATAACTCTACTCGTTCAAGCCAATCGATTAACGAGCAAGCAAACCAGATTGATCAAGTCGCAACGGCCATAACAGAAATGAATCAAACAGCGAATGAAGTTGCTAGGATTACTGAAAATGCTGCTACCGCTGCTGGCGATGCAAAAGATGAAGCGCAAAAAGGGACGAATGTCATTGAACGAACTATTTCTCAAATTTCGTCTTTAGCAGATGATGTTCAGCAAGCTAGCTCAGTTATTAACGAACTATCTAGTGCAAGTAATGAAATCAGCACCGTTCTAGAAGTTATTCAAAATATCGCCGAACAAACAAACCTCTTAGCTTTAAATGCCGCCATTGAAGCGGCTCGTGCTGGCGAACATGGCCGAGGGTTTGCGGTCGTTGCAGATGAAGTTAGATCTTTGGCCAGCCGTACGCAAAACTCTACTGAAGAGATTCAACAAATGATCACCCGAATTCAGACAGAGTCTCAAAGAGCTGTAGAGGTAATGGATACCAGTAAATCAACAGCCACTGAATGCGTTACAACTGCAGGAGAATCTAATGACTCCCTACAACAGATACTGCAATCAGTAGCACAGATTAATGATACTAATAGTGAAGTTGTCCACGCAACAGTTCAGCAAGGTAGTGTCGCTGATGATATTGGTCGCAATATCATTGTCATTCGAGACACCTCTGAACAAAATCGAGAGAATGCCATTTCATCACAAGAATCCAGTAAAGAACTTTCGCAATTAGCTGAGGATATCCAGCAAAAGATTAGCTTCTTTAAGGTCTAGCCTACTTAAAACTTCTATAATATCGTCTGGTTCAGCACGCACACGGTAATCCACTTCAACAAATCGCCATTGCACAACACCATCACGATCAATTATAAAAGTAGCAGGAATAGGCAAAGTACTTCCGTTACCATTATTTATATCAGCCAAATCTAAATTCCGATCTTTTCGCATGTGCTCCAAAATAACGTCAGGTACTTCCCATGCTACGCCAAACTTCTCTGCGACCTTTGCATCTTGATCCGACAATACAGGAAAACTCATACCGTCTATTTCAGTTTTTGTTAAAGACTCATCCGGTATTTCTGGGCTAATCGCAACCAATTCAGCCCCCAATGCGTGAATTTCATCTAGACGCGACTGCATAGCTCTTAGCTGCAAATTGCAATAAGGGCACCAACTACCGCGATAAAATGTGATAATAACAGGGCCACTACCTAGCAATTGCGAAAGTAAAACACCCTCTCCTTTTGCGTTAGGCAAAGTAAAATCAGGTACTTCTTCACCAACCGCGATAGCATTTCCGCCTTGCTCAAACTTACGCGCATCAGCAATCACATCATCAATGGCTTTCATAAATTCGGGTTTTACTGATCGTGTTTTTTCAACTTGAGCCTGAGTTTGGTTCTTAAGATTTGTCATTGAAGCGACTCCTAATAGACATCATTAAACTGAGCTAATGTACTGGCTAGTTCATTAATATCTAGCACACTGTAATCAGGTTTCTCAGCAAGCGGAAACAAGACTTTACCAGGACGTCGAACGAAGGCGGTTTGCAGACCTGCTTTATCGGCACCAGTAATATCCCAACCATGAGCTGCAACCATTAAGGCTTCATTTGAATTAACCCCTAAATTTTTAATCGCCCACTTATAAGTGCTTAAATGCGGTTTAAATACGCCCACAGATTCAATGCTTAAATTTGCATCAAAATACTGGCTTAAATTAGCATTTTTAAGCTGTAACTGAACCCCTTTTAACGAAGAGTTAGTTAAAGTTACAAGTTTATAACCTTGCGCTTTCAACTTTGCCAAACCTTGCGCCACATCTGGATGTGCAGGTAATGAACGTAACGGCGTTAAGATAGCTTTTTTTGCATTTTCTTTTGTAATGGCAATATCATTAATTTCAGCCACCATTTGTAAAGCAGCCACGCCAATATTACCAAAACTGTCATACTCATCAGTTGCCGATACAACAAGAGAATGATGCAGCATAGTAGAAAACCATAAGGGTAATAAATCATCACGCCCACCTATCGCATCACCAACCGACTTACGCATACTTTCAAGATTGAGCAAAGTTTCATTCACATCAAAAATGATGACCTTAGGTTTGGTTAACGACCCTTTTGACATCGCAGGCGCTGGCACATCGTCAGCTAAAATATTTTGACTACCAAAAAGCAGTAGAGTAAGTAACGAAACCAGAGCAGGAATTTTCATAACACCTCAGAGTATATCTAATGACTTAATAAAATAAGACAACATAACTTAGGTTTTGTTAGGAAAACAACATAGAATATAATAGTTTATAGTTAGAATATTTAGAAATAAAGGAATTCACTAATCGTCATTGAACTGAAGTGTTAATCTGGGTTCTGATTCTTTATATCTCTAATCTTATCGATAATGGATAAAAAAATATCATATAGTTTTTCATCTAAATGATTACCAGCCATACCGCTCATTATCTCAAATACCTCGTCTTCGGCATAAGCTTCTTTATAAACTCTTTTATGCGTTAGCGCGTCATAGACATCAACAATCGCCACAATTCTAGCTTGTATAGGAATTTCTTCACCTTTCAAACCATTCGGGTATCCAGTGCCATCATATTTTTCGTGGTGGCTGTGCGCAATAATAGCGGCGATATCTAACATAGGAATATTACTGCCTGCTAGCATTTCGTAACCAATACGAGAATGCTCCTTCATGCTACTGAATTCAGCGGCGGTTAAACGCCCTGGTTTTTTTAAAATTTCATCAGCAATCCCTATTTTTCCTACATCATGCATCGGAGCAGCCAACTTAATTTCATCAACCTTAGTTTGAGGCCAGCCTAACTCCTCGGCCATTGCTGCAGAATACAAACCAATCCTTCGAATATGCATTCCTGTTTCTTCGTCTCTAAACCCAGAAGCATTAACTAAACGAATTGCAATCTCTTCTTCTCGCGCACGTATTTGCTGTGTCCTCTTATAAACCTCTAATTCTAATTGCTCTTTTACAAGCAGTTCATTTCGCGCCTTCTGCATTTTTTCTTGCATAGAGTCGAAACTTTGTTTTATGTGGGAAAGTAATAATAAATCTTCACCTTTTACTCTAATAGCAGTGGCTTCCAGTGGCCACTTGATAGACTCTTCATCTTGCTCAATCCAATAACCTGACTTCAATAACCCCGATTTCTTTTTCGTCCAATGTTCTTTCGCATCATATAAAAAGTTCTGTAAAAAAGGAAAAAAATCATCGCCATTAATTATTACTCCCTTAGTGACTAGAGGATAAAAGATTTTAAACCACTCAGGGGGTTCTGAAAGGCAACAAAAATTCTCACAATCAACTGTCGAGAGTACAAAAAAATCAAGTTCAGAGCACAATGCTTCAAATACTTCCTCTTGCATATTCATCCCTCTGGGCTCAGAATTTTTTGCGATAATAAAGTAAATACTTCCTCAACATTAATACCCGATTTAGCACTGGTCTTAATTAATGGTAAATCTTGAGAGACATTATTAATAACGTCTGAGCTAATCAACCACTCATCTTCAAGATCAGCTTTATTCATCGCGAGTACCGCGGGTATCGAACCCAGTAAAGACTGAATTGATTGGTGTAAATCTAATGAGACATTAAGAGTGTCGGGCCGCGTTCCATCTGCTACCAAAATATAACCAGAAGCCCCGCGTAAATAAGAGGTGTTCATTTTCGTATAATCATCTTCACCTTCAAGATCCCATATCATCAAGCTAACTTCTTTATCGGAAATAGTAAGTGTTTTTTTATCTATTTTCACACCGATTGTCGTTATGTATTTTTCATCAAAAATACTTTCAACAAAGCGTTTGATTAAACTCGTTTTTCCTACTGAGAATGCACCTAGCAGGCATATCTTCTTTTTGATCATGCTATTCATGTTCCTTCATAATGCCGACCACCTTAAATACCACCTGCCGCTTCTGCTGCGCATTATTAAATCCCTGTAACTCTTGCATCGCATAAAAACGCATTGCTTCTCTTGGCACATTTAACATCAGAAGTTTTATGTAGATATTTTCTGCTCTTTCACGAGCAATTCTGAGGTTGTCACTTTTCGTGCCCGATTTATCCGTTGATCCAATAATTTGAACTGCAAACTGATCGTTATACTCATCTAATTTAGATAGCTCATGCAATCTTATAATCTTTGCCGCTAATACTTCTAAATATTTATCCCCATCAACAGGTTCAACCGCAGAAAGCTCAAAACTAAATTGTTTTGACTCAATAATTTTTTTAACTGAAGACATCTCAATAGCGATTGGATCAATACGGATTAAAGCAGAATCATCTAACTGTTCGATGCCATAAATGGATGACCAATTACTTTGTAATTCATCAACCCATTGAATTTCTGCTTCACCCGTTGCGATTAATGTCGTCTCTTTGACATTCAAAAATACGCCTAAAGGTGGAGATAATAACTTATTGGCTCGCCGTGCAAGAATATCTGGTTCAACAGAAATATAGCCCTGAAAATCAAAATCAACATCTATCTCATGGGGTAAATTATTTATAGCAACCAATTCCGGAGGTTTTGATAATGGATCACGTAACCCACGAATGAGTAAACGACCATCCTCTGATACATGGCTATTAATAACGACTAAGCCTGGCTCAATTTCTAAATTCTTAACTGCGGTATATCGCCAATCAGCTAATAAGCTGCTTTTGTAATAGCTATACGAAACGGCCACAACTACAAATAAAATACCAACCAAAGCAAACCAAGGTATTTTTATTTTCTTCTGCTTATTATTGTCCCGCATTTGAAAAGTTAGGCATTTTTCGAGAATAGGCTCTAAATGCGAAAAGTCATCTGAATCCCCCGAGTAATCTATAAGTGTATTACCACAGCGTTTATGTATATGTTCTAATGACTCAGCAAATAGTGTTTTAAGATTTTCTGGTACCTTGCCACGAACCACCGCTGCTAATATGGCGCGAGGCCCTTTTTCAATGATTACCGTCAGATCACCCATCTGCATAGAATTAAGTGTCTCATCTTCATTGCCCGAAAATGAGTCATGAATATAATCTTGAATAGCAGATAGCATACTTGAGACCATATCAGGGTCTTTAGTAATCGCCATATCTGCTACGGTATGCTGAATCAACAAACTACTTTCTGAGTGTATTAAAAACACCTGCTCTACTTGGTATTCCATGGTATTCATCAGAACAATTTCTGAATAGCTACGACCAGAGCGCCAAGCATCTATACGCCAACCAATAGATTTTGGCGATAGACTCTGCTCTAACAACTGATTCATATTCGAGAGCATTTGTGCCAAGGTTTCAGAAATCGATTTGCGTATTGCAGGACCCATAATAGGATATAGAGACTCTGCTACAGCATGAGGATTACTAACGATAGATTGCTGGATCGCGCCTTGAATTGCAGGTGCTAAGACGTCGGCTAAAGATTCATCCTGCTGTAATCGTTGACTCATTGCCTCTGAAATAACCGTTGATAGCTTGCCACTGAAAGCAGCGGGATCGTTTATCAGGTTTTTAAGAGCAATTAAATCGTCATACTCCGCCCCCAGCAATAGCTCACGGACTCGAGAAAGATCATCAGCTTCCATAGTCGTTGGGCTGTCATCTATCATTGATGGCTGCATGAGAAGCTACCTCAGTATTATTTTTTAGGTACGCTATCTTTCATCAGCTGTTCCGACATAAGCGAGAACATATCAGCTAAAGCACCACGATCAGTTTTATCGTGAGTCAAATGCTGCTGAACTTGATCTAGTTGGGAAAAAAGCTCTTCTTTCCAGCTTTCCATTTGAGCATTCAACGTAGTGACACTTGTATCGATTTGATCGGCTAAATCAGCCTCTGCACTCGAGGTTGCCTTATCTAACGAAGCTAACGACAGATCAAGAGCATCAATCTTTTCATTGAGTTTACGAGCACTCTGTTCGCTATTTTCATCCTGCTCTTGACGGATTTTTTGAATATCATTTTTAAGACTTTCAAATTGATCATCCGTATTTTTGCTTAAGTCTGCAATCATGGCTGTGAACTGCTTAGCCAGTGCATCTCTTTGCTTTTCAGCGTTACGTACTTGAGCACCAAATAAAATATCTCGAACTGTTTCCAGATCTGAATCTGAAGAGGAATCCACTGACATAGCTTGCTTAGTTCCATCGTTCTGCAGTTCAGCCTTTAATTTCCCTGTGGCCTTGCTTTTATCAGTCATAATCAAAATCTCTTTAGCTATAAAATAGAGGGCTATTTATTGATGTAGTTGCTAATGCTCTTTCATTATTGCGGATTGTTTGAGAGGAACAGTCCTATGTAACGTACTAACATCGTAATAAAATCTTAGTACACGATATGTACGTAGTAAAATTCAAACCTTGCTTTCTTTTATGTACGAATAAAGACAGATAGTCACTCTCTAGGAAAAAAGAGCATATAAAAATAAAAAAGGGCCTGTTGAATAATCAACAAGCCCTATGAATTAACTTTATGCAGCCAAAACTTCCCTGCTAGCTATCATCCTAAGCTAATTATTCTTCAATGATCTCCACCTCGGCATCATTAAGGCGGAAAGTACAACAACTATCATTTCGATTGTAGACAATCACTTCAGCAATCTCTGTGTCACTGCCAAGATCCACTAACCACCAAGCTTCAGAGGCGCCACCTGAAGTATGCGTCACTGAACCATTACTGTATTTACCATTGGTATTGCCATCAACCGCTAGGCTGGCTACGCCGGAATAAACAGTACTCGACTGAGAGGCCGTTTTACCTAAAGCAACATTGTCACCATAAATATCAATCACTTCCACTTCCGCAAGACTCAGAGCCTCTCCCGTTGAAAGAGAAACTTTTACATAGCGGCCAGTGTTAGGTCCTACAGGGTCTGTTTGAGTATATTCATCATGATTTATCCACTGAACTGTCGCATCTCCGATGACATTCACCTGAGCATCATTGAGTCGAGATTTACAACAATCAGTTCGATTGTAGATACGGATTTCAGCAATTTCTGTGTCACTGCCAAGATCCAAAAGCCACCAAGCGTCAGAAGCACCAGCGGCAGTATGAGTTACCGAACCGTTAGAATAAGCACCATTAGTGTCGCCATCAATCGCTAGACTGGCAACACCAGAATAGGCTGTGCTCGACTGAGTAGCGGTTTTACCTAAAGCAACGTTGTCGCCATAGATATCAATCACTTCCACTTCCGCAAGACTAAGCGGACTTGTTGCTGGAAGAGAAACTCTAACATATCGACCAATAGTCGGCCCACCTGCTTCTGTCACGCTATATTCGACGTGGTTGGTCCACTGAACGACCACCCCTTCATCAAGATCATTGCCATATTCAGACTGATCTGCACTTGCCTGAGTAAACGTAGGGTACCCATCTGGTAAAGCTCCAGAATCATTTACATTATTAATAAAATTAGAATTTTTAAATTTGAAACCGGCGCTACCATAGTCGTAATCATTAAACAGCGCTCTCATTTCTGCATTGGTCACCCCGTCTCCGGTCATTTCGTACCAGCTAACAACATCCGGTATCATCCATTCGCCATAAGGGTTTTCTGCACTACTATCTGTCGCATGTCTAAATGCATGGGTAGTAACGCCATCTTTGTGATAAACCACTTTCGGGTGCGTACCGACCGTGTCTATATCACTCCATGCTTGCAGGGTATAATCACCGTGGGCACTAACGGCCATATGAGTCGGTACTCGGTTGGTAAAATAGACAATGGCCGTCTCAACGTCATGTCGGTGCCCGCCGCCAAAATAATCGACAGCCTGATCTTTTTCAAAATACATATCATAGAGATGGGCCGAATACTCAACACCGCCCTCAACTTGAGTGACATATCTGTGATAAGTGTTTGACGAATTCATAAAATCGCTCGATCGGCAACTACCGGTAATTGTACCCGATATACTCAAGCCACCATTTTGTTCACCGCTACGACTGACTGCTGCCGCAGGTAAACAACCATCACCATCAAAATCAAATACAGGTGAATAGGCATCTACTTGAATTACAGCAGCGGTATCAGGAATACTGCTATATGCTGCATCCAGAGCCGAAAAATCCTCGGCATGAGCTGATGTTGAACCTAAACATAAGGATGCCAAAGCACTCCCTATTACCTGTGTTGTTTTTATATCAGTAAAGATCTTTTTCATAATACCTTTCCGCATAGTTAGAAATTAATGATGAAAAAATGGCACCTCCTCTAAAAAGCACCATTTTATTCTCACATTATTATTTTTATTTTTTTCCACTTTAAATTACTTTGCGATTTGATAATGAGGATAAATATTAGCAATAACAATTAATTTCAGGCTCAAAAAACAGCACTGCACAAAACTAACGCCTAATCAACGCTATAAAGCGCCAGAGCATAAAATATCAATTTGATAATTGGCACGATAGTTCTATATTGGAAAGTATATGTTATTCGTCTGCATAATTTCTTTTTTTCGACATACTACCAATGCCTGCATTCAACGTGTTGGTAGGGTCTAATGTTTTGTAGTTGTTTGCGAGTTCTGGTTTGGCAACATAATGATGGCCTACGTTGTGTTCGGCAGGGTATTCCGCGCCACGCTGTTCTAGTATGTCTAATAGCGCACTTTTAATTGCCTTAGCATCTTCACCTTTACGCACTAAATAATCTTGATGAAATACATGACACAAAAAATGTCCGTAATACAGTTTGTTAACCAGTTTGCTATTTAGCTCATCGGGTAGTGTTTCAAACCAGTTTGGGTCATTGCGTTTCAATGCGATATCTAGGGCAACAATAGATTCAACTTCTTGATTATTAATTGATGCATATTGCACGGCAGCGCCAGCGGCGGCAAAGCGCAATAAATACGCAGCCTTAGCGGTTTGTTCATCGCATTTAAAATAATCTATCTCGTGCTTGTCTTTAAGGTTATTTAATAGAGATTGAGTTTCCTCATCAAGGTGACCTTTTATAGTTAAAATGAGTTGGTGCTCGTATTTTTTATTCCATTCATGCAATTTTTTGGGTGTTTGGCTAGGAAACAGTTTAGCCAGTTTATAAACTGCCTTATCAATAAAGCCGGGCTTTAAGAATGGTACACGATTACAAAGTGAGTCTAATTGGCGCTTTATGTTGAAAAATTTAGGCAACCAGTTAGTGCCTAAATTCCTAATAAGTAGAACCGTATCTCGCCCATAGTCATCTGCAAGATTAAAAATGTCACGGTGCAAATATTCGGCGTAAACAGGCAAACTGGTTGAATCTTCAAGCAGTGTTTTCCTAACAGCTTGCAATGCATCAGTTGAATTTGTACCGAGATAAAACGTATTTTCTTGCTCATTTTTCACAAAGGTATCTACGCGCACGGCAAACACCGCAAGTTTACCGGCACAACCGCTGGCTTGGTGTAAGCGTCTTGGGTCGGCATTAAATCGCGCGGGAGAGTCGTGTGTTGTTTCTCGTACCCACTGGGCATACTCGCTATCAGAGGCAAGCTTTCCGGTGCTGAGTACATCTTTTGATAAATACTTTTTGCTTTGAAGGTTTGTAAGAATTTCTTCTGGGGTATTACCTAACTCAATATCAAGATGGTTTACGAGCTTTAGTGTACCGTCTTGGTTTATTTGGGCGTACAAGGCAAGCTCTGTGTAAGCTGGGCCACGCTCTACTAAAGCACCACCTGAGTTATTACATATGCCGCCAACAATAGAAGCTCCAATACAAGATGATCCGATCACAGAGTGAGGCACTCGCCCATAAGGCGCTAAGGCTTTTTCTAGTGAGAATAAGCTTGCACCAGGAAAGGCAACTATTTGTTGCTGTGGGTCCAAAACATGAATGTCATTAATACGTGTGGTGTTAATTATAACGGTGTTTCGATCACAGTTTTCGGTGGGTGTTGAACCGCCCGTTAAACCCGTATTAGCAGCCTGCATGATAATAATGACATCTGCCTTTACACAAGCTTCTAAGACTTGCCATTGCTGCCAGAGCGTCGCAGGTTTAACCACCGCTAATGCTGGCCCCCCGCCTTCACGAAACGCTTTTCTAAAAGGAGCAGTTGCTCGCTCACTGGTTAATACATGACGTGAGCCTACAATTTTTTTAAAACATTGAGTTAATATTTGGCGTGATGAAGCATTTAATTTAGCCATAATTATCTCCCAATGCCCATTTAAACTTATAATCCTATTAGCAAAGTTATTTAGCCGAAATTTGTATTGGAGCAATTACAACATGAACAAAGAATGACAAGGTAATATGCTAATACTACATATTACCTGGCTTTCAATTCGTCAAATTGAAGCGACTTGCATCACCCTATTAGTTTATTGAATGACATGTTCTATGAATTCTTACTCATATTTTTTACCGTTGTGCTTTAACCAACCGTGAGGATGCCTACTTTTAGGATCATGGTGCGTCCAATGAACGACTCCACCTTTAGAGTTCCACTCATACTCCCCATAAAATTCGATAGAATCACCTGTACTAATTGAATTTATTCTTGGAGCCAAATCAATGTTATGAGCTATTAAAACCGTCTGCCCTGACGGTAGCTTAAGTATAAACTTTTGGTGACGAGAACCTTGATTATCATCGGGTAGAATTTTAACGACGACCCCAGTGCTGTTAACTTGAACATTGCTAGATCTAGTTTCATAAGCAGAGGACACTGACTGCTCGCCTGCAAAACAGGTAACAGAGAAAGTGAGTGAAATTAATATAACGAGTAAGTATTTCATATTTAGCTATTCCTTATGTATTACACCCCTTTAGCTACTGTAAAACAGTACGCTAAAGGGGTGTAAGATCAGCCCGCTTGCTGGCGAATTGACTGGCTTTTTTATGTTGTGTTTATTTAAAATCATATCCTGAAATGGATAAATACAATGAACCAAAAGCTAGTAATAATAGAAACATGCTTTGAATACCATTAGCTATTTTAGTGAAACCAGTGTCCTGTGATTTTTCATGCTTGCTCGGATAAATCACGAACAAAAAAAGAAGTACCGAACATACAAGAAAACTGGCTCTACTATAAAGTATGTTGCTCAATTTGAAGCAATCACTAAATGATTCTAAATCAAACCTAGCCCACACCGATATAACAAGTAGGGCTATTACTAAAAGGATATTTATATAGCTAGATATAATGTTCTTCATTTTAATATTCTACATAGCGCCCAGAAAATGGGCGCGTGATTAGCGCGTCTAAATACTGCTTGTTATACCTAAATTAACTCAAAAGAATTTACCGTTTCTTTTAATTTTTTTGAATTTTCTTCCCACTCATCTACAGGAGTAGTTGCTAATGCCGAGTAAACTAGATTTCCTTTCATCATTGCTCTTCCATAACTATGAAGCTTTACTCCGTTCGATAAAGTTTGGATGCACTCATATATATAACTTGAGCCCTTAATCTCGGATGAAATGGCGATCATTTTATATTTTTCAAACTCTGCTTCAGAGATAACTTTATATTCTTCGATGTTTTTAACTACTGATGGCTGAATTTGAACAACTACTCCTTTTCCTAAACCATTTTTTGGAGTTAGGTTCATCATTAAAGGCTGAAAAAAAACATCTTTTTTCAATGACTCTAGTGAGCTTATTTTGAATCCATTATCTGGGAATCGTAATTCCTCAGCAATTGAGGAATTTACAAACAATAATAGTGAGAGAAATATATATTTCATTTTTATCCTTTCCTAAAAATTAAGAGGCATAATGCCTAAGGCATGGGCGCGGCTTTATCGCGTCCAATGCCTTTGTTTGTTAT
>Ga0115572_10002705_pt1 | contig 14078 bp, 12 predicted proteins | sample COGITO_mtgs_1206_FD_88681 | JGI IMG/M metagenome (GOLD analysis project Ga0115572, IMG submission 88681) | Pelagic marine microbial communities from North Sea - COGITO_mtgs_120607 | ecosystem: Environmental > Aquatic > Marine > Epipelagic | place: Germany:Helgoland, sampling site Kabeltonne... | reverse complement strand
GTATTACGCACCCGTTCGCCACTAAAGTTAAAAACTTTCGTTCGACTTGCATGTGTTAAGCATACCGCCAGCGTTCATCCTGAGCCAGGATCAAACTCTCCATGGTACTTGTAATAATCTTAACGATTTGTTTGAATTAAACTTTTAATCTAAAGAAGATAATACCAAAGGATATAAAATTATGTCAAGAGGTTGATCGTAGAAAGATAAGATTTAAATTTATTTTTAAAGTACTCTTTATGACTTAAACCATTTATCTGTGAATGATTTTTTTACTTTGTTAGCATATTTCGTTGACAAAGAATCGCGGAAGAGTTCTTTTCTTCCCTTTTTCAAAAACTTTTAAGGTTTACTGTTTTTTTATCGAGTAATCCATTACAAAGTAAGTCGCTCAAGTTTAACGGATTAGTGTAGATTTTATAGATTATAAAAAACAAATATAATTTATATTGTGAAGATCGTATAAATAAAGTTATACTTTTACTTTAAAGACCTAATATAATGTTATGTAAGACTTTGGGTAGTTCGATAGAATCTCACCTATTACTTACGTACAGCAACTATTTTATACAACCTGAACAATGTTCACTTTAAAAATTTTAGTTTATACTGTTGTAATTTTCTTTGTTTCCCTTTTTACTTTTGGTTTCTTATCGAATGACCCATCACGAAACCCAAACAGAAAAGACTTAGAATAATAATAAAAAGTCCCCAGGGAATTTATCCTGGGGACTTTTTTAGTCTAGATAACTTCTTTGAACTTGAAGCCTAGCAGCTTCGGAAATTACGGGGATTTTTGGATAACGCCCATAAGCAATTAGTAAAGTTGAATATCCTATCATATAAAGAATACCAAGATATAAAAAATTTGCTAACAAGACTCCAATTATACTTTCTCGTAAAACGATCGGTGTATAAGCAAAAATAGAACCAATACAAGAGCAAATAATGTTAATTAAGATCGCTTGTATTACATTAAAACGGACAAATTTTGTTAAAGCGATTGTTCCTCGAGAGCATATTATAAAGATAGCCACCATGACGATAAAAACGAGATACACATTTGCTTCGTAGAAGCTTGAAAGCTTTGCAATATAGTTAAAGTAAAAAACTTTTAAGGCTAAGCTTTCAGTATTTAAAAATACTTTGCCTCCAAAATAATAAGATATTTCCATAAAAGGAAATATAAAAGCTAAAATTGCTATCCCTCTTTCAAATACTTGTTCGAATAATAAACGAAATTTCATTTCAAAAAATATTAAGGAAAAGAATTTAAAGCATTAGTAAAAATATACAATTTAAGTACGACGTTTAAGTCGTGCAGATTTACCTGTTCGTTTGCGTAAGTAATAAAGTTTTGCTCTTCGAACTTTTGATCTTCCAAGAATTTCTATACTTTTTATCCAAGGAGAATTTAATAAAAACACTTTTTCCGTGCCTCCACCTTGAAACATTTTTCGTACTGTAATTGTTGAATCAATTTTTGCACTCGATAAATGTTTCGAAATTACAACCCCTTCAAAGGCTTGTATTCTTTCTTTGTCCTTTTTTTCTCCTTCTCCAACTTCTTTAGGAAGCTCCAGATAAATAATAATTTTAACTTTATCCCCTAATTGAACGTCTGGTAATTTGGGGTTTTTATAAAAAATTTCTAGATCTAAAGTACTATTTTTTAATGGAGTCATTAAAATATTAATAATTTATTCAGTTTTGCCACACCTTTTCTAGAAACATCATACCACGAACTAAAGCTAAAAATATAGACGTTTCAAATTTAAATTAACGATATTTTGAAGCGCTTGTCACATTTCCTGATTCAGACCACTCTTTTAGTATATTAAGTTCTTTACTCTTTGTTCGAGCTAACGGAACTAAATTTTGTATAGTAGTTAAAATATCTTCATTACTAAATTCTCTCGTTTCATTAAAGCCAAGACGCATAGCTTCAATAACGACTTGTTCAATTTCTGCCCCTGAAAATTCTTTGCTTAGTTCACTTAAAAGCTTCACTTGGAAATTACCCAGGGCATCTGGTCGGTATTTATTTAAATGTACTGTAAAAATTGCTTCACGCTCCTCACGTGTTGGTAGGCCTAAGAAGAACATTTCGTCAAAACGACCCTTTCGAAGAATTTCGGCTGGGATACTATCAATATTGTTTGCTGTTGCAACCACAAAAACAGCTGAATTTTTCTCTGATAACCAAGTAATAAACGTTGAAAGTACACGACTAGTTGTTCCACTATCTCCACTACTCTGAGCACCCGCGAAGGCTTTATCGATTTCATCAACCCAGAGTACACAAGGCGAAAGAGCTTCAGCAATTTCAATCATTTTTCTAACACGTTGTTCAGATTGACCAACCAAAGAAGCAAAAAGTCTTCCAAAGTCTAGTCTTAATAGTGGTAATTCCCACTCGTATGCTATTGTTTTAGCAGCAACTGATTTTCCTGTCCCTTGAACGCCAACAAGTAATAATCCTTTTGGATAAGGTAAACCATAATTTAATGCGTCTTGGGAAAACGCATCAGTACGTAATTTCAACCACTCTTTAAAATTATCTAACCCACCTAAATCGGATACACTTTTATCATTTAAACAAAATTCAAGTAATTGGGTTTGTTGTATGATCTGTTGTTTTTCTTGAAGGATTATAGCAGGGCTGGACTCATTAATTTCACCATACTTCGCAATAATTTTGGATAATACACGGCGAATTCGTTCTAAGGATAAACCTTGGCATGCCGTTGTAATATTATAAAGTGTTGCCTGGTCTATTTCTTGTTGGATTGATGTTGTTAATCGATTGAGTTCTTCTAAAATTTCAGAATATGTAGGAAGAGGAAATTTTAAAACCGTTACGATTTCTTTTAACGAGTCAGGTATATTTAATTCCGAAGAAATAATTATAATATTTTTCGGTTGTGTTTTTAAAGTTTTACTTAAATTCTTTAATTTCCGAATAATAGAAAAGTCTTTAAAGAAATTATCATAATCTTTAAGTATAAAAATTGCTGCAGTTTCAGGTGTTAGTTTCTCTGTTAAATCTAATGCCTCTAATGGGTTTCGAGCTGCGAACCCGATATCATTAGGATTACCTTGATAACCTTCGACGAAATCCCACGCGTAGTAAGTTCGCGCTACATATTTTTTAGTACAATAACGGATTAAGTACTCAATACGTTCTTCTTCCGTTGTTGAAATGTATATAATCGGATAACGTGCTTTTAGTAGGAGCACGAATTCATTTAAAAAATTCATTTCTAAAAAACCATTAACGTTTAAATTAACATGGGGATTTTTGAATTATCCAACGGAACCCTCTAATTTTAAACTTAATAAACGATCGGCTTCTGATGCAAACTCTAAAGGTAACTCATTGAATACTTCTTTACAAAATCCGTTTACCATTAGTGATACAGCTTCTTCCGGTTCAATTCCTCTCTGTAACAAATAAAATAATTGCTCTTCTGCAATACGGGATGTTGAAGCTTCATGTTCAATTTGCGTATAACTATTTTGAGCCTCAATGTACGGAAATGTATTTGCACTACAAGTTTTTCCAATAAGTAAGGAATCACATTGGGCATAATTTTGCGTTTTAAATGCCTTAGGACCAACTTTTACTAAACCACGATAGCTATTTTTTGAATAACCTGTTGATATACCTTTAGAAATAATATGACTTCGGGTCCCAGGTGCCAAATGAATCATTTTTGTTCCAGTATCCGCTTGCTGTTTATTACTTGTTAAAGCAACAGAGTAGAACTCACCGATAGCATTTTTACCAGATAAGGTACAACTTGGATACTTCCATGTTATTGCTGAACCTGTTTCAACTTGTGTCCAACTGATACGCGAATTTTCACCAGCACATAAGCCTCGTTTTGTTACAAAATTATAAACCCCCCCAATACCATTTACATCTCCAGCATACCAATTTTGAACTGTAGAATATTTAATTGTTGCATCTTTCAATGCAATTAGTTCAACAACAGCTGCGTGCAATTGATTACTACTAAATTGTGGAGCTGTACAACCCTCTAAATAATTTACTAAACTTCTTTCTTCTGCAATAATTAACGTACGTTCGAATTGGCCGGATTCTTCATTATTTATGCGAAAATATGTAGATAATTCCATTGGACAAATAACGTCCTTTGGAATGTAACAAAATGATCCATCACTAAATACAGCGGAATTTAATGCTGAAAAATAATTATCTCCAATTGGAATTACACCGCCTAAAAATTTTTCGACCAAATGTGGATAAAGGTTTACTGCTTCCGTAATGGAACAAAAAATTACCCCCGATTTTTGTAATTGTTTTTTAAATGTTGTTCCAATTGAAACACTATCAAATACTGCATCAACTGCTACATTTGCTAGCATCTTTTGCTCATTTAACGAAATACCAAGTTTTTCAAATGTATTTAAAAGTTCTGGATCAGCATCTTCGAGACTTCCTAATTTTTTCTTTGTTCTAGGAACTGAATAATATTGTATCTTTTCATAATCAATTGGGGGTATTTGTAAATATGCCCAATTCGGGCTAGACATTTTTTGCCAGTTTAAAAAAGCTTTTTCTCGAAATTTTAGGAGAAAATCGGGCTCATTTTTCTTTTTACTAATTTTTTTAATAACTTGAGCGTTTAAACCTTTCTCAAACTCTTCAACACCAATATCCGTAGTAAAACCGTACTTATATGGGGTGGTAACAATTGCGTCAATAGCTTCCGATTCATTTAATTTTTTTTCTACCATTTACGTATTATATTAGATATCGATGACTAAATAATAAAACTGTTATAGGTTTAATTATACTTGATTTATGTTTGTAGCTTTTTAAAAGTTTTTACCGTTAACTTTAAAAAGCTAATTTATTTAAATTACTAAGAGGCCTTGTAAAGGTATTATGTCAGACTTGAAAGAATATCAATCAAGAATGTGATTAAAAGAAAAGCAAGAAGCGGGGAAATATCAAACGCTAATAAAGGAGGAATAATTCCTCTAAAGAGACGTAGATAAGGATCTGTCATTTTTCCTAGGGAGTTAAAGGGCTGTTGATAAAAGTTTATATTCGGAAACCAAGTTAAATAAACTCGTAGTGTAAGCATGACAGAATAAAATTTGAAAAAACCAACAATCCCGTCCCGCAATGTTTCGGCTAATAAATTCATATTTCAATTCAAGAAAAAGTGTCTAAAGAATATTATTACATAATTATATAAATAGCTAGTGAAGAGACTTGAACTCATAACCGACTGATTACAAATCAGTTGCTCTACCAATTGAGCTACACCAGCTTTTAATATTAGATTTAAACTAGATTATAACAAAGACTAGGGAAATAAAAAAGATCTATTTGAAATAATTTTTTAGAGGGGGATAAGATCATTGTCTCTTTTTCCATCCTGGTAACAGTAAGATTTACAGTAGTTTGATGTAAGCAACTCTTTTTTAAAATGATTGATTAATTAAATCTTTTTGTTTGTCGTTGAACAGTTCGCTGGATTCAGATTTGTTTTTCGAGCCAATAATCTCTAATTTAAGCTTTGTATCTTCGCCATCATGATTGGCTGTCAATATACTCGACAAACATTGAGACAGCTCAACAGAAGACTTATCTATTATTATTGGTTTTAACTTTGAGAATTTACTTTCATCCAAAGGTTCAACAAAACGATCGCGGATATCGATATCGAAATTTTATAAAGCTGAAACGATATGTAGCAAAAAGGCACCCTATAAGTAGGTTTTAAACTGCTATTAATTTCTTGAGGTAATAATATTTTTGTATTTACATAAATGCAAAATTACTACAATGCTATATTTAAATAAATTCATTATTTATCTCTTTCTTCTAAATTAAATATATTTATTTGTAAGGCATCAGTTATCAACCTTAGCCGAAAAATTGACCTTACCAAGCGCCTGTATATTACGTTTTGACACTTTACTCATAGCATTGCTAAAAAGATGGTCAATTGAAGTTTCAACACTCTTTACTTGCCTATACTCGGTTTCTGTTTTTCTGCTTTTTAGGTAATCATTACTTCTTTTTCTTAGTTCTGCTTTCAATTGATATAGAAGCACTTGGTAAGGTCAATTTTTCGGCTAAGATTGATTTTTCCGTTGATGGTGGGTTAAAAATTACCTAGTGCTAAAACTCATTAAATAAGATAAATTAACCACTATAGGAAAAGTTATTAAGAACTGATAATTTCTCTTGCTTTTTAAAAATTTTTTCCTTATCCTAAGGAAGGAAATTAAACTAAAGCATAAAATAGAACACCATTATGGCTAAAAGCAAGGGGGCTAGAATTAGTATTACCTTAGAACACCGTTGCTCACAAGGAGTTTATCGATACCATACGTCAAAAAATCGTCGAAATACAACAGATCGTTTGGAATTAAAGAAATATTCGCCGGTAACACAAAAGCATGAAATTTTTAAAGAAATTAAATAACAACACTTTAAGATTAAAAGCATGGCAGATAATATAACATTAAATAATGAACATTCTGCGGCGAAAGAATCCGTAGACTATAACCTATTAACGTACAAAGATACAAAAATTTTGAGTAATTTTATTAGCGATCAAGGAAAAGTTCTTCCGCGTCGTGTCACAGGATTATCTTCAAAGCAACAGAAAAAGATTACTAAACTTATCAAGACTGCAAGAATTGCAGCTTTATTACCTTTTGTTGTTGGGAAGGGTTAAATCTAAATAATAGATTTTGTGAGCTTTATGCTATAATCAGAATCAAAATAGGTTTTAAATTTAGATATATGACACCTTCGTTAAGCGCTTTTCTAAGTAGTATCTTTCTTGCAGTTATTATCGTAGTTATTCCAATTTCACTAGCGTTAATTTTTGTAAGCTCATCGGATAAAATTGTTCGTGGTTAATAACCTAAAAGACAATAACGTCTAAAGAGCCTTGGTATTCAAAATACCAAGGCTCTTTAGACGTTATTGTTTTAGTCTTAAAAGTTCTAAAAATTCATTTCTGCTGCCTGAACTTTTTCGAATTGCTTTTTCTTAAGGACTAGTAATATTTGTGTTACTGTCACACTAAAGAAAAATACAATCATACCTTTAATACGATTTGGATTCTGAAGAATAATTTCTGTTTCCGCTTGTCCAAATCCACCAACATTTGGGTTATTTGTTAAAGCCTGATCAGGTTTTACTGTATCATTTACTTTTACAAGAATATCTAGTGCTGGTGGTACAGTTATCGTACTACTTCCGTCTGCAGTTGTAATTACGATGTTAGTTTTTCCTTTTTCTTGAGGTTCAATAGCAGTAACTTTACCTGCAGCTGTAGCTGTTAAAGTATTATTATTACTCTTTTCACCTGTAGGGTATACTTGCCCTCTTCCTCGGTTACCCCCAACGAAAATTGGATAGTTTAAAAAATTGACTTGCTTATTTGTTGCAGGATCCGGAGCTAATACAGGGAAGACAATTTTTTGGTTTTTGTCCCCTGGAATTGGACCTACTACTAAAATATTTGGTTTTTCCTTACTATACGGTTGAATAAAAGTACCTTTAGTTTTAGCTTTTAACTCTGGAGTAAGACGATCTTTCGGAGCAAGTTTGAATCCTTCAGGAAGGATTACAACAGCACCAACATTAAGAGATCCTTTAGTACCGCCTGCCGTAATTTGCTTATTTGAAAGATCATAAGGAACACTTACAACTGTTTCAAAAATAGTATCCGGTAATATAGCTTGTGGAACTTCGACTTCTGTGGGTTTTTGTGCTAAATGACAGTTTGCACATACAATTCGTCCTGTTGCTTCACGCGGATTTTGGTATGCATTTTGTGCAAAAACTGGGTAAGCATAAGACACTTTAGGAAATAGAAGTGTTCCTACGATCCCAAAAACTAAAAAGATCGATTTAAAATTTTTGATAGCTTTTAGCATATCTATTTTTATTAATATTAAGGGTTTCTAGTATACCATTTTATTATACACCTAATATTTTAATAGTGCTTCAGATAACTATTTTGTTAATAAAATTACAAATCCAGAACCACCTAGATAAAGAGCTAAAAGTGCAGAAGACATCAATATTTGTGTTACTGGATCTGTTGATGGTGTAATAACTGCTGCCAAAATAGTACAAATAACGACAACATATTTCCAATAAGAAAGCATTGTTTGACCTGAAACAATCCCTAATAAGCCTAAAACTACTTGAACGGCAGGAACTTGAAACGAGATACCTGTAGCAAATAATAGCACAGCAATAAAATCAAAATATTGGTCAAAGGACCAAAAAGGTTCAACCACTTCTGAACCGTATGAGATAAAAAATTTTAGTGCAGCGGGAACAAGAAAAAAATAAGAAAAAGCTAAACCCCCAAAAAATAATACACCTGATCCAAAACTTACAGGAAGAATAATATTTCTTTCGGATTTTGTTAGACCTGGAATTAAATACAAAAGTATTTGATAAAAAACAATGGGACTACTAAATAATAATCCACAAAAAGCTGCTATTTTAAAAGATGCAAAGAAATATTCGCCGGGTGCAAATTGTAAAAATTTTACTCCAATAGCCGGTGCCTGAAAAATTTTAACAATTTCTCGTACATCCGCGAAACAAACTAATGTTGCTAAAATTATAATAATAATACAGAAAACAGTTCTTTGACTAAACTCTTCAATATGTTCTGAAAGTGCCATCTCATCATCGGCACTCGTATTCATTTTCACAGGCTTAGTTCGTGAAATCCAGGTCATATTTTTAAGTAGGTTAAAGTTTAGAATCATATTAATGAATAATGGAACCTTTTTTTTGACGTTAAAATCAAGTTTACATTAAGAAACCTTCTTCTCACTTACTTTATCAACAATAATACATTCTGTTGTTAGCACCATACTAGCAATAGAAGCAGCATTTTGAAGTGTAGAACGGGTAACTTTTGCTGGATCAATAATTCCAATATCAAACATATTAACTAATTCGTTCGTAGCAGCATTATAACCAACTTCAAATTCTGCCTCTTTTACACGTTCAAAAACTACAGCACCATTTTGACCTGCATTGGATGCAATCTTCTTTAAAGGAGCACTTAACGATTTTTCAACAATTAATGCGCCAATTAATTCGTCACCTAAAAGATTCTCTTTTGCCCAATCGAAAAGTTCTTCAGAAATATGAGCAAGTGTTGTCCCGCCTCCTGGAACAATCCCTTCTTCTACAGCAGCTTTAGTTGCATTTACTGCATCTTCTAATCGTAATTTACGATCTTTCATTTCTGTTTCTGTAGCAGCCCCTACTTTTATTAATGCAACACCACCACTTAACTTAGCTAAACGTTCTTGAATTTTTTCTTTTTCATATGTAGAATCCAATGTTTCGAGTTGTCTTCGTAATTGTTCACAACGAGCCAAAACCTCCTTCTTATTGGCATCGGAAATGATTGTTGTTGAATCTTTTCCGATAATTACTCTACGTGCTCGCCCTAGAAATTCTAACTCAACGTTTTCTAATGTTAAGCCAGCATCTGCGCTAACTACCTGACCTGAAGTTAAAACAGCTAAATCTTCTAATAAGGCCTTTCTTCGATCACCAAAACCAGGTGCTCTAACAGCAACAACGTTTAAAATACCTCTTATTTTATTAATAATTAAAGTCGCTAAAGCTTCCTTCTCGACATTGTCACTTATAATTAATAAAGGCTGATTTGTTTTCGAAATTAATTCCAATGTTGGTAATAGATCTTGTTTTACGAGAGTAATTTTCTTATCTGTTAATAAAATGTACGCATTGTCAAGAACTACTTCCATTCGTTCTTGGTTTGTAACAAAGTAACCAGATATAAAACCTCGATCAAAGCCCATACCTTCAGTAATTTCCAGTTCATTTACAGTTGATTTACCTTCTTCAAGTGAAATTAAACCTTCACGTCCAACTTTATCAATAGCACTAGCAATAAGTGAACCAACTTCAGTATCATTACCCGCGGAAATTGTTGCCACTTTAGTGATATCTGAAAGACTTTCAATAGGTCTAGCGTAATCAGTAACTTTTCGAACAACAAATTGTGTGGCTTTTTCTATGCCTCGTTTTAAAACGATTGGGTTTGCCCCAGCTGCTACATTACGCATTCCCTGTTTAATAATCGCATAAGCTAAAACGGTAGCTGTTGTTGTACCATCTCCTGCTACATCATTTGTTTTTGATGCGGCTTGACGAATTAAACAAACCCCTGTGTTTTCAAGATTATCTGTTAGATTAATCTCTTTTGCGATAGTAACCCCATCATTGACAATTTGAGGAGTACCAAACTTTTTACCAAGAACGACATTTCGTCCTTTTGGCCCTAACGTAATGGAAACTGCTTCAGCTAGTGTATCCATTCCTTTTTCTATTGCTTTTCGTGCTGCTTCCTGATAAAGAATTGTTTTTCCCGCCATGATAATCTTTCTAAAAAGTATCTCAATTTGAATTATGGTATAAAACTCTTTATGTAACCTGTTCTCCACTACTTATTCATACCTAATCAATTTAGGTACTTACTATTATTTGATTTTTTCACTGGCTCAGGCTGGACTTGAACCTGCGACCTTGGGCTTATGAGTCCCCTGCTCTAACCAACTGAGCTACTGAGCCTGTAATACGATTATAACAAAAGGTATCTTTGTTAGCAAATGTGTTCGATTAAATATTTTGCCTTATTGAATTTAATATTGCAATTTTAAGGTACTTAAGATAGAATATGTTTATTCTATTTAATTGATGAGGATTCAATTATTTGAACGGGTCACTAACTCAATGGTAGAGTACTCGGCTTTTAACCGAATAGTTCTGGGTTCGAGTCCCAGGTGACCCATAATTATGATACTCTAAAGGGTTAAATCTAAATCTTAAAGTTCATATTTTGTTAAGTAAATACTAGATTTAATAAAAAGTCTTTAGAGCTTCATGCTATTATTACTATCAAGACCAATAACTAAAACTTTTAACCTATGTTGGAATCCCTTTTTCAAAACACCACACAACAAGTCTTATCAAAATATAATACCCACATACAACAAATTAATATTATAGGTAAAAATTTTAAATTTTTAACTGATAAGGAATTACAGGAAAAAACTAACGAATTAAAACAACGTCTACTTAAAGGTGAACCTCAAGCGTCCATTATAAATGAAGCATTTGCACTAGTTCGTGAAGCAAGCGATCGAGTTCTTGGTTTAAGACACTTTGATGTGCAATTAATTGGGGGCTTTATTCTTAATGAAGGTAAAATTGCTGAGATGAAAACTGGTGAGGGTAAAACAATTGTTGCTTTACTGCCAACATTTTTAAATGCCTTATATGGTAAAGGTACTCACGTTATAACAGTAAATGATTATTTAGCTAGAAGAGATGCTGAATATGTTGGGCAAGTGCATCGCTTTTTAGGATTAAGCGTTGGACTTATTCAAGAAAATATGACTCCTGAAGAACGTAAAGAAAACTATAACTGCGATGTTGTTTATGTAACAAATAATGAATTAGGATTTGATTATTTGCGAGATAACATGGCTTATACCCCAGAAGAAATCGTTCAAAGATCTTTTTTTTATTGTGTTATTGATGAGGTCGATTCTATTTTAATTGATGAAGCTCGGACACCACTTATTATTTCAGGGGCAAGTAAAGCGCCTACTGAAAAGTATGATCAAACAGCTAAACTGGCGTTAACTTTACGGCGTGATATTCATTATAACATTGATGAAAAAACACAAGGTGTAACTTTAAGTTCAGATGGGGTTTCTTTTTGCGAAACTGCATTAAGCATTCTCGATCTTTATGATCCAAGTGAACCTTGGATTTCTTACATATTAAATTCCATTAAAGCAAAAGAACTTTATTTAAAAAATAAAAATTATATTATTAGTGAAGAAAAAGAAATTATTATTGTTGACGAGTTTACGGGACGCACTATGCAAGGTCGACGTTGGAGTGATGGTCTCCATCAAGCTGTTGAAGCCAAAGAGAATGTCCCAATTCAAGATGAAAGTCAAACATTAGCTTCTGTAAGTTATCAAAATCTATTTCTTCTATATACAAAATTATCTGGGATGACTGGGACTGCTAAAACTGAAGAAGCAGAATTTGAAAAAATCTATAACCTTAATGTTATTCAAGTACCAACTCACAAAACTATTAAACGAAAAGATCTCTCTGATTTGATTTATAAAAATCAGTATATAAAATGGAAGTCCGTTGCCCAAGAATGCTTAGAAATGTATAACATTGGTCGACCCGTATTAGTTGGTACAACAACAATTGAAAAATCAGAACTTCTAGCAGCTTTACTAAGTGAATATAATGTTCCTTATCGAATTTTAAATGCAAAACCTGAAAATGTTGAAAGTGAAGCAGAAATTATTGCTCAAGCAGGTTATAGGAAAGCAGTAACAATCGCAACTAATATGGCTGGTCGGGGTACTGATATTGTGTTAGGTGGTAATCCAACATTTTTAACCCGATCCTTATTAAAGGAATTCTTTTTAAGTGATGATAAAAGAACTAATAATGAAGAAGTAGAAAAACTTTTTAACTCAATAGATAATAATACCAAATTAGAGCTTTCTGAAAAGTACCCTGAATTAATTAAACAAAGTTTAACTGACTTAGAAACAGCTAAAGACCCTACTAGTCAACTTTTTATAAGTGTCTACAAGGCCTTTTTTAATGAAACAAAAGAAATTACCGTTTCAGAAGGTCGGAAAATTCGTGATCTTGGTGGTTTACATGTAATAGGAACAGAAAGACATGAATCAAGACGAATTGATAATCAACTTCGGGGACGATCTGGTCGACAGGGTGACCCAGGTTCTTCTCGCTTCTTTTTAAGTTTAGAAGATAAGCTTCTTCGTATTTTTGGGGGCGAACAAATATTAACAATGATGCAAAGTATTGGATTTCAAGATGATACCCCTATTCAGTCCTCATTATTAAATAAAAGTTTAGAATCAGCTCAAAAAAAGGTCGAAGCTTACTATTTTGACACAAGAAAACAACTTTTTGAATATGATCAAGCATTAAATACTCAACGGAATGGAGTATATGCGGAAAGACGTCGAATCTTACAACAAGATAATTTAAGAAACTGGATTTTAGATTATGCCGAGAGAAGTCTAGATGATTTATTTACATGCTTTAAAAATGATACTACCGATCCAACAACCCAATTATTAACAATAAAACTGCAAAATTTATTAGGTATTCCTTTTAACATTAGTAAGGATAATTCAGAAAGAGATTTAAACCAAACTTTAGCTTTTGTAAAACAACAACTCCATATTACTTATGAATTAAAAGAACTTGAAATGGAATCTATTGAGAAAGGTTTATTGCGAGAGTTAGAAAAATCTTTCATACTTCAACAAATCGATTATTCGTGGCAAGAACATCTTCAAAAAATTGCTTTTCTACGAGATTCTATTCGTTGGCGTGCTTATGGCCAAAAAGATCCTCTTACAGAATACAAAAAAGAGGCATTTAATTATTTTATTATGATGCTAGCTAGGATAAGACATAGGGTAGTTTATTTCGTTTTACGTACAAAGACAATTATTATATAATTAAAACCTCAGCTTATGAAATTAAGCTGAGGTTTTTTTAAGAAACAAAAATAGATCTACAAAACCTTTAAATGTTGTTTTTATTCGGAAGAATTTACGATTACATTTTTCGTACGTATGTATGAGGAACCGAACGAATATAGATTTGAAATTAAAATTACCCAAAGTGGTCTTAATGTAAAAGGTGTGGGTAAGGGACGAGGAATTATTAAGAAACCATTATTGGAGTACCCTGGAGGACACTACCCACTATAAACCTTTTTAATTATATTTCTGATAAATATGGATGATATTAAAAAACTACACTAAGTAGTTATATTAATGAGTACTATGGTGTACTTATTAAGATCAACATTATTTAGGCAATTTTTTTTTTATATTGCAATGGTAGAGTTTTGATTAAATTTTTGAAAAAGTACACCAGGTACTTGGAATTTGGCAGGGCGTATGATAAAATAATGTTATTTTAAGGTATG
>Ga0115572_10002702_pt1 | contig 14083 bp, 10 predicted proteins | sample COGITO_mtgs_1206_FD_88681 | JGI IMG/M metagenome (GOLD analysis project Ga0115572, IMG submission 88681) | Pelagic marine microbial communities from North Sea - COGITO_mtgs_120607 | ecosystem: Environmental > Aquatic > Marine > Epipelagic | place: Germany:Helgoland, sampling site Kabeltonne... | reverse complement strand
GAAGAAATAACGAAACTTTGGGAATGGAAAAAAAATATGCCCTCCTATTTTAAAAATCATCTGATTTTATCCTGTGAAGGGTTTGAAAGAACATATAAATTGATCCGAAACAATTGAAGACAGAAGCTGACAATGCATATCAAATTACAGCAGCCTTTTAGCAGGCGATACTAGTAATGTTAATCCGTTGGGCTTAACACGAGAACACAATACACCCAATACCAAATAAAAACCCCCAACCGATGGTTGGGGGTTTTTGGTGTTTAGGCTTCTCCGGCCGGGCCAAAATTCATGGGTATGGGCGGTGCGTCTTGAGAGTTAATCTCCCCATGCTTGGCTTCATACTTTTGAAGGTTGTCCGCCAAGGCTTTTTGAAAGCGTTTGGCATGTTCCGGCGTCAAAATGATCCGCGACTGCACTTTGGCCTTTGGGGCACCGGGCATCAAGCTAACAAAGTCCACCACAAACTCCGAAGGAGAATGGTTGATAATTGCTAGATTGGAATAGGCACCACTGGCTGTGGTCGCGTCCATTTCAATATCAATCTGTTGTTCTTTTTTTGCTTCTGCCATGGCTATTCTTCAATAGGCATTTCTTCTTGCTGATCGATCAACAAACTCTTATACTCGTCCTTGGAACCAACAATGGTATTGTTGTATTCGCGGAGTCCTGTTCCTGCTGGAATTTTATGTCCCACAATAACGTTCTCTTTCAAGCCGTTTAGGTAGTCTTCTTTTCCATTAACCGCCGCCTCGTTGAGTACCTTCGTCGTTTCCTGGAAGGAAGCCGCTGAGATAAAGGATTTGGTTTGTAGGGACGCTCGGGTAATTCCTTGCAACTCTGGAGTCGCTGTGGCCGTTGAGGCATCACGTGCCATCACCAAGGCTTTGTCTTCTCGTTTGAGTAAAGAATTTTCATCGCGCAACTCTCGTGCCGTGATCATTTGACCTTGCTTCAAGTTTTCGCTCGCGCCTACTTCTTCTACAATCTTCTTACCGTATAGGCTGTCATTCTCTTGGATAAAGTCGGTTTTGTAAACCAGCTGTCCTTCTAAGAAAATAGAATCCCCCGGGTCTTGAATTTTCACCTTACGCATCATTTGACGTACAACCACCTCAAAGTGCTTATCGTTGATCTTCACCCCTTGCAATCGATAGACTTCTTGTACTTCGTTCACCAAGTATTGTTGAACGGCAGAAGGGCCTTTGATTTTAAGGATATCCGTCGGTGTGATGGAACCGTCAGAAAGCTGCATGCCCGCTTTGACAAAGTCATTCTCCTGTACCAAAATCTGGTTGGATAGTTTGACAAGGTATTTTTTCACATCACCAAACTTGGATTCCACGATAATCTCACGATTCCCTCGTTTGATTTTTCCAAAAGAAACAACACCGTCGATTTCAGAAACAACCGCAGGATTGGAAGGATTTCGCGCTTCGAACAATTCCGTCACCCGTGGCAAACCTCCTGTAATATCTCCAGACTTGGCAGATTTACGTGGAATTTTAACGAGAATTTTTCCTTCTTTGATTTTCTCTCCGTCGTCCACAATCAGGTGGGCACCCACAGGAAGGTTGTAGGAACGAAGGGTGGTCCCTTTGCTATCTACAATCAATAGGGTTGGAATGAGTTTCTTATTTCGAGATTCAGAAATTACCTTTTCTTGGAAACCGGTTTGTTCGTCGATTTCTACTTGATAGGTAACCCCTTGTTCGATATTTTCAAATACGATTTTCCCTGAGAATTCAGAGACAATCACTCCGTTAAACGGATCCCACTGACAAATCAAATCGTCTTTGCTGAGTTTTGCACCGTCTTTGATTTTGATGGTCGAACCGTAAGGAATGTTGTTGGTACTCAAAACGTTTTTGGTTTTGGCATCCAAAAGCTTGATTTCAGCCGTACGAGAAATTACGATCTCAGCTGCATTGCCTTCGGCATCCAAACCGTTAACCGTTTTAAGATCTTCGATTTCAGCGACTCCTTTGAATTTAGCGATCAAAGAGTTTTCCTCTGAAATGTTTCCGGCAACCCCTCCTACGTGGAAAGTACGAAGCGTTAACTGAGTACCCGGCTCTCCAATGGATTGCGCAGCTACAACACCTACAGCTTCTCCCTTTTGCACCATTTTGCTGGTAGCGAGGTTTCGTCCGTAACATTTTACACAAATTCCTTCGCGTGCTTCACAGGTCAACGGAGAACGTACTTCCACAGCATCGATGGGTGAAGCGTTGATTTGATCTACAATTGAATCGGTAATTTCTTCTCCAGCTGCAACGATGATTTCGTTAGAACTTGGGTTTATTAGATCGTGAAGCGCAACGCGCCCTAGGATTCGTTCGCCAAGAGATTCTACGATCTCTTCATTTTTCTTCAACGCAGAAACATTGATACCACGAAGCGTATTACAGTCTTCAATATTGATGATGGCGTCTTGTGATACATCAACCAAACGACGGGTCAAGTATCCAGCATCGGCTGTTTTCAGGGCCGTATCTGCCAGTCCTTTACGAGCACCGTGGGTTGAGATAAAGTATTCCAAAATGGACAAACCTTCCTTAAAGTTAGAAAGGATCGGGTTCTCAATGATCTCCCCTCCTCCTACATTCGATTTCTTTGGTTTGGCCATCAGACCACGCATTCCTGTAAGCTGACGAATCTGCTCCTTGGAACCCCGTGCTCCAGAATCCAACATCATATATACCGAGTTAAATCCTTGTTGGTCTTCACTAATGTTTTTCATTGCGAGTTCCGTCAAGGTGGCGTTGGTTGATGTCCAAACGTCAATAACTTGGTTGTAACGTTCGTTATTGGTAATCAATCCCATGTTGTAGTTGGCCATAATACCTTCTACTTGCTTGTTGGCATCTACGATCATCTGCTCCTTTTTTGGAGGGATGATAATATCTCCTAAGCTAAAGGATAACCCTCCTTTGAAGGCAAAGCCATAGCCCATGTCTTTGATCTTATCCAAAAACTCAGCCGTTTCAGGAACGCTGGTTACTTTTAAGATACCGCCAATAATCTCCCGTAGGTTTTTCTTGGTCAATACCTCATTGATGTACCCAGCTTCTTCAGGAACAACCTCGTTGAAGAGAACACGTCCTACCGTTGATTCGATCAACTGGTATTCCAATTCGCCTTTTTCGTTAAAGTCCTTGGCGCGGATTTTAATAATCGCATTCAGATCAACACGCTTGTCGTTGAGCGCAATATGAACTTCTTCTGCCGAATAGAAAACCAATCCTTCTCCTTTTACAGGATGTTCTTTGGTGGATTTTCTCGCTTTGGTCATGTAGTACAATCCCAAAACCATGTCTTGTGAAGGTACTGTGATCGGCGATCCGTTAGCAGGGTTCAAAATGTTATGCGAAGCCAACATCAATAGCTGTGCTTCCAAAATCGCTTCAGGCCCTAGAGGCAAGTGAACCGCCATTTGATCCCCATCAAAGTCGGCGTTAAAGGCCGTACAAACCAAGGGGTGTAATTGAATCGCTTTTCCTTCAATTAATTTGGGCTGGAAAGCCTGAATTCCCAAACGGTGAAGTGTGGGGGCTCGGTTGAGGAGTACTGGGTGTCCTTTCAACACGTTTTCCAAGATATCCCAAACAACGGGTTCTTTACGATCGATAATTTTCTTCGCAGACTTCACGGTCTTAACAATTCCTCTTTCGATCAACTTCCGGATGATAAAAGGCTTGTATAGTTCCGCGGCCATTCCCTTAGGAAGCCCACATTCAAATAATTTCATTTCCGGTCCAACAACAATTACCGAACGTGCTGAGTAGTCGACACGTTTCCCTAATAGGTTTTGACGGAAGCGACCTTGTTTTCCTTTGAGGGAATCCGAAAGTGACTTCAAGGGTCGGTTGGATTCGGTTTTAACCGCAGATGATTTACGAGTATTGTCAAAAAGAGAATCTACAGACTCCTGAAGCATCCGCTTTTCGTTACGTAAAATCACCTCTGGCGCTTTGATCTCCACCAAGCGTTTCAAACGATTGTTTCGGATAATCACACGACGGTAAAGGTCGTTTAAGTCGGATGTAGCAAAGCGACCTCCATCAAGCGGCACCAAAGGGCGCAACTCTGGTGGAATAACAGGAATGACTTTCATAATCATCCACTCGGGAAGGTTTTCCGAACGCTCGTTAGCATCGCGGAAAGCTTCCACCACCTGCAAGCGTTTTAAGGCTTCTGTTTTTCTTTGCTTAGAGGTTTCGTTATTGGCTTTGTGACGTAGTTCGTACGAAAGCTCGTTAAGGTCGATACGACCTAAAAGCTCAATCAAACACTCTGCCCCCATCTTAGCGATGAACTTATCCGGGTCGCTATCTTCCAAATATTGGTTCTCAGCCGGAAGGGTGTCCATGATATTGAGGTATTCTTCCTCAGTCAAAAAGTCCATTTTCTGAACGGCTTCTCCTTCTTCGTTTTTGGCAATTCCAGCTTGGATCACAACATAACGTTCATAATAGATAATCATGTCGAGCTTCTTGGAAGGCAATCCGAGCAAGTAGCCAATTTTGTTAGGAAGGGAACGGAAGTACCAAATGTGTGCTACGGGCACCACCAAATTGATGTGTCCTACACGATCGCGACGGACTTTCTTTTCGGTAACTTCTACTCCACAGCGGTCACAAACAATCCCTTTATAACGGATTCTTTTGTATTTCCCACAAGCACATTCAAAATCCTTAACCGGGCCAAAAATACGCTCACAGAACAAGCCGTCACGTTCGGGCTTGTGGGTTCGGTAGTTGATGGTCTCAGGTTTGAGAACTTCTCCACGTGATTTATTAAGGATGACTTCCGGAGAAGACAGTCCAATGGATATCTTATTGAATTTTTTTTGGGTAATCGGTTCGTTTGTTCTAGCCATTTCTTTGTGATACGGTGTTATAACAATTTTTTTACTCTTCCAATCGAATGTCCAATCCAAGGCCATTCAATTCATGCATCAAGACGTTAAACGACTCGGGCAATCCAGGTTCTGGGAGGGTATCTCCTTTCACGATCGATTCATAGGTCTTGGCACGTCCAATCACATCATCGGATTTTACGGTCAATATTTCTTGAAGTGTACTGGAAGCACCATAGGCTTCAAGTGCCCATACTTCCATTTCTCCAAATCGTTGCCCTCCAAATTGCGCTTTTCCTCCAAGAGGCTGTTGCGTAATCAAAGAGTATGGCCCGATAGAACGCGAGTGCATCTTATCATCAACCATATGTCCAAGTTTGAGCATATAAATCACCCCTACAGTGGCCGGTTGATCAAAACGCTCTCCAGTTCCTCCGTCATAGAGATAGGTGTGTCCAAATCGTGGAACCCCTGCCTCATCAGTAAATGAATTGATTTCATCCAAACTAGCTCCATCAAAAATTGGTGTGGCAAACTTCTTGTCGAGTTTTTGCCCAGCCCAACCCAAAACGGTTTCATAAATCTGTCCAATATTCATTCGAGAAGGTACCCCGAGTGGATTCAAGACAATATCAACAGGGGTTCCGTCATCGAGGAAAGGCATTTCTTCTTCTCGAACAATTCGAGCAACAATCCCTTTGTTTCCGTGACGACCCGCCATCTTATCTCCTACTTTGAGCTTGCGCTTCTTAGCAATGTAAACCTTGGCCAACTTCTTGATCCCTGCAGGCAATTCGTCTCCTACACTGATGGTGAAGTTTTCTCTACGCAAAGCACCCTGTAGATCGTTTTCTTTGATTTTGTAGTTATGAATCAAATCGTTGATCAAACTGTTGGTGTCCTTGGTTGTCGTCCAAGTGCCAAGTGTTAAGTGCGTATAGTCCTCTACTGAGTTGAGCATTTTGAGGGTATATTTCTTTCCTTTTGGCAATACTTCTTCGCCCAAGTCGTTTTGAACTCCTTGACAGGTCTTCCCATTAAGGATAGAGAATAATTTCTCAACCAAAACGGACTTTAGCTCTTGGAATTTTACATCATAGGCTGCGTCTAAGGCTTCCAATTCTTGTTTGTCTTGGTTGCGCTTGCGCTTGTCTTTAATAGAACGTGTAAAGAGCTTTTTATCAATCACCACACCATGCAACGAAGGGGGCGCTTTGAATGAAGCATCTTTGACATCTCCGGCTTTGTCCCCGAAAATGGCACGTAATAATTTTTCTTCTGGTGTTGGATCCGACTCTCCTTTTGGCGTGATTTTCCCAATAAGAATATCCCCAGGATTTACTTCGGCTCCAATACGGATCATTCCGTTTTCGTCCAAGTCTTTGGTCGCTTCCTCGCTCACGTTTGGAATATCGTCCGTCAACTCTTCTGTTCCCAACTTGGTGTCGCGAACATCTAAGGAATACTCATCGATATGGATGGACGTAAAGATATCTTCACGTACTACTTTCTCAGAAATTACGATGGCATCCTCAAAGTTGTATCCTTTCCATGGCATAAAGGCCACCTTCATGTTCCGCCCAAGAGCAAGTTCTCCTTTTTCTGTGGCATAACCTTGTGAAAGAACCTGTCCTTTGACAACGCGATCCCCTTTCTTAACGATGGGTTTCAAGTTGATACAAGACCCTTGGTTGGTCTTACGGAATTTGATCAGGTTGTAACTTTTGGTGTCTTCTTCAAAACGAACCAAACGCTCTTCCTCTGTCAAATCGTATTTGATTGTAATCTTATTAGCATCTACGTATTCAACGACTCCATCGCCTTCGGCGTTGATCAGTACTCGTGAGTCAGAAGCTACTTGACGCTCTAGACCCGTTCCTACAATCGGAGATTCAGGACGCAACAAAGGCACGGCCTGACGCATCATGTTGGATCCCATCAAGGCGCGGTTTGCATCATCATGTTCCAAGAAAGGAATCAAAGAAGCTGAGATGGAGGCGATTTGATTCGGTGCTACATCTGTATAGTTAATTTGATCGGGAGTAACCACTGGGAAGTCTGCTTGATCACGGGCAATCACACGATCGTCGGTGATTTTTCCTTTGTTGTCAACAGCAACTGTGGACTGTGCAATCAGTTTGTTTTCTTCCTCCTCGGCACTCAAGTAGATGGTGTTCTCCAAATCTACTTTTCCGTTTTCAACCTTGCGGTAAGGCGTTTCGATAAACCCGAGGTTGTTTACTTTGGCAAATACTCCCAAAGAGGAGATCAATCCAATGTTTGGTCCTTCTGGTGTTTCGATCGGACACAAACGCCCGTAGTGAGTGTAGTGTACGTCACGCACCTCAAAACCTGCACGTTCACGAGACAATCCTCCAGGACCTAAGGCCGAAAGGCGGCGCTTGTGAGTGATCTCTGCCAGTGGATTGGTCTGATCCATAAACTGAGACAACTGGTTGGTTCCAAAGAAAGTGTTGATGACAGATGAAAGTGTTTTCGCATTGATCAGGTCAATCGGTGTAAACACTTCATTGTCACGAACATTCATTCGTTCACGAATGGTTCGCGCCATACGGGCCAAACCAACACCAAACTGAGAAGACAATTGCTCGCCTACGGTTCGAACACGTCGGTTGGATAAGTGGTCAATATCATCAATTTCCGCTTTGGAATTAATCAACTCAATCAAATACTTGATGATCGTAATGATATCCAACTTGGTGAGGACTTGCTTATCCATTTCCACATCCAAGTTGAGTTTTTTATTCATTCGGTAACGCCCTACTTCTCCGAGGTTATAACGCTGGTCTGAGAAGAACAACTTATCTATAATTCCTCGTGCCGTATCCTCATCGGGTGGTTCGGCGTTTCGAAGTTGACGGTAAATATGTTCTACCGCTTCTTTTTCGGAGTTGGTAGGGTCTTTTTGCAAGGTGTTGTGAATGATGGCATAGTCGGACATATGCGCATCTTCTTTGTGCAATAAGATAGTTTTTACATCGGCTTCGATGATTTCATCGATATGCTCTTTTTCAAGGATCGTATCCCGATCGATGATGATTTCGTTTCTTTCGATAGAAATTACCTCTCCAGTATCTTCATCTACAAAATCTTCGTGCCATGTTTTCAGAACACGAGCAGCCAATTTGCGACCCAATACCTTTTTAAGTCCTGTTTTGGAAACTTTCACTTCCTCAGCCAAGTCGAAGATTTCAAGGATGTCCTTGTCTCTTTCGTAACCAATGGCACGGAAAAGGGTGGTCACAGGTAATTTTTTCTTACGGTCGATGTAGGCATACATCACACTGTTGATATCGGTTGCGAATTCAATCCATGATCCTTTGAATGGAATCACACGTGCCGAATAAAGCTTAGTACCGTTGGCATGGAACGATTGTCCAAAGAAAACACCAGGGGAACGGTGCAGCTGAGAAACAACGATTCTTTCAGCACCATTGATAATGAAAGTACCGCTAGGAGACATATAAGGGATGATTCCCAAAAATACGTCCTGAACGATGGTTTCGAAATCTTCGTGTTCTGGGTCGGTACAATAGAGTTTTAATCGCGCCTTCAAGGGTACGGAGTAGGACAAGCCTCTCTCAATACATTCTTGAATCGAATAGCGTGGCGGATCCACAAAGTAGTCCAAGAATTCTAGGACAAATTGGTTGCGGGTATCCGTGATGGGGAAGTTTTCCTTAAATGTGTTGAAAAGGCCTTCTTCAGCGCGTTCGTCTGATTTGGTTTCCAACTGAAAAAAATCCTGAAAGGATTTTATTTGTATATCGAGGAAATCGGGGTAATCTGGGGTGTGCTTAGCGGAAGTAAAATTTACTCGGTTGTGGACGGATCTCGGCATCGATTCTCTCTGTTTTTATTACCAAAAAAATTTAAATAGATATGGGGGTATCAAAAATTGAAAAAGGCTTTGGGCTCCTACCTCGGTAGGAACCCAAAGCTTTTTCTACTGTATAAAGCTTACTTGAGCTCTACTTCGGCTCCAGCTTCTTCCAAAGAACTTTTCAATCCTTCGGCTTCGTCTTTTGCAACACCTTCCTTCAATGGGCTAGGTGCGTTATCAACTAATTCTTTAGCTTCTTTCAAGCCAAGACCAGTCAATTCTTTAACGAGTTTTACTACGGCAAGTTTTGATCCACCTGCTGCTTTCAAAATCACATCAAATTCTGATTTTTCTTCAGCGGCTTCACCACCACCACCACCGGCAGGACCAGCGACAGCTACAGCAGCTGCTGCAGGCTCAATACCGTATTCTTCTTTTAAAATATCAGCCAATTCATTGACTTCTTTTACAGTCAAGTTGACTAGTTGTTCTGCGAATTCTTTTAAATCTGCCATTTTGTTAAGATTTTAAATATTTAATTTTTCTGTTTATAAGGGTTGAGTGCGTACTTAATTAGTGTGTCAGTTTAACGTTCTGACAACGTCTTGAGGATTCCAGAAAGATTGCCCCCTGCAGACTGAAGTCCAGACACTACATTTTTGGCAGGCGACTGAAGGATCATAATGATATCTCCAATCAATTCCTCTTTCGATTTGATGGATACCAAGGCATCAATCATATCGTCACCAATGTAGATGGCTTCTTCAATAAACGCTCCTTTGAGGATCGGTTTTTCTGATTTCTTACGAAAATCCTTAATCACTTTTGCCGGGGCGTTTCCAGATTCTGAAATCATCATCGAAGTATTGCCTTTCAAAGTGTCTTGCAATTCTCCAAAATCTTTATCAGAAGCCTCCATCGCTTTGGCAAGCAAAGTATTCTTCACCACTGCCAATTTGATATTTGCTTTAAAGCAAGCACGTCTCAAATCAGAGGATTGCGAAGCATTTAGACCTGCAATATCGGTTAGGTAAAGGTTTTTTACCTCGGCCAATGTGGCTGTCAAATCTTCAATTACTTGGGCTTTTTCTTGTTTTGTCATAAAACTTGAATTTTACAAACTTAGGCCATCTTCATTTCCACAGGGATTCCAGGACTCATCGTACTGGATAGATATACACTTTTCATGTAAATCCCCTTGGTGGAAGAAGGCTTTAGTTTTTGGATTGTTTTCAATAGCTCGTCGGCATTTTCAAATATTTTTTCAGCGGAAAAAGAGGCTTTTCCAATTGCCGCATGGACAATTCCGGTTTTGTCAACCTTAAAGTCAATTTTACCACCTTTCACATCCGAAACGGCTTTCTTAATGTCCATGGTTACGGTTCCCGTTTTTGGGTTAGGCATCAAACCTCTCGGGCCGAGTACACGACCAAGGGGTCCGAGTTTTCCCATAACGCTGGGCATCGTGACAATCACATCTACATCGGTCCAACCATCTTTGATTTTTTGAAGATACTCATCAAGACCAATGTAGTCAGCTCCTGCTTCTTTGGCTTCTTCCTCCTTATCGGGAGTTACAAGCGCCAAAACACGAACGGTCTTACCTGTTCCGTGAGGTAGTGTAACTACACCACGAACCATTTCATTGGCTTTACGAGGATCTACTCCAAGACGAATTGCTAGGTCTATAGAGGCATCAAATTTAGCTGTCGATATTTCTTTTACCAGAGCAGAAGCTTCTTCTAAGGAATATAATTTCTTAAAATCCACTTTGGCTCTCGCTTCTTTCTGTTTTTTAGTAATACGTGCCATTGCTAGAAATTATGAGTTAAAGGGAGCTTCCCCTGAAATTGTGAATCCCATTGAACGCGCTGTACCAGCCACCATTTTCATAGCAGACTCTACGGTAAAAGCATTCAAATCAGGCATTTTGTCTTCTGCAATCAATTTTACTTGATCCCATGTGACACTTGCCACTTTGTTTCTGTTGGGTTCACCAGATCCTTTCTTGGCTTTGGCTGCTTCCATCAATTGAACGGCCGCTGGAGGTGTCTTAATTACAAAGTCAAATGATTTGTCTTTGTACACAGAGATTGCAACAGGAAGAATTTTTCCCTGCTTATCTTGAGTTCTCGCATTAAACTGCTTACAGAACTCCATGATATTAACCCCTGCGGCACCCAGCGCGGGTCCAACCGGTGGCGACGGATTCGCAGCACCTCCCCGAACTTGAAGTTTTAAAACTTTGTCTATTTCTTTTGCCATTGTTTTAATTGAGTTATTGATTCGCTTTGAGTGGAAGCTGAAAGGGAATCAAATTTATCAGTGTAACATTTATAATTTTTCTACTTGCATATAACTAAGCTCCAAGGGTGTTTTCCGACCAAAAATCTTCACCATCACTTCGAGCTTTCTTTTTTCTTCATTAACCTTTTCAATCGAACCGGTAAATCCATTGAAAGGACCGTCGATTACTTTAACGTTTTCACCAATCGTAAATGGAATGGCAATGTGTTCTGTGGACAGGGCCAATTCGTCTACTTTTCCAAGCATTCGATTGACTTCGGCGGTACGCAAAGGCACGGGCTCACCACCTTTGGTTTCTCCTAAGAAACCAATCACGTTGGTAACCGATTTGATAATATGAGGAATCTCACCTGTTAGGTTGGCTTTGATCATAATATAGCCAGGGAAATAGGTGCGTTCCTTATTGATTTTTTTTCCTTTACGGATCTGTACTACTTTTTCTGTAGGAACCAAAAGGTCTTCTACAGCATCTCCATATCCCATACGGTTGATTTCCGAATGGATATAATCTTTGATTTTGGCTTCCTGTCCGCTTACTGCGCGAATGACATACCATTTTTTCTCGGTAACTTCAGCCATGGGGTCTTAGTTGATGAATTTAAAATATCCAGAAACAACAGAAGACAAGACCGTGTCAGCACCCCAGATCACTAAGGAAAATAGCACTGAGAATACAAATACGATGACAACCAAACGTTGTAACTCGGCTCTAGGGGTCCAAGAAACATTGGTTTTCAACTCTTCGAATGAATCTTTAATATATGTTATAAATGCTGCCATATCTGTCTTTTTTCAGCACGGGTTGAGAGGCTCGAACTCCCGACACCTGGTTTTGGAGACCAGTGCTCTACCAACTGAGCTAAACCCGTTTTTATTTGACACAAAAGGCATCCGCCTTGGGCGGACACCTTAATGTATCATAAAAAAACCTTTTTTATTAGTCTAGAATCTCAGTTACCTGACCGGCACCTACCGTTCTACCTCCTTCACGGATCGCAAAACGAAGACCAACGCTCAATGCAATTGGAGAGATCAAGTCAACTGTGATAGTCAAGTTATCTCCAGGCATTACCATCTCTACTCCATCAGGAAGCACGATGTTTCCAGTTACGTCAGTGGTACGTACATAAAACTGAGGTCTGTAGTTGTTGTGGAAAGGTGTGTGACGCCCTCCTTCTTCTTTTTTCAAGATATACACCTCAGCCTTAAACTTGGCGTGTGGTGTTACAGAACCAGGCTTACAGATAACCATTCCTCTTTTGATATCTGTTTTTTCGATACCTCTCAAAAGGATTCCTACGTTATCTCCAGCTTCTCCTCGATCTAAGATTTTACGGAACATTTCAACTCCAGTAATAGTAGAGTCTAGTTTTTCAGCACCCATACCGATGATATCAACAGCATCAGCAGTGTTGGCGACCCCTGTTTCAATTCGACCTGTGGCTACTGTTCCACGACCTGTAATTGAGAATACATCTTCTACAGGCATTAAAAAGTCTTTTTCAACGTCACGTTTTGGCAATTCAATCCATGCGTCTACTTCTTCCATTAATTTCATTACAGTGTCAACCCACTTTTGCTCACCGTTCAAGGCACCCAAAGCAGATCCTAATACGACAGGAGTGTTGTCTCCGTCATAGTCGTAGAAAGAAAGTAATTCACGTACTTCCATTTCAACCAACTCAAGAAGTTCTTCATCATCAACCATATCGGCTTTGTTCAAGAATACAACGATTCTTGGCACTCCTACCTGACGACCTAAAAGGATGTGCTCACGTGTTTGTGGCATGGGTCCGTCTGTAGCTGCTACTACCAAAATGGCACCGTCCATCTGTGCAGCACCTGTAACCATATTTTTTACATAATCGGCGTGACCAGGACAGTCAACGTGTGCGTAGTGACGATTTGCTGTTTGGTATTCAACGTGTGATGTGTTGATAGTAATACCACGCTCTTTTTCTTCGGGAGCGTTGTCAATTTGGTCGAAGCTTCGTGCTTCAGACAAACCTGCGTCTGCCAATACTTTTGTTATCGCAGCAGTGAGTGTCGTTTTACCGTGATCTACGTGGCCGATCGTCCCAATATTTAAGTGGGGTTTCGACCGATCAAAAGTTTCTTTAGCCATATTTGATGTTTTCTATGTTGTTTTAAGAGGTGCAAATTTAAAAATTTTTTGGTTCCAAATCCTTTTTAATTCAATTTTTTAGATAATTTTTCGTACGTGAGAACTTGTCCCAAACTTCTCCAATGTCTTTGACCGCAATTTTGGATATAGTATTGTGCGTAATGACGCCATCGCATTTAGCATGAGAAGTGAATCAAAAACCTATTTTAGAAATATTTTAAACTAATACAAAAATTGAGAAGATTGATTCCTCACCCACTTATATGTCGGCAACTTATTAGTACATTTGCGACACCAAACTACAACTAAGTTTACTTTTATGGCTTTTGATTTATCAATGATTCAAGACCTCTACAAACGTCTTGAAAAGAATGTTGAACAAGCAAGAACCCTCCTAGGGAAACCGCTTACCGCTAGCGAGAAAATTTTATACAACCACCTTTGGAATGCTCATCCGGCACAACCCTACTCACGAGGGGCTGATTATGTCGATTTTGCTCCGGATCGGATTGCTTGCCAAGACGCTACCGCACAAATGGCACTGCTTCAATTCATGCAAGCGGGTAAAGAAAAAGTAGCAGTTCCAACCACAGTGCATTGTGATCACTTAATCCAAGCGAAAGAAGGTGCCCAGAAAGACCTGAAAATGGCCAATACGACTTCCTCAGAAGTATTTAACTTTTTAGAATCTGTATCCAATAAATATGGAATTGGATTTTGGAAACCTGGAGCGGGAATTATTCACCAAGTGGTTTTGGAAAATTATGCTTTCCCCGGAGGAATGATGATTGGAACCGATTCTCACACAGTAAATGCTGGTGGACTTGGAATGCTCGCCATTGGTGTTGGAGGTGCTGATGCCGTGGACGTTATGGCAGGAATGCCTTGGGAGTTGAAATTTCCAAAACTGATTGGTGTAAAGTTAACTGGTGAACTCAACGGTTGG
>Ga0115572_10002698_pt1 | contig 14097 bp, 8 predicted proteins | sample COGITO_mtgs_1206_FD_88681 | JGI IMG/M metagenome (GOLD analysis project Ga0115572, IMG submission 88681) | Pelagic marine microbial communities from North Sea - COGITO_mtgs_120607 | ecosystem: Environmental > Aquatic > Marine > Epipelagic | place: Germany:Helgoland, sampling site Kabeltonne... | reverse complement strand
CCTGGAACGGTCGGTTCGTTTTATTCAATACCTGACCAAAAATACTATGATATTAATTTTACTAGCTGGACATCAGGTAATGGCACAGGTTGGCCCGGAGGAGGTGGAGACGGCGATGGTGGAGGCGGAGGCGGAGGTGTCTCTTATTGGAGATCAGGCCCCATAGATGTTTCTCCTAATATTATAAGCATACAAGATATATCTGATGATCAAGGTGGGCGCGTTTATTTAGAAATTAATAGATCTATGATTGATGTAGATGCTCACCCCCATGGTATAGATAGCTATACTATTCAACGGTTTGATGATCCTAATTGGGTAAATCTTGGATCTTTCGGAGGATTAGGGGAAAAGGTATACTACTATGAAGCTCTGACTTTATCAGACTCTTCCGATCAACACAACGGAATGACAGGTTTTAGAGTAATAGCACAAAACTATGAGATTGATATCAACCCTGTGAGTATTGTTGGATATGGTTATTCAATAGATAATCTTGTACCAAATACTCCAGCAAATTTTAACTTTACTCTAAATCAAAATTCTGTTCAACTACGTTGGGACCACATATCTGATAGTGATTTCAACTATTATGAAATTGATAAATCTGCTGACCCATTATTTGAGACAGACCAATATGAATCTATTGTTACAACAAATAACCTTCATTCAGACTTAGAATATTTAGAAAGTGTAACTGTTTATTATAGAATTTCTGCTTTTGATCATGCAGGAAATAGAGGGCCTTACAGCGAAACATTAATAGTAAACTCATCGCTATATGCACATAGTAACAACTATTTACCAAAAGAGTTTATGTTGCATCAAAATTATCCAAATCCATTTAATCCTTCTACGGCAATTAATTACGAACTCCCATTTGATGGTATTGTTAAGGTTTCAATATATGATGCTAAAGGAAAGTTGGTAAAAACATTATTAAATAGACATCAAACTGCGGGATTCAAGACTCTTGCGTGGAATTCTCTTGATAGAAATGGAAATGCTGTTTCTGCCGGGCTTTACTTTTGTAGACTAACAACAAATGAAAGTCAACAGTCCATGAAAATGGTTCTTTTAAAATAAAATTACAAAATGGCTGAATTATTCCTTATAATTTTTTAATTCTCTTGCTGAAGGGTCAGTTGCATCTGACCACTTTGGCATCCAAAAGTGCGGAATGAGCTTTTCACTTTCTGGAAAAAAATTTTCAAATATTTTTCTATAGTAGTAACTCTCTTTTAATAACGGAGTGCAATGAGGTATTAATCTTTGAGCATTTAAGAATTCTTTATCTGTTATTTTTTTATTTACGTATTCTTGAATGATTTTATGCCAAGATTTTTCTTGTGAACTCACCCCGTCAGAAAAGGCTACTTTACGCCTCCACAACACATCCTTTGGCAAGAATGTCTCATCATCAAATGCTTTTCTTAGCAGATTTTTTTCAATTTTATCTTTTGTATTGAATGTTTTTAATTCTGCTGGAATAGATAAATAATATTTTACAAATTTTTTGTCCAAAAATGGCGTGCGCGCTTCTAATCCATTCGAACTGATACAACGATCTGATCTTAAAACGTCAAATAAATAAAGTTCTTTAACGAGTTTCTCGCTTTCCAATTGTAAGTCTTTGGAATTAGGTGCGTTTCTAAGGTATAAATAGCCGCAACACACTTCATCACTTCCATCACCATTAAATATGACCTTACAGTCTGTATTTTCTTTTATATATTTTGAAACTAGGTAATTACCCACACTTGCTCGAACAGTAGTAGTGTCATATGATTCTATGTTATAGATAACCGTTTCTATCGCATCTAAAAATTCTTTTTCAGATATTTGAATACTATGGTGATTTGATTGAATAAAATTTGCAACTATTTGCGCATATTGAAGATCTATACTACTATCGATACCAATAGAGAAAGTATTTAACTTTCCCCCACTGTAATTCTTCGAGACTATGCTTGCAATCAAACTAGAGTCAAGTCCACCAGATAACAAACAACCTATCTCTCTTTCTGACATTAGTCTCTTTAAGACTGCTTCAACTAGTAAAGATTTAACATTTCCTAGAAGTACATTTTCATTATCTGATGAAGGCTTATTTGAATCGTAGTGAAAATATCTTTCAAATTTAGATGGATTATCTGAAGACCACCACGTGCCAGGAGGGAAAGGGATAATATTTTTAGAAAATTTGATTAAAGTTTTAGCCTCTGATGATATAATTGTTTCATCTTCAGTATTTGCAATAAATCCTGGTCTAACACCCATAGGATCACGACCAGCATATAAGATATCATTTATTTCGTCATATATAGTAAACATAAATACACCATCTAGCTGATTTATAGTTTTCATCAATCCTAGCTCTTTAAATAAATGTAAAATAATTTCACAATCAGATCCTGTTGAAAGGTTAAAGTTGTATTTCTGAGCAAGAACTTTATAATTGTAAATCTCTCCATTGCACATAAGAGTTAGAGAATCATCATTTGGATGCTTCATTGGCTGGTTACCAGAATCACTTAAGCCCATTATTGCAAGCCGATGAAAAGCCATTGTTAGCTTATTATTTACATGTAAATGGCTACTTGAATCTGGACCTCTGTAAGATATTTTATTAAATGAATCTTCTAGAGAATCCCATCGGTAGTTAGTGTTATAAACGGTAAATATTCCACACACAATGTTTACTTTATATTGGTTTTAATAAATTAATAAATTGTAATTATTAAAGTATTTGTGTAATTAATTCCTAATTACAACTTCAAGTTTACTATGGTTTTTAACAATCTTAAATGAAATTTTGAAGTAATACAGTATTGCTACTTTAAAATATTATTTATTTGCGTATAAAAAATTAATTTTTAATTTACGGTAGTTATTTTATTAAAATAAATTTCCTAAGTAAACGTTATTAATGAAGTCAATAAATCACATCAGAACTAAACTGCTAGAATTACCTTCGTTTGAAGGACCAAGAAAACATGTCTTAGTTCTCTTTATTAATTACGTTATCTTATCCCTGATTATTATTCGCGCTTTTCTGACCGCTTAATAAGAAATAATATTTCTGTTTGAGCGGTACTTGGGAATACATTCTTCCACAAAACTTCTTAATTATGCAGATTATTTATCAGTGTTGATTTAAAATATAATAACCGAATTAATTAATATGAAAAATTATAACATAATAACGCTTCCTGGTGACGGAATAGGACCTGAAATAACTACTTCCGCTGTAGAAGTATTAAAAGAAGTCTCAAGGCACAGTGAATTAGAATTTACTATTATAGAAAAGGAAATTGGGGGTAAATCTATTGATTTATATGATACACCTCTCACGAACGACACTCTAGAAGCTTGCCTGTCTTCTGATTCTGTTTTTTTGGGTGCTGTAGGTGGTCCCAAGTGGAACAATGTAGAGCATGATAAGAAACCTGAACAAGCACTCTTAAAATTAAGAAAATCACTTTCTCTGTTCTCGAACTTAAGACCGGCAAATATTTTTAAAGCTTTAGTTCATTCATCTAGCTTAAAGCCTAATATAATTGAAGGTACGAATATTATGATTGTAAGAGAATTAACGGGCGGAATATATTTTGGTAGTCCTAGGGGTTTAGAAGCGGATAGAGGCTGGAATACATTAGAATATACAAAAAAAGAAGTTGAACGAATCGCCCATGTATCATTCAAGCTGGCTCAAAGTCGTTCAAAAAACTTAGTCTCAGTTCATAAATCAAATGTATTAGAGAGCTCTCAATTTTGGCAAAATATTATACATGATGTTCATAAAAATTATCCAGACGTAATGTTATCTGATATGTATGTGGATAATGCTGCAATGCAGATTATTCATAACCCTAAGCAGTTTGATGTAATTGTCACTCAAAATTTATTTGGTGATATTTTGAGTGATATCTCTGCTATGATTACAGGAAGCTTAGGAATGCTACCATCTGCAAGTATTGGTGATAATTTTTCTATGTATGAACCAGTTCATGGTTCTGCTCCGGACCTAGCGGGTAAAAATATTGCGAACCCTATAGCGTCTATTCTGTCTATTGCAATGATGATGGGTATTTCATTTAATGAAAAAACTATAGAATCGAATCTTCATCAAGCGGTTAGTGATTCATTAGATGCAGGATATGGAACTCCTGATATTGTAAACGATAAAAATAAAAATTTATCGACTGTTGAATTCACAGAACTGGTAATAGAAAACTATAGAAAACTTTTAACTAACAAAGATTAGAGAACCATAATGAGCGATAAAATAGTTATTTTTGATACTACCCTTAGAGATGGAGAACAAGCACCTGGTTCTTCTCTTGAAATTGAAGAAAAAGTCGAGATAGCAAAACAACTATCAAAATTAAATGTTGATGTAATTGAAGCTGGTTTTCCTGTTTCTTCAAAAGCTCAGTTTGAGGCTGTAGAAAGAATATCAGGCAGTACAGATGGTCCCATAATAGCCGCTCTAGCGAGGTCAATTCCGAAAGATGTAAAGAAAGCGTATGAGGCCTTAAAGAATGCAAATAATTATCGTATTCATACATTTGCGGGCACTTCTGATATTCATATCATGGGAAAGTTTTCAGATACGAAATACGGTATAAATCTTAACGAGAAAAGAGAAACAGTTATTAAAATGGCAGCTGATGCAGTCACATATGCTAAAACATTAACAGATGATGTTGAGTTTTCTCCTGAAGACGCTGGTAGAACAGATATTAATTATTTGTGCGAGATTATAGAGGCTGTCATTGATGCTGGCGCGACAGTAATTAATGTACCTGATACGACTGGATACACTATGCCTTTAGAATTTGGTGAAAAAATATTATTAATAAAGAAGAAGGTTAGAAATATTCGAAAGGCAATTATTAGTGTTCATTGTCATAATGATCTAGGGTTGGCAGTAGCAAACTCTCTGTCTGCGATATCATCTGGGGCGCGACAGGTTGAGTGTACCATAAATGGCATAGGTGAACGCGCTGGTAATGCCTCTCTCGAGGAAATAGTCATGAGTCTGAATGTTAGAAATGATTATTGGGACTTTGATACAGATATAGTCACAAAAGAAATTTATAATACCAGTAAAATGGTTTCTAAACATACTGGTATGATTGTTCAAGCAAATAAAGCCATTGTTGGTGACAATGCTTTTGCTCATGAATCAGGTATACATCAAGATGGATTTTTAAAAAACAGAGAAACTTATGAAATAATGACTCCTGAGTCTGTAGGTCTAAATAAAAGTAAAATTATACTTGGTCGTCATTCTGGTAGGCATGGTATCCAATCTAGGTTATCTGAATTAGGATACGAGCTTACTAATAAAGAGATGAATAAAGTTTATTCTAAGTTTTTAGAATTAGCGGATAAGAAAAAAGAAATATTCGATGATGACCTTAGAATATTGATGGGCGATAGAAATGTGAATAAAAATAACTCATACGAACTGGACTACCTTCATGTTAATAATGGCACTAATACTATACCCACCGCTACTGTACGCATAAAGACACCAGATAGTATTGAACAAGAATCTGCAACAGGTGATGGGCCTGTAGCAGCCTGTTTTAAAGCTATCAAGAGAGCTTTAAAGCTTGATTATGATATTAAGCTTCATGATTACAAGGTTAGATCGATAACCAGCGGAAAGGATGCATTCGGAGAAGTGATAATAAGACTGTTTATTAATGACTCTTTATATATATCAAAGGGAACATCAACCGATACAATCAAAGCAAGTGTTAAAGCTTATTTAGACGCATTAAACCAATATGAAAATGATAAAAACAGTAGATATCTTTTATTTATTGAAGAATCTGTGAACGTGTAGAACATGACACCAAAAACACTGTACGATAAAATTTGGGATTCCCATTGTGTTAAATCTAATAAAAACGGTTTTGACTTACTTTATATAGATAGACATTATATTCATGAAGTCACATCTCCACAAGCTTTTGAAGGATTGAGGATTGCAAAGAGGAGGCTTTGGAGGACCAATTCAAATTTTGCTGTACCTGATCATAATATCCCAACAAAGAACAGGCATAAAGGAATAACTGACCCCGTTTCAAAAATTCAAGTTGAGACTCTTGAAGAAAACTGCGAAAACTTTAATGTAAAAAAATTCAGTATGAATGATCCTAGTCAAGGTATTGTCCATATTATTGGTCCAGAGCAAGGTTTGACATTACCTGGAATGACTATTGTTTGTGGTGATTCACACACCTCAACACATGGTGCATTTGGTACATTAGCATTTGGAATCGGTACTTCTGAAGTAGAGCATGTATTGGCGACTCAGTGTTTAATTCAAAAAAGATCTAAGACTATGCTAATTAATATTAATGGTCAACTATCAAATGGGATTACAGCTAAAGATTTAATTTTATTTATAATAGGTAAGATTGGCACTGCAGGAGGAACTGGATATTCTATTGAATTTGGCGGTTCTGTTATTAGGTCGCTTTCTATGGAGGGAAGAATGACAGTATGCAATATGACTATTGAGGCTGGGGCTAGGGCAGGTCTTATTGGAGTAGACGATAAAACTATTCATTATTTACAAAATAAAAATTATGCTCCATCAAAAAATAAATTTGAAGAAGCAGTTAAGTACTGGAAGACACTTAACTCTGATAGCAACGCATCATTTGACAAAATTATAGATATTAATGGAGAAGATGTTAGTTCTATGGTGACCTGGGGAACATCCCCAGAGATGGTAACGAATATAAATGGAGAAATTCCTCTTGGAGCAGAAAAATCTTATTCCTCAGCTCTTAAGTACATGGACTTGGCTCCTGGAACAAAAATCAGAAATATTAAGCTTGATAAAATTTTCATTGGATCTTGTACAAACAGTAGAATAGAAGATTTAAGATCAGCGGCAGAAGTTGTAAAAAATAAAAAAATTAGCACCTCTATAAAACTTGCAATGGTAGTTCCAGGCTCAGGTCCAATAAAAAGACAAGCAGAAGAAGAAGGATTGGATAAAATATTTCTTGAAGCTGGATTTGAATGGAGAGATCCGGGCTGTTCTATGTGCCTCGCAATGAATGCAGATAGACTGAATCCAGGTGAAAGGTGTGCATCGACCTCCAACCGAAATTTTGAAGGAAGACAAGGGCAGGGTGGGCGTACTCATCTTGTAAGTCCTGCTATGGCTGCAGCTGCTGCTGTGGCTGGTCATTTCACAGATATTGAAAGCATATAATGGAAAAGTACAGAAAATTCAAAGGAATTGTAGCTCCACTTGATAAAAACAATATTGATACAGATGCTATTATACCGAAACAATATCTTAAATCTATATCTAGAGAAGGATTTGGAGTGAATCTATTTGATGAGTGGAGATATTTAGATATGGGTGAACCCGGTCAAGATCATTCTATAAGACGTATAAATAAAAATTTTATATTAAATAAAAAGCCCCATAATAGAGCTTCTGTGTTATTGACTGGAGAAAATTTCGGATGTGGTTCTAGCCGCGAACATGCTGCCTGGGCTATTAAAGATTTTGGAATAAAAGCCATCATAGCTAAAAGCTTTGCTGATATTTTTTATAATAATTGTTTTAAAAATGGCATTCTTCCAATAGAACTAGGTGAAAAAGACATAAATACTCTTTTTAATGATTGCCTAGAAAAAGAAAACTATGAATTGACAATTGATTTAACCAATCAAGTCGTCAATGATAATTTTTATAATGAAATTAAATTTGAAATAAATCCTTATCAAAAAGAATCCCTTATAAAAGGGCTAGATGAAATTGGCCAAACCTTAGAGAATATTGACATTATAAAGAACTTTGAAGATAATTATAAAAATAAATTTCCGTGGTTATTTAATTAGATAGGTTTAGAAAATGAAAAATAAAGCAATAGAATTATTTGACACAACCTTAAGGGACGGAACGCAAGGTGAAGGCGTTAATTTATCGGTTGAGGATAAAATTAGACTAGCTAAGCGATTAGATGATTTTGGTATTAACATTATAGAAGGCGGCTGGCCTGGAAGCAATCCCAGAGATAAAAGTTTCTTCAAAAAAATTAAGTCCATAAACCTAAAACAATCAGAAATATGTGCTTTCGGTTCTACAGCTAGAAAGCTAAGTAATGTTGAGGGAGACCACAACTTATTATCATTGTTAGAAGCTGAGGTTGGAGTGATTACGATATTTGGTAAAACATGGCAACTACATTCTAAACATGGACTAGGAATATCTGATCTAGATAATGCAAAACTTATTGAGCGTTCTGTTGCTTTTCTTTCAAAAAACGGAGTGCGGGTCATCTTTGATGCAGAGCATTTTTTTGATGGATATCAACAATCTGAATCATTTGCATTAGAAATGTTAGATGCAGCCGTAAATGGCGGTGCAGATACACTAGTATTGTGTGATACTAATGGTGGCTCTCTCCCAAATAATATTTATGATGTCACAAGAAAAGTTGTTGAACGATATTCTTTGCCAATTGGTATTCATTCACATAATGATAGTGGCTTAGCTGCCGCAAATACGCTAACGGCAGTATCAGCAGGAGCATTACATGTTCAAGGAACTATAAATGGCGTAGGAGAAAGATGCGGAAATGTTAGCTTAGCAACAGTAATACCAAATTTAGTATTAAAAATGAATGTAACTACAAAGACTGACTTAAAGTTACCGAACCTTGCCAGTTTGGTGAGTTTTACCTATGATATTATGAATATGCATCCTAACACTCAAGCTCCATTCATAGGCAAATCTGCATTCGCGCACAAAGGTGGAATACACGTTAGCGCAGTTATGAAAAATAGCTCTATGTATGAACATATAAAACCAGACATAGTTGGAAATAAGCAAAGAGTTCTTGTTTCTGACCTTTCTGGAAAAAGTAATATCAGCTTTAAAGCAAATGAATTAAATATAAACTTTAAAAACTCCAAAGAAATTACTGGTAAACTGATTTCTAAAGTAAAAGATTTAGAGTTTAAAGGCTATCAATTTGAAGCAGCTGATGCATCTCTAGAGCTTATTATTCGAGAGTTGTCTGGTGAATATAGTCCTTTTTTTACTGTTATAGATTCAAACGTACATATTTCGCATGGTGAAAATGATAGCGCAAAATCTGATGCTACTTTAAAGGTCTTGGTAGATGGAGATATTGAGCACACAGCTTCTGATGGAGATGGTCCTGTTGATGCTTTGAATAATGCTCTTCGCAAGGCCTTGTCTCGATTTTTTCCGCACTTAAAAGATGTTAGACTAACTGACTATAAAGTTCGCGTATTAAATGAACAAGAAGGCACTGGCGCAAAGGTTAGAGTTTTGATTGAAAGCACATATGGAGATGAGTCGTGGTCAACAATTGGTGTTTCGAAAAATATTATTGATGCTAGTAGGCAAGCTTTAAGTGACAGTTTTAACTTTAGGCTTGCTCAAATATCTAAATGGAGAAAAAAAAGCGGTGAAGAATTACAATCAGCTTAATAAAGATATGCCTTTAACAAAAAAAAATAAAAACAACTATTCAAGTACCAGTCTAACTGAAGATGATGGCCAATCTAAAAAGCTAGAAGAAAAAATAGTTACAAATAAGATAGGTTCAAAATCTGCTTTTAGCAAAGATGTAAATGATCCTTCAGAAAGAGGACATGATTAATACTTTTATCTAAGCTTCCATTAATACTGTCCTATAACTTTCATAACCCCCACTGTGCTCTACTATCTTTTCTTCTCGAACTTCTAATAGTCTAGTTGAAAGAGAAGAGATAAACTCTCTATCATGGCTAACAAAAATAATTGTTCCTTCAAATATACTTAGAGCATGATTTAGGGCTTCTATTGATTCCATATCTAAGTGATTAGTCGGTTCATCTAATATTATGACATTTGCCCTTTGTAGGATGATTTTTCCAAATAGCATTCTACGTTGTTCTCCGCCAGATAATACACTAATTGGTTTATTAATATCATCTTGATTGAACAATAATCGACCTAATGTGCCTCTTATAGTTTCTAGATCATCATCTTTATGACTCCATTTAGCCATCCAATCAATCAAACTTATATCGCCTTTGAATTCATCGCTGTGATTTTGCGCAAAATAGCCAATAGATGCATTTTCAGACCATTTAATAATACCGTTATCAGAAAAACTGCTTTCAATGATACATTTAAGTAAAGTTGTTTTACCGATTCCATTTTCACCAACAATAGCGATTCTATCGCCAGTATTAATAGTCATATTAAATTTTTTAATAACATTTAAATCATCATAAGACTTAGAAATGTTTTCGATGTCAACCACCTTATTATGAACTTTTTGTTCTTGTTTAAATCTAATAAATGGGTAAACCCTGCTAGAAGATTTAATATCTTCTAATTTTATCTTATTTATTTGGTTTGCCCTTGATGTAGCTTGCTTAGCTTTAGATGCATTTGCAGAAAAACGACTAACAAATGATTGTAATTCTTTTATCTTTGCTTGTTTTTTTGCGTTCTCGTTCATGAGTGTTTCTCTGGCCATGGTTGCTGCAATCATAAAGTCATCATAGTTTCCGTTGTATAATCTTATTTCGCCGTAATCTAAATCTGCCATATTTGTGCATACACTATTTAAAAATCGTCTATCATGAGAGATGACAATCATCAAACAATCTTTGTTTTTTAACGTGTTTTCAAGCCATCGAATAGTATTTATATCAAGATTGTTTGTCGGTTCATCCAATAGTAGTATGCCTGGGTCACCAAATAGAGCTTGCGCTAAGAGTACTCGTAATTTCAAACCTGGAGCAATAGAACTCATTGGCTTGTCGTGGTCTTCGATTGGAATTCCAAGTCCCAGTAGCAGTTCCTCAGCATTCGCTTCAGCCGTATATCCATCCATCTCTCCAAATTCAACTTCTAATTCAGCGACTTTCATTCCTTGCTCATCAGTCATTTCAGGCAGACTATAAAGTTTTTCTCTCTCATTTTTGATTTTCCAGAGCAAATCGTGCCCCATAATAACACAATCAGATACTTTTATATCTTCATATGCAAACTGATCTTGACTCAGTTTTGAAACTCGTTTATTTTTATCAATCGATACGGTTCCAGAGGTAGGTTCTAATTCACCAGTAAGTATTTTCATAAAGGTTGATTTTCCAGAACCGTTTGCACCAATGAGGCCATATCTATTTTTATCAGAGAAAGCGACGGATATACTTTCAAATAATGGCTTCGAACCGAATTGCATGGAAATATTAGATGTAGTAATCATATTTGATTTTAGGTCTCTTTTTTAAATTTATAAATTTTTAGGAGGGGAGTTTAACAAAAACCAGTATACGATTAAAGGACGTATTTAAAATTATGGAAGATTTGTTTTTTTTAATTGAAAACACAAAACGCAAAAGTATAAACCAAGGTTAAGTATTTAAAATGTTTTCGATTAATAATTAATTATTTTAGTAAAATTAAACATGATTAAATACACTATAATATTATTTTTAATAAACTTTGTTTTTTCACAAGTTGTTCAAGTCGGTTCTGGTAGCTACACGACTAGTTTTCCTGGTACTGATGAGGCCGGAAGAAATAGCTATCCATCAGGACAACCACAAACAATTGGACCAGCTTCAAACAAGCATATACCAACTAATGATTGGTGGTCCTCGGTTATAAAAAATGACCATGTAAGTAATCTCTTTAACTATCCGATGGCTCTTAAAACAGTAAATAAAGGTTTAGTTGTGAGTTATTTACCATGGGGGGTATACGATGATCAAGAACCAATAATTATTGGTCTATCTGGATTGAGCTCATCTAAAGCAAAAGTATATGATTTTTCTGATTGGACTGTAACGTTAGACTGGACAGATGAAAATAATTCCCTCCAAGCCACTTCTGGCGTAGGCATGCCTTTTATTTATTTTAATAAAGACACAAATTCAGAAGTTGAAATAGAAGTAAACTTAGGTCAAGTCACTGTTTTAAGTGAAAAAATGATAATAGAGGATGCCAGAAATGGAGCAGATTTTGTTATTTATGCTCCTACCGGGAGTTCTTGGCAACAATCTGGTAATAAGTATACCTCCAGCTTAAATGGTCAAAATTATTGGTCACTTGCTATGCTGCCACAAGACTACAGCAACCTTAATTCAGTTGTCGCGGATCTACAGAAATATGCCTACGTTTTTCCTCAAAATACCTCTGTTGAATGGTCATATGATAATAACAACTCAGTCGTTTATACTGACTTTTTAGTAGAAGTAGATATTAAAGAAGGCTCATACGAAAATATTTTACAAGGTTTACTTCCTCACCAATGGAATAATTTATCTGATGAGTCACCCTATCCATATGAATATTCATATAATAGCGTAAGGGGTGAACTAAAAATGTTAAATGGAAATAATTTCAGTACAAAAAATTTATTTTCCGGGATTCTTCCAACTTTACCAGATTTGCCCCATTATAGTGAGAGTTATAATCCAGCGGATTTACAAAATAAAATTTCACAAATTGAGAATAATCAACTTGCAACATGGACCGACTCTTACAACGAAGGCCAAGTAATGAACCGCTTAGTTCAGACCGCTAGAATAGCTCATGAATTAGGTAATACAGAAGCAAGAGATCAGATGATTGTGACAGTCAAAAATAGGTTAGAAGATTGGTTAACAGCTTCTTCATCTGAAGTTGCTTTTATTTTCTACTATAATTCTACTTGGTCCACATTAATTGGTTACCCTTCAGGGCATGGTCAAGATAACAATATTAACGATCATCATTTTCATTGGGGTTATTTTATTCATGCTGCATCATTTATCGAACAATTTGATCCCGGTTGGGCAGATGAATGGGGTGAGATGGTAAATCATTTAGTAAGAGATGCTGCATCATCTAATAGAGATGACCCTAATTACCCATTTTTAAGAAGTTTTAGCCCTTTTGCAGGCCACTGCTGGGCAAATGGATTTGCTACTTTTCCTCAAGGAAATGACCAAGAATCTACCTCTGAAAGCATGCAGTTTAATTCCTCATTAATACACTGGGGAAGCGTTACAGGTAATGATGAGATCAGAGACCTAGGTATTTATTTATATACCACAGAAAGAACAGCTATTGATGAGTACTGGTTTGATATGTACAATAGAAACTTTGGTGATAATCAACAATATAGTTTAGTCTCAAGGGTCTGGGGGAATTCATATGACAACGGGACATTCTGGACTAATGATATAGCAGCTTCCTACGGTATTGAAATGTATCCAATTCATGGTGGGTCTTTTTATTTATCTCATAATTTAGAATATACTACTAATCTATGGACAGAGATCACTAGCAATACAGGGATTTTAAACAATGAGATAAATCCAAATTTATGGCATGATGTGTTTTGGAAATACCTTTCATATATTGATGCTCCTGCTGCAATTGAACTTTACAATTCGAATCCAGATAGAATTTTAAAGTTTGGAATCTCAGATGCTCAAACATATTACTGGCTACATAGTATGAATGCATTAGGACAATATAGGTCTGAAATCACAGCTAACTGGCCAATTGCTGCTAGTTTTAATAAGAATGGACAGATTACATACGCCGCTCATAATTATACGGAAGAACCGTTATTAGTATCTTTTTCTGATGGATATCAATTAACCGTGAATCCAAAAGACATGGGCACAAATAGAGGAGAAGCTATAGCAGGTTCAATACAAACAGATTTTGTTCAGTCATACATAAATGGTAGTGCTTTAATTAGCTTTGAATCCCAAAATCAAAATATTACAAGATTAGAGTTTTATGATAACGGAGATCTAATTGGTGAGGTAACATCACAACCATTTGAGTTCACAGCCCAAAATCTGTCTTTGGGAACTCATAATATTTACGGTAAAATGTTTTCTGGTTCTGAATTTGGATTAACCAATTTTATTACAATTGTTGTTGGGGAACAGTTAGCCTATAACAATTCTGAAAACAATATCCCGGGTATTATTGAACCGGGTAAATATGATGCTTTTGAAGGAGGCTTAGGCCAAAATATTTCATATTTTGATAATTCACTTAACAATGAAGGAGACTATAGG
>Ga0115572_10002695_pt1 | contig 14100 bp, 14 predicted proteins | sample COGITO_mtgs_1206_FD_88681 | JGI IMG/M metagenome (GOLD analysis project Ga0115572, IMG submission 88681) | Pelagic marine microbial communities from North Sea - COGITO_mtgs_120607 | ecosystem: Environmental > Aquatic > Marine > Epipelagic | place: Germany:Helgoland, sampling site Kabeltonne... | reverse complement strand
CAGAGGATCTTCCTGCAGTTCTGAACAGTTTGACATCTGAGCGGACGAATTTGCGCAGTTTTCGGGTTCAGCATGTCAACCGACGCTTGAGTTTAAGCCAAATAGAAATTCCCTATGCGGCGTATAAATCAGCGCAAAGGTATCAAGACGGCAATGCTTTGGCGTATCTAAGCGATATATCGCGCTTGAATACATTTGAAATACACCCGCTGCCACAAACGTATTTTTGGGGCCTATCGGCGCACGGTGAAACACGGCGGGCTGTACTTGGAATAACCAATGATCTCGAGCGTTATTTATCCACCCGACTCGCGATAAATTTTCAGGAAAAAGGCCTAGGTCTGGATCAGGCATCCCTGACAGGGCGGATGTTTGTTGAAAAAAATATTCTGGCTGTCAGCAAATTAGGCCGAATTGATAGTTTTTCAGATGGGTTTCAATTGAGCGCCTATCAGCTAATGCCAGCTGCAGAGGCCTTTTGGGCAGCGCATCTTTACGCAGCATTGCCCAACCGATGCGCGCTGTGCCGTAACGCCGGTTTAACGTTGGAACAGGCTGGTTTTAGCCGCTCTTGGGATATGAGCGTAAGCAAAGCCATTAGGTTTGAAGAGACAGAGCATATTCTGCACCCTTTGGTATTGATAAGCGCGCGCAAACGACTTTCAAAAAAAATATCATTAGAAGTGTTTTCGGGGCTGCGGCTAAAACGCGACGCTGAAGCCTCTTTTGGCTTTGCTCTCAAGCTTCTGGACGCAATACCAAGAGATGGTTCGCGGCCTAAACAAACGGAGAGTTTCATCGAAATCTTTTCCACTTCAAGTATTATGCCTTTGATCGAAGAAGATCGAAGCGCATATTTTGAAAATACACCAAGTTTCTTGAAAAGAACTTGGGCTGATTATATGCGCTTCTAGCGGTCTGCTATCTTGCGGTAAGAAGGGCGTCTTATATCAGCATGGCGCTATCTGATTGCAGCAGAAGTTGACGGGTTCCGGTGCATATAGGCATTTATGAACCAATTCTCACAGACGTGCGCAAGCCTTTGCGTGATTTGTGCCATGACCTTGCGGGCGGCCGTAATGCTGACCCGTGTCTATATCTCTAAGTCTTTGAGGTTGTTTCCTTTTTGGATGAATGCCTCTACCCAGCGTGGCTTTCGACCTCGGCCCGTCCATGTTTGGCTTGGATCTTCGGGATTGGCATATTTCGCGGCTACTTTTGATTTTACGGGTGCGATTGCAACAATTTCACTCAAAGAAAAGCCCAATGATTTCGCCGTTTTTTCTAATTCTTTACGGGCGTTTGCCATCGCACGGCTTTTATATGTGTTAATAGCCTGATCGACCTGTTTTTTAATTTTTTTTAAGTCTTCCAATGAGTAGTCATTTATATTTTCTAGCATAGAAAATTCCTTTTTATTGTTAATGAAAAGAATAAACCACTTGATTGATTTATATGTCAATAACCTTTTGCTTATTCACAAAGAGGTTGCCGGTTAAACAGAAAGATATATTCTAATTTTAAATATCAAAACTATATTTCAAAGAAGTTTTAAGAGAATTCATTAGATTCCAATTATTGTTACAATTTATGATGTAGAATTTAAATAACTGATTATAAAATTATTAAATATTTAAAAAGATGTTCTATCTATGATTGGATATTTAGGATATCAGGTGACGTCGGGCTTTAATTTATTGTAGAAGAAATTAGGGCATTCAATCTTCTCTTATGATTTCTATATAAGAAAAAAAACTCTTTTTCCTAACGTTGAAACACAAATAATTTGGTTAGAGTTAAAAAAATACCATTCAGATACTTTAATGAATGCATCAAAAATATTTGTTTATTTTAGGATTTTTTTATAAAAAGAGCATCATCTAAAAACTGTAACGGCGCCCTATGTTGAGCAAACTATTTGGATAAGTCTTAAGTGGTATTTTTGAAGCTTTTACTGGTGGGCCTATGTTTCTTTGCGTTACCTCAGGGCATTCAAGCAAAGGAAAAAGCCAAACTGCTTGGATATGGCCTTTTGTTCACAAATGATTTCTTTGGGGATGGTAGGGATCGATGGCGCACGGGGTCGCTCGTGTCTAGCCGTGTTTTTGATAGCCCGAAAATGAGCCGGACATTGCCGCGCAGAGAGGCGCTTAATGAACTTAGATTGTTTAGCCAAATAATTGCTCCGTCAGATTTATCGCGTAATCCTGACAGGTCTTACGCCCGTGACGAGACTGGCTTGACGGAAGATATAGACAGGGATTACGTGGGCCATTTGTCGATTGGTCTGCACCGTCACTTTCAAGCGGGCGGCTTGGCCTATAATTTTGGGGTAGATGCATCATTGTTGGGCCCGCAGACCGGCCTAATGGGGTTGCAGCAAAAGGTCCATTCGGAAATTGATCAGCCTTTTCCGTCAGATTTTGTGAAAAATACGCAAGTGTCCAATCAGTTTATTCTTGGAACTTTAACAGAAGTTGCGCGGCCTATCGCGCTATCTCCTTCAACCAATATCCGTTCGTTTGTCGAAGTTCAAACAGGGGTCGAAGACCTCATCCGAATTGGAGTGGACGCAGGATTTTTTGGTGATTTGTCCGAAGCACTCTTTGCAAGAGCGCCCGTTTCAGGGCAGCGTTATAGCGTTATAGACGGCACAGGAGAAGGGTTTTTACTCAGCGCAGGCGTGGATTTGACCCGTGTTATCGGCTCAATGTTCTTAACCGGCTCTGCTTTGCGCGCTTCTAAATATCGCGCCCGTGCTCGGTTTGGCTTGAATTATGTACATGGCCGTTGGAGCCAATTTCATTGGCTGGACCTATCTTAGCCCTGAATTTGAAACGCAACAAACCGGCCAGTTGTTGGGATCTTTTTTCATTAAGGCGCGATTTTAGCTTGCCAACCTGTTTTACTGCGCCGATTGGATCCAAGCCCGTAAAAGCGCCTGCGCCGGCGCACTGGCCCAATCAGCCTCTCCTCGTAGCCGCGCAACCTCTTTGCCTTGGGGTGAAATGAGCAGCGTCATTGGTAACCCCAGCACGGCCATGTCTTTGGCAAGTTTCTGTTTCGGATCTCGATACAGAGGCAAGTTTTTGATCTCTAATGCGTCAAAAAACGCCTGCATGGCTTTTGGTGCGTTTCGGCCCGTTGCGATGGTAACCACTTTAAACCGCGCATCGCCCAGCTGCGCTTGCAAGGTTGACAGGCTTGGCATTTCTTTGCGGCAAGGCGCACACCATGTTGCCCAAAAATTCAGCAAAACATATTGCCCGGCAAAATCTGACAAACGCCCCTCATCTGCGCCTTGCGTTAAAAAAGCGCGCTCTGAAATTTCTTTTGGCGTTTTGTGCAACACCAATTTCTTCATATCGCCTTGCTTTAAAGCCTGTAGATGCTCGGTGCTATTTGCCGCGGCCAACGTGCTATTTGCACCCAGAATAAGAGCAGTATAAACAAAGAATGAACGAATAAATGCCATGTGTCCTCCGAAAGGTAAATTGATGTCTAACACGTCCTCAAATCAGATGTGGGGAGGCCGCTTTGCAAGCGGTCCTGATGCGATTATGGAAGCAATTAATGCATCAATCGGATTTGACCAGCGCCTTGCCACTCAAGATATAGCCGGATCGCGCGCGCATGCCGCGATGTTGGCAGCACAATCCATCATAAGTGATAGCGATTTTGAAGCGATTGAGGAAGGTCTGATCACCATTTTGTCAGAGATTGAGGCCGGGAAATTTGTGTTTTCAAGTAAGCTGGAAGATATTCACATGAATATCGAAGCGCGGTTGAAAGATCTGGTGGGAGAACCTGCCAGCCGGCTGCACACGGCGCGCTCGCGCAATGATCAGGTTGCAACTGATTTCAAACTTTGGGTGCGTGACCAATTAGACGCGTGTGAGGTTGCTTTAACGGGTTTGATTCATGCGCTCATCGCGCAAGCAGAACACGGCGCGGACTGGGTAATGCCGGGGTTTACGCATCTGCAAACCGCGCAGCCCGTGACCTGGGGGCATCACATGATGGCCTATGTCGAAATGTTTGGGCGCGATTTAAGCCGCCTGCGCGATGCCCGCAAGCGCATGTCTGAATGTCCATTAGGGGCTGCCGCCTTGGCCGGAACGTCGTTTCCGATCGATCGCAATAGCACCGCCGCAGCGCTTGGCTTTGATCGCCCGGCCGCCAATTCGTTAGATGCGGTCAGTGATCGTGACTTTGCGTTGGAATTTCTGGGCTTGGCGAGTATCTGCGCGATGCATCTCAGCCGTTTTGCAGAAGAGCTTGTAATCTGGTCGTCCGCGCAATTTCGTTTTGTCAGCTTGTCGGATCGGTTCTCAACCGGATCTTCTATCATGCCGCAGAAGAAAAATCCCGATGCAGCTGAATTGATCCGCGCCAAGATCGGGCGTATTTTTGGCGCCAATGTCGCATTGATGCTGGTGATGAAGGGCCTGCCTTTGGCCTATTCAAAGGATATGCAAGAAGACAAAGAACAAGTGTTTGACGCCGCCGATAACCTGCTGCTGGCTTTGGCCGCGATGCAGGGCATGGTGGCCGATCTGCAGGCCAATAAAGCTGCCCTTTGCGCCGCCGCCGGGGCCGGGTTTTCAACCGCCACCGATCTGGCAGATTGGCTGGTGCGCAGTTTAAACATGCCGTTTCGTGATGCGCATCATGTCACGGGCAGTTTGGTGGCGCTGGCCGAGGCGGAAAAATGCGAGCTACAAGATTTAAGCCTGACGCAGATGCACTCTGTGGATCCCGCGATCACCAAAGAGGTTTATGATGTCTTGGGCGTAGAGAATTCGGTTGCCTCGCGCATCTCTTACGGCGGCACTGCGCCTGCGCAGGTGCGCGCGCAGATCCTGCGGTGGAAACAGGAGCTGGAAGCATGAGATTGGTTTGGGTCGTGTTTTCAGTGATCTGTATGGTTGGATTGATCGGATGTGGCGCCGATGGTCCGCCCATGCCTCCAAAAACGGAAGACGTGAAATAAATGCGGCGAATCTCGTGGGTGTTTTTGGGCTTGGCGGTTTGGGGCGCTGTGCATCCGATGTATTATTTCACCTCTTGGATGGCCCAAAATGAGGGTGGTCTTGGCGCTTTGATATCAGCTTTTTTCCTAACGGAGGCCAGCGCGGGCTTGGCGTGGGATTTAACCGTTGCCGCCGTCGCTTTGGTCGTTTGGATCGTGTTTGAGGCCTTTCAAAGGCGCAACTTTTCAGGGCTCGTCAGTATTCCTCTCATCTTATGTATCGGGTTGGGATGCGGATTGCCGTTTTATTTTTTTATGCGGCTACGCATGCGAAAGGACATCGAATGACACAATTGAAATTTGCCGATAGTATTTCTCGGCTTGGCACAGAATCAGCCTTTGTGGTTCTGGCGCGCGCTCAAAAACTGGCGGCCGAGGGACGGGATATTATCAACCTGGGAATTGGTCAGCCAGATTTTCGCACCCCGCAGCATATTGTCGATGCGGGTATAAAAGCCTTGCAGGACGGACATCACGGCTACACGCCGGCCAATGGCTTGCCGCAATTGCGGGCAGCGGTGGCAGAGGATTTAGAGCAGCGTCATGGGGCTGCGGTTCACCCGGATAACGTGATTATCGTACCCGGTGGAAAACCCACGATGTTTTTTGCGGTTTTGATGTTTGGTCAGGCAGGGGCTGAAATTATTTATCCAAACCCGGGCTTTCCCATCTATGAATCGGTTATTCGCTATAGCGGCGCCACGCCGGTTCCAATGGCTTTGTTGGAAGAAAATGGCTTTGCGTTTGATGCGGAAACGGTGTTGTCTCAAATCACCGATAAAACCCGCTTGATCATCATAAACAGCCCCGCCAACCCAACCGGTGGAGTCACCCCAAAGGCAGAGATTGATAAATTGGTTGCGGGGCTTGCCGCACATCCCCATGTCGCCATTCTCTCTGATGAGATATATAGCCAAATGCTCTATGACGGTCGCGAGCACGTGAGTTTATTGACTTATCCGGAAATCCGGGACCGTCTGATCGTTTTGGACGGATGGTCAAAAACCTATGCAATGACTGGCTGGCGCATGGGCTATGCGGTTTGGCCAGATGCGATGGTTGAGCCAGTGACGCGGTTGTGCATTAATGATCACTCTTGCGTGAATGCAGCCGCGCAATTTGCAGGGCTGGCCGCGCTGACAGGGCCCAAAGATCCCGTTTATGATATGGTTGCACAATTTGATGCGCGGCGAAAAATTATCGTTGAGGCGTTAAATGATTTGCCGGGGGTAAGCTGCGCGGATGCCGCCGGGGCGTTTTACGCTTTTCCCAATATCAGCGGTACGGGGTTAAATGCCAAGCAAACCCAAGATTTGTTTTTAGACAAAGCGGGCGTGGCCACGGTTGCCGGCACCAGCTTCGGCCAGTTTGGCGAAGGCTATGTACGGTTTTCTTATGCCAATAGCAGCGAGAATATTCTGCGCGCGATTGATCGCATTCGCCCGCTATTGTCTTAAAGCGCGGCGGAAACCCCAAGCAGCACAACGGTCATCATTGCGGCTGCCATAGCATAATTTATTCGCTTTTGCGTTGTCTCGGCGAGGTCGAGCCGATGCAATGCGCTGCCCGCAAAAAGCCAGATCAAATGGATAGGAAACCAGACCGCATTGCCGATAAGCAGTTTCAGTAGGGTTTCCAGCAGCAGGTTGTCGGGCAGAAACGCAAAACCCGAATAGAGGGCCGAGTTCACTGCATAGGCTTTGGGGTTGATAATTTGTAAGAGTATTCCGTCTTTTACCCCGGGGCGTCGGCGCGCATCGATAAAAGCCAGTTTTGATCCAGCCAGCGCGATCCGACCCGCCAAATAGACCAAATAGGCCAGCGAGGCCGCCATCAGCACGCCCCGAACCACAGGAACGCTGAACACGATGGCCGCGAGACCGCTGATCACGGCCAAGCCCACCAAATTTGTGCCGATAAAAAGCCCCATCACATAGCGCAGTCCGGGTTGAAACCCATAGGCAGCCCCCACGCCCGCCGTGGACAATACACCAGGTCCTGGGGTTATGATCAGTAAAAAAACGGCAAGTGCGAAGGTCAGCATTGATACGTCCTGTAACGGTGTCCACCTAGAAGACGTAGCCTAGAGCGTTTGTCAAACATAAGTTCCGGCCATTTTGCGAATTTATTTTTCTCAAGCAGACCCTGCCATAATCTAGAACAGGGCCAAGGCTTTTCATCCCGTGGTCGATAGGGTAATCGAGCTCATAAACATAGATAAAAGGCCTTTGGGTAACGATGGATCACTTTCAGTATAAGAACGGTATTCTTCATGGCGAAGGGGTTTCGCTGGCAGAGATAGCAGCGCAAGTTGGCACGCCATTTTACGCTTATTCAAGCGCCACCTTGACCCGCCATTTCCATGCGGTTGATGCGGCGCTTCAAGGTATGGATCACCTTGTCTGTTTTGCGATGAAGGCTGCATCGAACCAAGCCATTATCAAAACCCTGGCCGGGTTGGGCGCTGGGATGGATGTGGTGTCGGGGGGGGAATATCGTCGCGCTATTGCCGCCGGCGTTGCCCCGGAGCGGATTGTATTTTCAGGGGTTGGAAAAACCCGCGATGAGATGGCTTTCGCGCTGCGCGGTGGTTTGCGCCAATTCAATGTGGAAAGCGAAGCCGAGCTGGAAGCCCTCAATGAGGTGGCAGTGTCTTTAGGAACGGTTGCGCCAATCACCATGCGCGTGAATCCCGATGTGGATGCGAAAACCCACGCCAAAATTGCCACCGGCAAGGCAGAAAACAAATTTGGCATTCCAATTTCGCGCGCTTCTGAAGTTTACGCGCGCGCGGCCAGCTTACCCGGGCTCGAGGCGGTGGGTGTCGATGTGCATATTGGTAGCCAGCTGACGGAGTTGGCACCTTTCGAATTGGCGTATCGCAAACTTGCAAGCGTGACTCAGCAATTGCGGGCCGAGGGGCATGATATTCGTCGGCTTGATCTGGGCGGTGGCCTTGGTATTGCCTATCAGGCCGATTCTGGGCCTTTGCCCAGCTTGCAGGACTATGGCGCAATGGTTCAGCGTGAATTGGGCCATTTAGACTGTGAAATAGAAGTTGAGCCTGGGCGCTTGATTGCTGGCAATGCTGGGGTTTTGGTCAGTTCAGTGATTTATGTGAAATCCGGTGAAGACCGTGAATTTCTGATTTTAGACGCGGCGATGAACGATCTTATCCGCCCAGCGATGTATGAGGCGCATCATGATGTGGTGCCTGTGCAAGCAGCCAGCGCGGATCAGCCAACAGCCACTTATGATATCGTGGGCCCCGTGTGCGAATCTGGAGATACATTTGCCAAAGGACGGGCTTTGCCGCGCCAAAGCGCGGGCAATCTTGTGGCTTTTCGCTCGGCCGGTGCTTATGGGGCCGTCATGGCCAGTGAATATAATACCCGCCAATTGGTACCCGAGATAATGGTGCACGACGATCAATTCGCGGTGATCCGAGCCCGTCCCACATTTGACGAAATGATAAATCGAGATATGATTCCCTCTTGGTTGTAGAAAAAAACAGCCAAGAGTTGGAGGTTTAATCTGGTCTTTTCGCGTGTTCAAAACTGGTTTTCAGCTCCGCAGCCGGCTGTCTTTAAAACGCTTATTGGGTTGGTCTGTGAGCGCGGCTTAAAAGCGTTCTGGCCGTTTTGTTCGGTTGGTCTGATTGGGTTTAGCCTGCCGATGTGGCGCGGGCCGGTGATTGGCCAAATTGATCTTCTGGCGCTGGGGGTTGGGATTGCTGCCGCCGGGGCTCTTGCTGCGTTGCTTTGGGGTATCAAAAGGTTTCATATGCCGCGTTGGCAAGACGCCAAGCAACGCGTGGATCGCAGCTTGCCATCGCGCCCTTTGCAAGCGTTAAACGATGTTGCAAGCATCCGAGGTAAAGATCCGGTTACGCAGGCGCTCTGGCGACGCCATCAACACCAAATGCAAGCGTTGGCCAACCAAGCCTTATCGGTTCCCCCTGATCTGACTCTGATGAAAGCCGACCCTTTTGGCTTACGCCTATGCGCATTATTGGTGTTTTTGGTCAGCCTAACCTTTGGATCATCGTCCAATTTTGCTGCGCGTTTTGCGCCGCCGCTGCCCTTAAACCTAAAAACGGTTGAGGTTCAAAGCTGGGAGGGGTGGGTGACACAGCCGCCCTATTCCGGTTTGCCCAGCCTTTATTTGCCGGATCTTTTCGAGCAAGCTGACTTAAGGCTTTTGAACACCAGTCGGGTTGATTTGCGGTTTTATGGCCCGGAAGGCAGCTATCAAATAAATCAAACCGTTTCGCCCACCCCTGCGGCCACCTCTGCCGCGGATGGCTTGCAACAAAGCTTCACGGTTCTACAAGAGGGTGTTTTGGAAATTTCGGGACCATCCAGCGCAGTTTGGTCTGTTACGCTGCTTCCTGATAAGCCGCCCAACCTGCAATGGAATGGAACCTTTGAACCCGATTTTTTTGGGGTCAGCCGGTTCAGTTACGCCGCGCAGGATGATTTTGGCATCACCGCAGTACGCGCGCTTATTGAAGTGGATTTAGAGGCATTAGATCGGCGTTATGGTTTGGCGCTTGACCCAGAGAGTGACGCGGCCCTGCGCGTTGATTTGCCGATGCCGCTTGATGGGCGGTATCGGGATTTCTCGATGGATGTAACCGAAGATTTTTCGAAACATATGCTCTCAAACCTACCCGTAACCGTTTCTTTGGAAGCCAAGGATGCTTTGGGACAAAGCGTCGTGACCCCGGCGCGCGCCATGACGCTGCCCGGCCGCAGATTTTTTGATCCCTTGGCTGCGGCCTTGATTGAACAGCGGCGCGATTTGATGTGGCATCGTGAAAATGCTGGGCGGGTCGAGCGTATGCTTAAGGCGATTTTGTTTGAACCGGGATCGCAAATCCGCAAGGAGGGTGATTATTTACAGCTGCGTTTCATCAGTGCTGAGCTGACAAAAGCGCTTGCGCAAGGCGCGCTGAAACAAGCGCGCGTTGAAATTGCGGACTTGCTATGGGCCTTGGCGATTGATCTTGAAGACGGCGATGTTGACGATGCGCTAGAGCGCATGCGGCAAGCTGAAGAGCGGTTGTCGCAAGCGATGAAAAACGGAGCATCTGAGGCGGAAATTGCCGAATTGATGCAAGAATTACGCGAGGCAAATGAAAACTACCTGCGCCAATTGATGCAACAGGCGGAACGGGAAAAAACCGCTCCTGAAAAGGGCCCGCGTTCAACCACCCCGCAAAATAGCGTGGATTTAACGCAAAATGATCTTCAGGCCATGATGGATCGTATCGAGAAATTGATGCGTGAGGGGCGTATGGCCGAGGCGCAACAAGCGCTTCAAGAGTTGCAGCAGATGATGCAAAATATGCAGATTGCGGAAGGCTCTTCGGGCGAAGGCGCGCCGCGCGAACAAGCGTTGCAAGGCTTAGAAGACACGCTGCGGGGTCAACAAAACCTATCTGACGAGGCTTTTCGTAATCTTCAACAAGCACCCAGCCAATCGCGTGGTGAAGGTTTGGGGCAACAAAGCCTAGGTGAAACAGGCCCCTCTGAGGATGCAACGCCGCCCTCTGCGCAAGATCTGGCGGATCGCCAGCGGCGCCTCAGAGAGGCTCTGGGCCGGCAACGCCAAAATCTGCCGCTTGATCCAAGCGGTGAAGGCAGCGACGGGCCTACAGCGCGAGCTTTGGATGAAGCAGAAGAGGCTATGCGCCGGGCTGAACGGGCTTTAGACGAGAATGATTTGCCAGAAGCTATGGATCAACAGGCGGATGCGTTGGATGCGCTGCGGGATGGTATTCAGCACTTAGATCAGGCATTTACCGAAGCCCAACGTTTAAATGAGGCTGATCAGGGCAGCGCAGCTCAAGGGCGCGGGCGCGGTGAGGCAACCGATCCGCTGGGGCGTCAGCAGGGCCGGCATGCGGGGGATGATGGGATGTCAGAGGCGCAGGAAAGGCGGGCTATGGAGCGCCAGGCGCAACAGCTGCTTGAGGAGATCCGGCGCCGTATGGGTGAGCGTGATCGCTCAAAACCCGAGCGCGACTATTTAGAACGCTTGCTTGAAAAGTTTTAGGGTCAGGGGATTAAAAAACCTGCTTAACCTGCGCGAGAACCCATAGAACGCTTTGGTCAATCAATGGGTCTACACGCTGGCGCTGGGCATCCACCCACAGCGTGTAAAGATCGGCATAGGGTGTCAGGCTGGGGGCTGCGTTGCTGAGTGTCTCCGCGTAAAGGTAGAAGAGCAAAGCGGCCATCACGGCAGCAACCCCGGTTGTGAAGCCCAGGCTGCCCAAGCTATGGGATGGCGTATCCGCGTTTTGGGCGGTGATGGGTTTGGGCGCAGGCGCGGTTTTATCAGCTTGAAGTTGATCTGGCTCGCTGGCCGGCGCAGGCAATGGCGCTGATGGAAGGGCGTTTATTGGCGCCGCCGGACCGGCCGGAAAGCTGCTTTGCGCAGTTTCAAGCGCCGGTGGAATATCGGTCTCAAGCGGGGCTTGATCTTCCACGAATACAGAGGCTGCGCGCACTTTTGCCTCTCGATCCGCCTCCTGCCGCAACACTTCTGCAACAGCCGGCGCGATGGGGGGGCGTTGAATCGCGGTTGGATTGTTGAAGATAGGGCTCTGTAGGTCGCGGTTGCTCGGTTCACTCGATTGGGACTCGCTGTTATGCTCGATCGCACCCTTTATATAGGCAAAGTCTTGCAGGCGCTGATCACCGCGGATATTTTCAATTGGAAAAGAGGCTTGCGGGTGCGGTTGGAACCAAGTTTCACCACAAGCTGAACATTGCACCTCGCATCCCGCCTCTGGAATAGCGTCTTCGGGCACTTCATATTGGGCTTGGCAAATTGGGCAGGCCAGAAGCATGGCGAGATAAACCTATCGTGTTTAGATCTTTAGCGTGTATTTCTAGCCCAATATGCGCTTAAAAACCCAGAGAGAAAATGGCTTTCTGCAAAAAATCATTTCGCGAAAGGCGAATGATAGATTGCAACGATGGCTGCACTGGGGCAAAACGGCTTTACGGGGCCTTAACAGATAGCAGCAGGATATGCTTTGATAGATTTGGAAAATGCAGCCTATTCCTATAGTGGAAACGAGCTTTTATCGGGTATGTCTGTCTCGATAACACCGGGCGCGTTTTATTTCCTGACGGGGCCTTCAGGGTCTGGAAAAACCACTTTTTTGAAACTGTGCTATGGCGCTTTAACCGCGACATCGGGGATCGTGTCTTTGTTTGGGAACAGTCGCGCGTCTATGTCTCGGGATGAAATTGCAATTGCACGCCGCAAAATCGGCGTCGTGCATCAAGATTGTCAGTTTTTGGATCATTTGAGCGTGATTGAAAATATAGCGCTGCCGTTAGAAGTGGCGGGGCAGGATCGTCTGTCGGATCAAATGAACCTTAAAGAGCTATTGGCGTGGGTCGGGCTGAACAAACGCGCCGAGGCCTATCCGCCCGAGCTGTCTGGCGGTGAACGGCAGCGGGCTGCTTTGGCCCGCGCGATCATTATGTCTCCGGATATTATTTTGGCGGATGAGCCCACCGGGAATATCGATTGGGAAATGTCTGAGCGGTTATTGAAGCTCTTGATCGAACTCAACCGAATGGGCAAAACGATTGTCGTTGCGAGCCATGATTTAAGCTTGATTCGCACCGCAAAAACGCAGGTTCCGGTGCGCGTTTTGCGGATTAACAATCGGCAAGTGCACCTTGCGGGGGCTGATTTATGATCGCCCCTATCTCAAATTTTCTGGCGATGATCTCAGGAGATGGGCGTCGGAATAAAGTTGTTCCGCCCACAGGTTTCACGGCAACTCTTAGTACGGCCACATCTGCAATCATGGCGTTTTTGGTTGTGTTCGCTCTGGTGTTGTCTTTGGCGGCTGATCGGCTTGCGGCGCGCTGGAGCACGGCCTTATCTGGTAGCGCTACATTGCGCGTATCAGCCTCGGCTGACCAGCTTGAGGCGCAGGTTCAGCAGGCTTTGCAGGTCTTGCAAACCACCAGCGGGATCGCCTCGGCCCGTGTGATGAGCGCCGATGAACAGCGCGCTTTGCTGGAGCCTTGGTTTGGGCCTGATATGCCGCTTGAAGATTTAGCCGTGCCTCGCTTGATCGATATCCAAGAAACCAGTGCAGGGTATGATGCCCAGGGTCTTCGGTTGCGTTTGGCGGCAGAAGTGCCGTCCGCGGTTTTGGATGATCATACGCGTTGGCAAAAGCCGTTGGCGCGGGCCGCGCAGCGGTTGTGGTTGCTGGGAATCGTGTCGATTATTTTGATGATAGCGGCAAATGCGGCGATGATTACGCTGGCCGCGCGTGCATCCATGGCGGCCAATGCGCAGGTGATCGCGGTTTTACGTTTGATTGGAGCGACGGATAATTACATTGCCTCGGCCTTTGTTGGCCGGTTTACATTTCGTGCATTCGCGGGCGCTTCCATCGGCATCGCACTCGGCGCGGTGGTGGTGTATCTTATACCCTCAGAAGAGCCGCGCAGCCTGATTTTAACAGGGCTTGGCTTGCAGGGGCTGGAATGGCTCTGGCTGCTTTTTATTCCACCGTTTTCGGCAGGAACGGCTTATCTTTCGACGCGCCGCGCCGCTCAACAGGTTTTGGCGGGGCTTGCGTAGATGTCTGTTCTCAGATGGATCATGAGCGCGGCCTTTGTGTTTCAAATGTACCTGATGTTGGTGGTTGTTGGTCTTTTATTCCTGCCTTGGGCGCTTATAGATCGGCGCGGGGCCTATCTGGCCGTGCGCTCTTATGCCCATTGGGTGCGGTGGAGCGCCCGCTGGATGGTTGGGCTCCGTTCCGAAATACGCGGGATCATCCCAGAAGGGGAAGTTCTTATTGCCGCCAAGCATCAAAGCTTTTTTGACGCGATTTTGATTGTGAGTGCGGTTCCAAAACCCAAGTTCATCATGAAGAACTCGCTGAAATATGCACCTGTTCTGGGGTGGTTCGGTTTGCGGATTGGATGTATTTGTGTTGAGCGCGGCAAACGGACGCAAGCCATAAAATCAATGGTGGCTGCGGTCAATTCAGGCAATTCGCCTGCAGGACAGTTGAT